>Ga0105237_10000455_pt1 | contig 58035 bp, 56 predicted proteins | sample KBSC24metaG_FD_81520 | JGI IMG/M metagenome (GOLD analysis project Ga0105237, IMG submission 81520) | Corn rhizosphere microbial communities from Kellogg Biological Station, Michigan, USA - KBS C2-4 metaG | ecosystem: Host-associated > Plants > Roots > Rhizosphere > Soil | place: Michigan, USA... | reverse complement strand
TGAATTGCTCGAGCAGCTCTTTCGGGATTTTCGGCAGCTCTCGCAACGCGGGTTTCTTTTTGGTTGGCATACATGCACCTCTTACTCATGTTATGCCCGAACACAAAATTTCTGACACCCCCGCGCGAAGCGGCCCTGACCCAGACGCCGCGTTTCTCCAGGCAGAACTCATTGGCTGGTTTTGGGGCCGCTTCGCAGCCCAACGCGGGGCAAGCCCGCTCGCCACAACAAGCGCTCTCCCCCACAACAAGCCCTCTGGCCACAACAGGCCGACTCACCACCGATTTATGTTCGTCACCATGTTTTTGCATACGCCGGGTGAATGATCGTCGCAGTGGGAGAGAACTGGACTTATTCTCGATCCAACAACCACAAGATCGAGGTAGCCCATGCGTGAAGTAGTGATCGTCGACAGTGTGCGAACCGGCCTGGCCAAATCCTTTCGCGGCAAGTTCAACCAGACCCGCCCGGATGACATGGCGGCCCATTGCGTCAACGCGCTGCTGGCCCGCAACGGCATCGACCCGGCCACGGTGGAGGATTGCATCGTCGGCGCCGGCTCCAACGAGGGCGCCCAGGGCTACAACATCGGGCGCAACGTGGCGGTGCTTTCGCAATTGGGTACCGGCACGGCAGGGATGACGCTCAACCGCTTCTGTTCGTCGGGCCTGCAGGCGATCGCCATCGCCGCCAACCAGATCGCCTCGGGGTGCAGCGATATCATCGTGGCGGGCGGTGTCGAGTCGATCAGCCTGACCATGAAAAGCGTCAACACCGATAACCTCATCAACCCGCTGCTCAAGGCGCAGGTGCCGGGCATCTACTTCCCCATGGGCCAGACCGCTGAAATCGTCGCGCGCCGCTACAACGTGAGCCGCGAAGACCAGGACCTCTACGCCTTGCAAAGTCAGCAGCGCACGGCCCAGGCCCAGACCGATGGCCTGTTTGACGATGAAATCGTGGCGATGGCGGTCAAGTACAGGGTCGAGGACAAGAACACTGGCGCGGTACAAATCCTCGACGGCGTCGTAGATCGCGATGACTGCAACCGCCCGGACACCACGTTGGCCAGCCTGTCTGGGTTGAAGCCGGTGTTTGCCGAAGACGGCTCGGTGACGGCGGGTAACTCGTCGCAGCTCTCCGATGGCGCCTCGATGACGCTGGTGATGAGCCTGGAGAAAGCCCTGGAACTGGGGCTCAAGCCCAAGGCGTTTTTCCGCGGTTTCACCGTGGCAGGTTGCGAGCCGGATGAGATGGGCATCGGCCCGGTGTTCTCGGTGCCCAAGCTGCTCAAGGCGCGAGGCCTGCAGGTGGCGGACATCGACCTGTGGGAACTCAACGAAGCCTTCGCTTCCCAATGCCTGTACGCGCGTAATCGCCTGGAAATTGATAACGACAAGTACAACGTCAACGGCGGCTCGATCTCCATTGGCCACCCGTTCGGCATGACCGGTTCGCGCCAGGTCGGGCACCTGGTGCGTGAGCTGCAGCGGCGCAATTTGCGTTATGGCATCGTCACCATGTGCGTGGGCGGCGGCATGGGCGCCACGGGACTGTTCGAAGCCGTGCGCTGATAAGTGTGGGAGGGGGCAAGTCGAATCGTCGCACCGCCCCCTCCCACAGGTATGCAGCGCCATATCCCAATGCGTCCACTTGCCCCTAGAATAGCCGCTCCTCCACCTCTGGCATTTTCTGGGGCACTCATGCACATCTCTTCCGGCCGCTGGGTCTACGGTTTTTTCCTGACCCTGCTGACCGCGCTGCTCTGGGGCATTCTGCCGATCAAGCTCAAGCAAGTGTTGCAGGTGATGGACCCGATCACCGTCACCTGGTTTCGCCTGATGGTGGCCGGCAGTTGCCTCTTCGTGTACCTCGCCGCGACCAAGCGCCTGCCCAGTCGTAAAGTGCTCGGCCCCAAAGGCGGCTGGCTGGTGGCGATGGCCGTGTGCGGCCTGGTGGGCAACTACGTGTTGTACCTGGTGGGCCTGAAACTGCTCAGCCCCGGCACCGCGCAGTTGGTGGTGCAGATGGGGCCGATCTTCCTGATGATCGCCAGCGTGTTTGTGTTCAAGGAACGTTTCAGCGTGGGTCAGAGCGTGGGCCTGGTGGTGCTGATCGTCGGCTTCGGTCTGTTCTTCAACCAACGCCTGGAGGAACTGCTGACGTCCCTCGGCGCTTATACCGCCGGTGTGCTGACGATCCTGCTCGCCACGTCGATCTGGGTGTTCTACGCCTTGGGCCAGAAGCAGTTGCTGACCGTCTGGAATTCGCTGCAAGTGATGATGGTGATCTACCTGTCGTGCGCCGTGCTGCTGACGCCTTGGGCGCATCCGCTGGAGGCCCTGCAACTGAGCCCGCTGCAAGGCTGGCTGTTGCTGGCGTGTTGCATGAACACACTGGTGGCCTACGGCGCATTTGCCGAAGCCCTGGCCCACTGGGAAGCCTCGCGGGTGAGTGCAACCCTGGCACTGACGCCGTTGGTGACCTTTGTCGCGGTGGCGTTGGCGGCGTGGCTGTGGCCCAACTATGTGCAGGCCGAAGAGATCAATGCCTTGGGCTATTTCGGCGCGTTGGTGGTGGTCATGGGGTCGGCGGCGGTTGCGCTGGCGCCGTCGTTGCTCGCCGGGCTCAAGGCCCGGCGGCTACGCATGGCGTCTTAGGCGCCCAGCATGTTTTCCGGGCGTACCCACTGGTCGAACTCTGCGTCGGTGAGGTAGCCCAGGTCCAGCGCCGCTTCCCGAAGGGTCAATCCTTCGGCGTAGGCCTTCTTGGCGATCTCTGCTGACTTGTCATAGCCGATGTGCGGGTTGAGCGCCGTGACCAGCATCAGCCCGCGCTCCAGGTGCTCGGCCATTTGTTCGGCGTCGGGCTCCAGGCCGGCGATGCAGTGCTCCTGGAAGTTATTGCAGCCGTCGGCCAACAGGCGGATCGATTCCAGCAGGTTGTGGATGATCACCGGCTTGTACACGTTCAACTGCAAATGCCCTTGGCTCGCCGCGATGCCGATGGTCACGTCATTGCCCAGTACTTGGCAGGCCAGCATGGACAGCGCTTCGCACTGGGTCGGGTTGACCTTGCCGGGCATGATCGAGCTGCCCGGTTCGTTGGCTGGCAGTTTGACTTCCGCCAGCCCGGCGCGGGGGCCGGAGCCGAGCAGGCGCAGGTCGTTGGCGATTTTCATCAGGGCCACGGCCAGGGTTTTCAGCGCACCGTGCAAGGTCACCAGGGGTTCGTGTCCGGAGAGGGCGGCGAATTTGTTGGGGGCGGTCACGAACGGTAAGCCCGACAGCGCCGCCAGCTCGGCGGCAATCGCTTCGCCAAAGCCATGGGGCGAGTTGAGCCCGGTGCCCACGGCCGTGCCGCCCTGGGCCAGCTCGCAGACCTGGGGCAGGGCGCTGCGGATCGCGCGCTCGGCGTAATCAAGCTGGGCGATAAACGCCGAGAGTTCCTGGCCAAAGGTGATCGGCGTGGCATCCATCATATGAGTGCGACCGGTCTTCACCAGCTTCATATGCCGTGCCGACAGTTCCGCCAGGCCGCCGGACAGGTGGGTGATCGCCGGCAGCAATTGCTGGTTGACCGCCTGAACCGCCGCGATGCTCATGGCGGTGGGGAAGCAGTCGTTGGAACTCTGGGAGCGGTTGACGTGATCGTTGGGGTGTACGGGGCTCTTGCCGCCACGGGTCTTGCCCGACAGCTCGTTGGCGCGGCCGGCGATCACTTCGTTGGCGTTCATGTTGCTTTGGGTGCCGCTGCCGGTTTGCCACACCACCAAGGGGAATTGGTCGTCATGTTGGCCGGCCAGTACTTCGTCGGCGGCTTGTTCGATCAAGCGGGCGATATCGGCGGGCAGGTCGCCATTGCGGTCGTTGACCCGGGCAGCGGCCTTCTTGATCAAGGCCAGGGCGTGCAGGACCGCCAGGGGCATGCGCTGTTCGCCGATAGCGAAGTTCACCAGCGAACGTTGGGTCTGGGCGCCCCAGTAAGCGTCATCCGGGACTTGGACTTCTCCCAGGCTGTCGGTTTCGATACGGCTCATCGGGCACACTCCTTCAGGTTCGTTTGCGCAGTTTAGGCTGTGATCGGCCCGGGGGGGTCCCTAAAAGACTTTTCATCGGATTCATTCACGGCAATCCGCGCCCGCTAAGGCTCGGGGTTGAGCCGGGGCGTTTTTTAGGCGCAGAATGGGCGCCCTTGGGGTCTTACCTCGCCTGCTAGAAAAGGAAACTCGATGACTCGTCTTCGTGCCATCTGTACCGCGGTTGCTCTGGTTTGCGCCAGCGGCCAGGTTTTTGCCGATACCGCCAGCCACAACGCCAGTGCCGAAGCCTTCCTTACCCTGGCCCACGCTGACAAGCTGGGGACCCCGGTGTACATGCAAGTGCAGCAAATGTTCGCCCAGCGTTTCGAACAGACCAAGGCGCCTGCCGCCAAACAGTCCGTACTGGACAGCTACCAGGCCAAGGCCAATGCTGCCCTGGACCAAGCCATCGGCTGGCCGAAACTGAAGCCGGACATGGTCAAGCTCTACACCAGCAACTTCAGCGAATCCGAGCTCAAGGACCTGGTTGCGTTCTACCAGTCGCCACTGGGCAAGAAAGTCCTGGAGAAAATGCCGCAGCTGACCCAGCAATCGGCCCAGATGACCCAGGCCAAACTGGAAAGCGCCGTGCCGGTGGTGAACAAGCTGTTGGAAGACATGACCAACGAGCTGACGCCTAAAGCCGCCGCACCGGCCAAGAAGAAGTAAGCAGGAATGACCATGCAACAGCGTATCGAAACGGCACTTGCCGCCCTGGCCCCGGAGCACTTGAGCGTGCTGGACGAAAGCCATATGCACAGCCGTGGGTTGCAGACCCACTTCAAGGCCGTGCTGGTCAGCCAGCAGTTCGAGGGGCTCAACCGCGTCAAGCGCCACCAGAAGGTCTACGCCACCCTGGGTGACCTGATGAGCGAGTTTCATGCGCTGGCGCTGCATACCTACACGCCCGCAGAGTGGGCGAAAATCGACGCAGCCCCGGCCTCGCCGACCTGCGCCGGCGGCCATGGCTGATGACCGGGTGTCTCTGACACCTCGCATTTGCTAGAATCCGCAACGCGCCGCTTAGCCGGCGCGTTTTTTTTGCATCCGGTTCACCCCTTACGAGGGTAGCCACCTGGAGAGAACACCCATGACTCAACCGATTGTCGTGGCGGCACTGTATAAGTTCGTCACCCTCGAAGATTACGTTGCGCTGCGCGAGCCCCTGCTGCAGGCGATGGTCGACAATGGCATCAAAGGCACCTTGCTGATCGCCGAAGAAGGCATCAACGGTACCGTTTCCGGCAGCCGCGAAGGCATTGACGGCCTGATGGCCTGGCTCAAGAACGACCCGCGCATGGACGACATCGACCATAAAGAGTCGTACTGCGACGAGCAGCCGTTCTACCGCACCAAGGTCAAGCTCAAGAAAGAGATCGTGACCCTGGGCGTCGAAGGCGTCGACCCGAACAAGAAGGTCGGCACCTACGTCGATCCGCAGGACTGGAACGCGCTGATCAGCGACCCCGAAGTGTTGTTGATCGACACCCGTAACGACTACGAAGTGTCCATCGGCACTTTTGAAGGCGCGATAGACCCGAAAACCACCAGTTTTCGCGAATTTCCCGACTATATCAAAGCCAACTTCGACCCGGCCAAGCACAAGAAGGTCGCCATGTTCTGCACCGGCGGCATTCGTTGCGAAAAGGCCTCGAGCTACATGCTCAGTGAAGGCTTCGATGAGGTCTACCACCTCAAGGGCGGCATCCTGAAGTACCTCGAAGAGGTGCCGCAGGCAGAGACCAAATGGCAGGGCGACTGCTTTGTGTTCGACAATCGCGTCACCGTGCGCCACGACTTGAGCGAAGGCGACTACGATCAATGTCATGCCTGCCGCACACCGGTGAGCGTGCAAGACCGCGCATCCGAGCACTATGTGGCGGGCATCAGTTGCCCACATTGCTGGGATAAGCTGCCGGAGAAAACCCGTCGCAGCGCGATCGACCGGCAAAAGCAGATTGAGTTGGCCAAGGCCCGCAATATGCCGCACCCGATCGGCTTCAACTACAAGCAAACTCCTTCCGAGGCCTGAGCCATGTCCGCGCGCCTGCTCTATGTAATGGATCCTATGTGTTCCTGGTGCTGGGGCTTTGCCCCGGTGGCGCAGGCGCTGGTTGAGCAGGCCCAGGCGGCCGGCGTGGAGCTGCACCTGGTGGTGGGCGGCTTGCGCACCGGCAGCGGCGCGGCGCTGGAGCCGACGACCCGGCGCTATATCCTGGAACACTGGCAGGCGGTCACCGACGCCACCGGGCAGACGTTCACGTTCGAAGGCGCGCTGCCCGACGGTTTTGTCTACGACACGGAGCCGGCGTGCCGTGCGATTGTCACTGCGCGCAGCCTGGCGCCGGATTGCGCGTGGAAACTGCTGGGCCTGATCCAGCATGCATTTTATGTCGAGGGGCGCGATGTGACCCTCGCCAGTGTGCTGGTGGAACTGGCCGAGGAGGCCGGTATCCCGCGTATCGAGTTTGCCGGCGCTTTTGACCGCGCCGAGCAGCATGCCGCTACCGCCGCCGATTTCACCTGGGTACAGGACCTGGGGATCGCCGGTTTCCCGACGCTGCTGGCCGAGCGCAATGGCCAGTTGGCGTTGCTGACCAATGGCTACCAGCCGCTCTCCGAGCTGTCGCCTCTGCTCGCCCGATGGCTGGAGCGAGCTGCCTGTGCATGATCAGCCCGACCTAACGCCCACCCCTCGTGTCGACCGCTTGACCTGGGCGGAGATCCGCCGCCTGGCCCTGCGTCACAAGAAATCCCTGTGGATCGCCAACGGTGTCGCCGTCCTGGCGACCCTGTGCAGCGTGCCGATTCCGCTGCTGTTGCCGCTGTTGGTCGACGAAGTGCTGTTGGGCCACGGCGATGCTGCGCTCAAGGTGATGAACCACGCGTTGCCCCTGGGTTGGCAAAAGGCCGCTGGGTATATCGGCTTGATGCTGCTGGTGACCCTGGCCCTGCGCTGTGGTGCGCTGGTATTCAACGTGGTGCAGGCGCGTTTGTTTGCCCGGCTGGCCAAGGACATCGTCTACCGCATCCGCGTGCGCCTGATCGAACGGCTCAAGCGTATTTCCCTGGGGGAATACGAAAGCCTGGGCAGCGGCACGGTCACCACGCACCTGGTCACCGACCTGGATACATTGGACAAGTTCGTCGGCGAAACCCTCAGCCGTTTCCTGGTGGCGATGCTCACCCTGGTGGGCACGTCGGCCATCCTGGTGTGGATGCATTGGCAACTGGCGCTGCTGATCCTGTTGTTCAACCCGCTGGTGATCTACGCCACGGTGCAGCTGGGCAAGCGCGTCAAACACCTGAAGAAACTGGAAAACGACAGCACCTCGCGCTTTACCCAGGCGCTGACCGAAACCCTCGATGCCATTCAGGAAGTGCGCGCCGGTAACCGCCAGGGCTTTTTCCTCGGGCGCCTCGGCCAGCGTGCCCAGGAAGTGCGGGACTACGCCATCCACTCCCAGTGGAAAACCGACGCCTCCAGCCGCGCCAGTGGCTTGCTGTTCCAATTCGGCATCGACATCTTCCGTGCGGCAGCGATGCTGACGGTGCTGTTCTCCGACCTCTCCATCGGCCAGATGCTCGCGGTATTCAGCTACCTGTGGTTCATGATCGGTCCGGTGGAGCAGTTATTGAACCTGCAATACGCCTACTACGCGGCGGGCGGGGCGCTGACGCGGATCAACGAACTGCTGGCACGCGCCGATGAGCCGCAATATGCCGGCGGCCAGGACCCGTTTGCCGGGCGCGAGACGGTCGGCCTTGAAGTGCGCGGCCTCACGTTCGGGTATGGCGAAGAACGGGTGCTCGATCAATTGAACCTGACCATCGAGCCGGGGGAGAAGGTGGCAATCGTCGGCGCCAGTGGCGGCGGCAAAAGTACCCTGGTGCAACTGCTGCTGGGGCTCTACACGCCGCAAGCTGGCAGCATTCGTTTTGGCGGCGCCACCCAGCAGGAAATCGGCCTGGAGACCATTCGCGAGAACGTCGCGGTGGTGTTGCAACACCCGGCGCTGTTCAACGATACCGTGCGGGCCAACTTGACGATGGGGCGCAGCCGTACGGACCAGGCGTGCTGGCAGGCCCTTGAAATCGCCCAGTTGGATGCGACCGTCAAGGCGCTGCCCATGGGGTTGGATAGTATCGTCGGTCGCTCAGGCGTGCGCTTCTCCGGCGGGCAGCGGCAACGCCTGGCGATTGCGCGCATGGTGTTGGCCGAGCCGAAAGTGGTGATCCTGGATGAAGCCACCTCCGCCCTGGACGCCGCCACCGAGTACAACCTGCACCAGGCGTTGGCGCGGTTTCTCAGTGGCCGTACTACACTGATCATTGCCCACCGCTTGTCAGCAGTGAAGCAGGCAGACCGGGTGTTGGTGTTCGATGGTGGGCATATCGCCGAAGATGGCGACCATCAGCAACTGATCGCCGACGGCGGCCTGTACGCCAAACTTTACGGGCACCTGCAACAAGTGCGTTGATTTAGCCTACGCTGTGCTATCAGGAGCGGATGTTCGCGTGCGTTTTCAGCTGTGCATGTGCAAGGGACTTCATGAAGCAAAAGCGGACTCTCGGAACGCCACGGTTGTTGGGCATTGTCTGGCCATTTATCGCCGTCGTGCTGTTCCAGGCATTGTTGGGCAGTGTCAGTCTCTACGTACTCTCGGCCGTGCGTGGTTATGTGGCCGGTGAAAGCCTGTGGTCAAAAGGCCAGAAGGACGCCATCTACTACCTGACCCTGTACGCCGACAATCGTGACGAAGCCACCTTCCTCAAATACCAGCAGGCCATCGCCGTGCCCCAGGGCGGGCATGAGCTGCGTATCGCCCTGGACCGGCCCACACCCGATCTCTCCGCCGCACGCCTGGGGATCCTCAAGGGGGGCAACCACCCGGATGATGTCTCCAGCCTGATCTGGTTGTACCTCAACTTTCGCCATTTCAGTTACCTGGAAAAAGCCATCGAGTTGTGGACCGTGGGGGATGGCTACCTGGTGCAACTGGATGACCTGGCCCAGACGATGCACCGCGCAATCACCACCCACCAGGTCAGCGGCGACGCTGTGCGGCAATGGAAAGCCCAGATCTTTGCCATCAACGACGGCGTGACGCCGGCGGCCAAGGCGTTCAGTGATGCCCTGGGCGAAGGTTCGCGATTTATCCTGCGGCTGTTGATGATTACCAACCTGGCCACGGCCCTGGGCCTGATCGCCCTGGCTTTGCTGCGCACCCATAAGTTACTGCGCCAGCGTCATGCGTTCGCCGATGCCCTGGAATTGGAAAAGGAGCGGGCGCAGATCACTCTGGAATCGATCGGGGACGGGGTGATCACCACTGATGTCAATGGTGCCATTGCCTACATGAACCCGGCGGCCGAGGCGCTGACCCACTGGAAGTCGTCCCAGGCCCAGGGCCTGCCCCTGGCTTCGCTGTTCAATTTGCTGGATGAAGACGCCCAGCCCGATGGATTTACCCTGATCGAGCACATCACCAAAGGCCAGCTCAGCGGTGGCAGTGAACACTCCAAAACCATTCAGCGCCTGGACGGCAGCACCGTCTCGGTGACCCTGGTGGGCGCGCCGATCCGTAGCGCCGGCAAGGTCAGCGGGGCGGTGCTGGTGCTGCACGACATGACTCAGGAGCGCCAGTACATCGCCAATCTGTCGTGGCAAGCCACCCACGATGCCCTGACCGGCCTGGCCAACCGCCGCGAATTCGAATTCCGCCTGGAGCAGGTGTTGCAACAGGCCGCGCGCCAGCAAAGTGGGCGCCACGCCTTGATGTTCCTCGACCTGGACCAGTTCAAGCTGGTCAACGATACCTGCGGGCATGCGGCAGGCGACGAACTGCTGCGCCACATCTGCGCCTTGTTGCAATCGGACCTGCGGGAGGGCGACACGCTGGCGCGCCTGGGCGGCGATGAGTTCGGTATTTTGCTGGAGAACTGCCCGGCGCCGGTGGCGGAAAAAATCGCCGAAAGCCTGCGCCATACCGTGCAAAGCCTGCATTTTGTGTGGAAGGGGCGGCCGTTCATGACCACGGTCAGCATTGGCCTGGTGCACCTCTCACACGCGCCGACCACCTTGGAGACATCGCTGCGGGCCGCCGATATGGCGTGCTACATGGCCAAGGAAAAGGGCCGCAACCGCGTGCAGGTCTACCATGCCGATGACTCTGAGCTGTCCTTGCGTTTCGGCGAGATGGCCTGGGTGCAGCGCCTGCACATGGCCCTGGAAGAAAACCGTTTCTGCCTGTATGCCCAGGAAATCGCAGCCTTGGGCCATACGGACCCCGGTAACGGACATATCGAGGTCCTCCTGCGCCTGCATGATGAGGCCGGTCGGATCATTCTGCCGGACAGCTTTATCCCGGCAGCCGAACGTTACGGCCTGATGACCTCGCTGGATCGCTGGGTGGTTGAGAACGTGTTCAAGATCATCGCCCGCTGCATGCATGAGCGTCCGGGCCAGCCCATGGCCATGTGTGCGATTAATCTGTCGGGAATAACCATTGGCGATGACGATTTCCTGGGGTTTCTACGTGACAAATTCGCGGCTTACAGCATTCCTGCGGAAATGATTTGTTTTGAAATAACTGAGACCAGCGCTATTGCCAATTTGGGTAGTGCAATTCGCTTTATTAATGAACTCAAAGCGTTAGGTTGCCATTTTTCACTCGACGACTTTTGTGCCGGAATGTCCTCATTCGCTTATCTGAAACATTTACCTGTAGACTTCCTGAAGATCGATGGAAGTTTCGTAAAGGATATGCTGGACGACCCGATTAACCGCGCCATGGTCGAAGTGATCAATCACATCGGCCACGTCATGGGTAAGCGCACAATTGCCGAGTTTGTTGAAACACCGCTCATTGAACAGGCGTTACTCGAGATTGGTGTGGATTACGCTCAGGGCTACGTGATTGAACGCCCGCAGTTGTTTACCCCTGATAGCTTGCAGTGTCGACCTGTGCGGCCGCAGCCCCTGTTATTCAAGGCGCCCGGCACATTCCGCTGAAACATTTGCTGGTCTGTACAATCACACTTAAAAAGGAGCCTTACAGTGATCGACACCTTCAACCGAACCGGCCCGCTTATGGAAGCCTCAAGTTACCCCGCCTGGGCACAACGACTGATCCAGGACTGTAGTGAGAGCAAGCGCCGAGTTGTCGAGCACGAACTGTACCAGCGCATGCGTGATAACACGCTCAGCGCCAAGACCATGCGCCATTACCTTATTGGTGGCTGGCCAGTGGTTGAACAGTTTGCCTTGTACATGGCACAGAACCTCACCAAAACCAAGTTTGCCCGTCATCCTGGAGAGGACATGGCGCGGCGGTGGCTGATGCGCAACATTCGCGTGGAACTGAACCACGCCGACTATTGGGTGCATTGGGCCCGCGCCCATGGCGTCAGCCTCGAAGAGTTGCAAGCGCAGAACGTACCGCCGGAGTTGCATGCACTGAGCCACTGGTGCTGGCACACCAGTTCGGCCGATTCGCTGATCGTGGCGATTGCCGCGACCAACTACGCAATCGAGGGGGCGACCGGGGAGTGGTCCGCGGTGGTATGTTCCACCGGCGTCTACGCTGCCGCCTTCCCCGAGGAAGACCGCAAGCGCGCGATGAAATGGCTGAAGATGCACGCCCAGTACGATGACGCCCACCCGTGGGAAGCGCTGGAAATCATCTGCACCCTGGCCGGGATGAACCCGACCAAGGCGCTGCAGGCAGAGCTGCGCCAGGCCGTGTGCAAGAGCTACGACTACATGTACCTGTTCCTGGAAAGCTGCATGCGCCTGGAGAAAGACAAACCTGCGGTCATGGCGGTGCGTGAACGCCCGGTTCGCGTGGCCAGCGAAGCATAAGGTCAGCGTAATGGCGGGGTCATTACCCCGCCATTGCCAAGCGGTTACGGCCTTCGCGCTTGGCCACGTACAGCGCATTGTCGGCCCGGCGCAACAGGCTGTCGGCAGACTCACCCGCCAACAAGGTCGAGCAGCCCAGGCTCACCGTCAATTCGATGCGTAGGTCATCCGCCCAGTAGTCCTGGGCCTGCGTCGCCTGGCGCAGACGCTCGCCAACCATCGCCGCGGCATCCCGGCCGGTGTTGGACAGCAGGATCAGAAACTCTTCCCCGCCAAACCGAAACACCATGTCCACGTTACGCAACTGGGCCTTGATCGCTGCGGCGACCGCGCGCAGCACGTTATCGCCGGCCGCATGCCCATGGGTGTCGTTGATCTGTTTGAAGTGATCGATGTCCAGCATCAGCAACGACAACGGGTTCAGGTGCCGCCGCGCCATATCGATTTCCCGTTGCAGGGTCTGGTCCATGGCGACGCGGTTACCGGTCTGGGTCAGCGGGTCGCGTAGCGCACTGCGGGTGGCGGCGCGGTAGAGCAGGGCGTTGCGCATCGGGTAGAGCAGGGTGGCCAGCAGGGATTCGAGTTGGCTCAGCTCTTCTTCCACCAAGCGTTGGTTGCGGCGGAACACCAGTTCACCCAAGTGCTCGCCTTCGTGACTGAGGGCATAACTGACCGAATGATGGCCGCGATGACCAAACTCCAGGCGCAGATCACTGGCCTGGTGGCGGTACAGCAGAGCATCAAGGGGTACCAGACGCTGGATCTCGCGAAAGAACAGGCCGAGGATACGCTCCGGTTCCAGGCTGATCTGCAATTGCTGACCCAGTTGCTGGCGAAGCTGAACAGTGGTGGTGGGGCGGCGCGGCAGAGAGGTTGGCTGGCCAAAGCCCAGGCGTTGCAATTTGGCCGTGTCGAAGTCGATTGCGTGGGTCTGGGTGGGTGTTTTCATAAGCAATCGGCCTCTAAGCACTTAGCTGTCTTACAGGCTCGATGAGAGTGGCGAGTGCCAAGCGTCTTACTGTTCCTTCAGTTCCGTAAAACATTGGAAACAGTTTAGACCGCTTTGTCATGGGTTATAACCCTTGGGCACTGCCGCACGTCTTGTCATCGCTTAACCTGCGTGGGAAGGGTTAGAGCGAGATTCATGCCACTTCGTTTAACTTAATTAAACTCCTTATAAATCAATGGCTGTTTTTAACACGCAAAACAGCCATTGCCGTATGGCGCCGGTTATTTGGCAGGCTGAACCAGCGTGGTGGGGTCAATCTGGTCGATCGCGGTGACGCCCGTCAGCGTCATGGCCACGCGCATCTCCTTGGCGAAGATATCCAGCAGGTTCTCCACGCCAGACTGGCCCTCGGCGGCCAGCGCATACGCCGTCGAGCGTCCCAGCAGGCAAGCCTTGGCCCCCAGGGCGAGCATGCGCACCACGTCGAGCCCGGAGCGAATGCCGGAGTCCACCAGCACCGTCAAGTCATCGCCCACTGCCTGGGCAATCGGTGGCAACGCCTTGGTGGTGGACAGCACGCCATCCAGCTGACGCCCGCCGTGGTTGGACACCACGATGCCATCGGCGCCGAAACTCACCGCATCCTTGGCGTCCTGCGGGTCGAGGATGCCCTTGATGATCATCGGGCCTTTCCAGAATTCGCGAATCCACTCCAGGTCTTTCCAACTGATCGAGGGGTCGAAATTGTTCGCCAGCCAGCCCACGTAATCTTCCAGGGTGGTGGGTTTGCCCAGGTACGTGGAGATATTGCCCAGATCGTGAGGGCGGCCGAGCAAGCCGACATCCAATGCCCATTGCGGTTTGGTCACGGCCTGCAACATCCGCCGCGTCGATGCATACGGCCCGGACATGCCCGAGTGCGCATCGCGGTAGCGTGCGCCCGGGGTGGGCATGTCGACGGTGAACACCAGGGTTGTCACGCCGGCGGCCTGTGCCCGTTCCAGGGCATTGCGCATAAAACCGCGATCCTTGAGCACATAGAGCTGGAACCAGATCGCTTGCGGGCTCTGGGAGGCCACTTCTTCAATCGAACACACCGACACCGTCGATAAGCAAAACGGGATGCCTTTGTTCGCCGCTGCCTTGGCGGCCTGCACTTCTCCGCGTCGCGCGTACATACCGGTCAGGCCCACTGGGCTGAGGATGACGGGCATAGCCAGTTCCTGGCCGAAAACGCGGGTCTTCAAACTCAAGTTATCAACGTTGCGCAAGATGCGCTGGCGCAGGCCGATCTCGGCCAGGTCCGAGCCGTTGGCGCGCATCGTGTGCTCGGCGTAGGCGCCACCATCGATATAGTCGAACAGAAAGCGCGGCAGCTTGCGCTTGGCGGCTGCGCGGTAATCGGCAGCGGACGAGATGATCATTTAGGGTGACTCCACGGGCAAGGTGGCGCCACGATAAGCAAACATCTGGCATGATAAAAACAACTTTTATCACTACTACCCAGTCGCTAAAGGAATGCTGATGAACCTGCGCACATTGCGTGCCTTTGTCGAAGTGGTGCGCCAGGGAGGGTTCTCCCAAGCGGCCGATGTGGTGTCCCTGACCCAATCCACGGTGAGCAAGGCGGTCAAGACCCTGGAGGAGGAACTCGGCGCGCCACTGCTCAATCGCCTTGGCCACCGGAACGAACTCACCGCCGCCGGCGAAATTGCCTACCGCCGTGCCCTGGTGCTGCTTGCCGAGCACCATGACCTCGTTGCCGAGATCAACGACTTGCGCGGCCTCAAGCGCGGTGTGCTGCGCATCGGCCTGCCGCCGGTAGGATGTGGCGTGCTGTTCGCGGCGATGTTCACCACCTATCGCAGTCGCTATCCAGACATCGATATCGAACTGACCGAGCACGGCAGCAAGACACTGCGCGAATGCCTGGAAGCCGGTGAGGTCGACCTGGCGGCCCTGCTGCTGCCGGTGGACGAGGGGTTCGATTACCAGCCTGTGCGTCATGAACCACTGATGGCGGTACTGCCCATGGGCCACTCACTGGCCCAGCGCACTCGCATCGATTTCACCGACCTGGCGGATTCACCCTTCATCCTGTTCGAAGCCGGCTTCGCCCTGAACGCATTGATCATGGCTGCCTGCGAGCGCAAGGGCGTAACGCCCCGAGTCACCGCCCGCAGTGGCCAGATCGACTTTATCGTCGACCTGGTAGCGGCCGGCCTGGGCGTCGCGTTCCTGCCCCGCATGCTGGCGCACAAGCACCAACACGCCGGCATCGCCTTGATCCCCCTGGACGAACCCCACACCGACTGGCACATCGCCCTGGCTTGGCGCGCCAGTGCCCACCTGCCACCGGCGGCACGCGCGTGGCTGGATTTGGCCAAGGAAATGGCCAGCCCGACGCAGTAGGGCGTCACCGGTCATCCGAATGAAACCGGCCAAATGCTACGTAATGCTTGACTTCTCCTTTTCAATCAGTAACATACGGCGCATTCCGCGATAGCTCAGTTGGTAGAGCAAATGACTGTTAATCATTGGGTCCCTGGTTCGAGTCCAGGTCGTGGAGCCAGATAGAGAAAGCCTGCAGCGATGCAGGCTTTTTTTCGCCTTGAATTTGACGAACACCCTGCGTGCCAGCAGCCAAAAAAACGCACGAAAAATTTTTTGGGGTGACGCTTGAAATTTTTCCGCCTGAACCTACCTAGGGATTACGCGATGCCGAATGCGGGTCGCGTATCAAATCACTTGGAGAAAACTCAGGAGATTTTGCAATGGCTACTACTCTTTCCTTGGCCCCACTGTTCCGTCACTCCGTGGGCTTTGACCGTTTCAACGACCTGTTCGAATCGGCGCTTCGCAGCGAGGCCGGTACCACCTATCCGCCCCACAACGTCGAAAAGCACGGTGACGATCATTATCGGATCGTGATCGCGGCAGCAGGCTTGGTGGAGGACGACCTGGATATTCAGGTGGAGAAAGGCGTGTTGACCGTCGCCGGCGGCAAGCGGGAACACGATGAGGGCATCACTTACCTGCACCAAGGCATCGCCCAGCGCGCGTTCCGCCTGTCGTTCCGCCTGGTTGACCATATTGAAGTGCAGGGCGCACAGCTCGCCAATGGTTTGCTGAGCATCGATCTGCTCAGGATCGTGCCCGAGGAAGCCAAGCCTAAGCGCATTGCGATTGGCGGTGCTGCCAAGGCTGAGGTGAAATCCATCAGCGAGCAATAAGGCTGGAATGAATAAAGGCGCTCTTCGGAGCGCTTTTATTCGATGTGGCGAGGTCAAAATGTGGCGCTTTTGTATGAGCGGACTTGCCCCGATGCCAGTCAGTTAAGGGCGAACCCTGTACCTGGGGCGAGGGACCTTGCTCCCGTTGGGACGCGAAGCGGCCCCAAAATCAGCCTATGAGTTCTAATCGGAAAATCTCAGTGCCTTTATTGGCGCTGCTTCGCAGCCCAACGCGGGGCAAGCCCGCTCGCCACAACAGGCCCGCTTACCACAGAAGCACAGCAGTCGCTTCATTCCATCTGCACATTTTGCGCTTTCTGCTGCTGCCCAGCCCGCACCTCACGCCCCTCCCACTTGGCAATCACCAACGGCGCCAACGCATTGCCCAGCACATTCAGCGCCGTGGTCGGCATCTCCATCAAACGGTACACCCCGGCGATAAACGCGATGCCTTCCAACGGCAAACCGGCACTGGCCAGCGTGGCCGAGAGAATCACGAACATGAACCCCGGTACCCCGGCCGCCCCCTTGGAGGTGAGCACCATGGTCACCACCAGCAAGGCCTGATCGCCCAGGCTCAAATCAATGCCGTACAACTGCGCGACGAACAGGGTACCGATGCCGAGGAACAGTGAAGCGCCGTCGAGGTTGAACGAGTAACCCACCGGTACCACAAAGCTCACCAGTGAAGGCGGTACGCCGTAGGTTTCGAGTTTCTTCATCAATTGCGGCATCACCGCCGCCGAGCTGGCGGTGGAGAAGGCCAGTACCAGTTCATCCTTGATATGGCGCATCAGCGCGAACAGGTTGATCCCGCAAACGCGCGCCACCAGGTTGAGTACCACCAGCACAAAGAACGCGATGGCCACATAGCTGACCATGATCAGCTTGGCCAGCGGCAGCAACGAGCTGAAACCGAAGTTGGCCACCGTCACGGCGATCATGCCGAACACGCCGATGGGCGAGTAGGCCATGATCATCGAGGTGACCTTGAACATCGCGTCGCTGACGCCACGCAACAGCGCGATCACCGGGTCTTTGCGCTCGGCGGGCAAGCGCGCCACGCCCAGGCCGAACATCACCGCAAAAAACAGCACCGACAACAGGCTGCCCTGGGCCATGGCGTTGACCACGTTGTCGGGGATGATGCCGACGATGATCTGCCCCAGGCTATGACCAGCGCCGTTGCTGGTGGGCAGGGTGATATTCGCCGCGTGCAGGCTGGACAGTTCAGTGCCAGCGCCGGGCTTGAGCAGGTTGCCCATGACCAGGCCGATGATGATCGCCAGGGTGGTGATGCAGAAAAAATAGCTCAGGGATTTGACCCCGATACGGCCCAGGGATTTGCCGTCACCGTGCCCGGCAATGCCCACCACCATGCAGGAAAACACGATGGGCACCACGATCATTTTCATCAGCTTGATAAAGATATCGCCTGCCGGTTGCAGGACATTGTCCACCAGCCACGGCCGGGATTCGGGAAAGCGGTGCAGCAGGGCACCAATGGCGATACCGGCGAGCAAGCCGATCATGATTTGCCAGACCAGCGCGATGCGGGGCGTGTGCATGGGAGTGCCTCATTTGAGATCAATGATTTTTAAGTTGTTGTTCTAGGCAGTCAAAAGGCGGCCGTCCGCTGGTCGCCGGGTGTTACGGGTGGCCGTCAGCGCAGGTCGTTGCATGCGTCTTTGAGGCGACGACACCCTTCTTCGATCACGTCCAGCGAGCTTGCGAACGACAGGCGCACATACGGCGACATGCCGTAGGCCGCACCGCTGACGGTGGCCAGGCCGTAGTCGCGCAATAGGTAGTCCACCAGTTGGGTGTCGCTGTCGAGGCGATCGCCTTGGGGGGTGAGCTTGCCCATCAGGCCGCTGACGTTGGCGAATACATAAAACGCGCCATCCGGTGGTGTAATGCTCAATTCGGGGATGCCCTCAAGCAGCGCCAGAATGCGCGCGCGGCGTTGCTGGTATTCCTTGCGCATGCCGGCGATAGGTGCTTGATCACCCGCAAACGCGGCCACCGCTGCCGCCTGGCTCAACGAGCTGGGGCAGGTGGTGGTCTGTGACAGCAACTTGGCGATGGCCGCGATCAACCAGGCCGGCCCCGCGCCAAAGCCCAGGCGCCAACCGGTCATCGCATAGCCCTTGGACGCGCCGTTGACGATCAGCGTGCGTGGCTTGAGATCGGGCGCCAGGCGTGTCAACGGCACATGCCGGGCGTCGCCGTAGACGAAGTGTTCGTAGATCTCATCGGCCATGACCAGCACATGGGGATGACGACGCAAAACCTGCGCCAGGGCCAGCAGCTCGGCTTCACTGTACACCGCGCCGCTGGGGTTGTTCGGGCTGTTGAGGATCACCCATTTGGTGTGTGGGGTGATCGCCTGTTCGAGCGCGGCGGGCGACAGCTTGAAACCCAGGCTTTCATCGCCCGGGATGATCACCGGTGTGGCATCGTTGAGCCGTGCGATGTCCGGGTATGAGACCCAATACGGCGTGTGCACGATGACTTCATCGCCGCGATTCAAGGTGGCGGCCAACGCGTGATAAATAATGTGCTTGCCGCCGCAACCGGCGACGACTTCGTCCAGGCCATACACCACGTCATTATCTCGCTGCAGTTTCAGGCAGATGGCCTGGCGCAGGGCAAGGGTGCCGGTGGTGGCGGTGTAATGGGTATCACCGCTGTGCATCGCCAAGCTGGCGGCCTCAAGAATATGCGCCGGGGTGTCGAAGTCCGGCTCGCCCACGGTGAAGTTAACGATGTCGCGGCCCTGGGCGCGCAACTCGGTGACCAGGGCGTTGGCGGCAATGCTGGGGGAGGGCGCAATGCCCAGGACACGGTCCGACAAAAATGCAGTGCTCATCTCGGACTCCTTCATACCAGGCCGGCATTGTTGAGGGCCTTGTCGATCCAGCTCTGGCGCACTGCACCGCTGGCAATTTCTGCTTTGACCGCTTCTTCGTGCTCGGCATGTTGCGCGGCGCGGCGCAGTACTTCGGCGGCGTCGGCCTGGGAGAACGCGACCAGGCCGTCTTCATCACCCACCAGCAGGTCGCCGGGGTTGATCACCATGCCGCCGATAGACACCGGCACGTTCACTTCGCCGGGGCCGGTCTTGTACGGGCCGGTGTGCACCACGGCGCGGGCGTAGCACGGGGTGTCCTCGAAGCTGGCGACATCGCGAATCGCGCCGTCAATCACAAACCCCACGCAACCACGCTGCTGGGCGTAGAGCTTGACCAGTTCCCCGATCACCGCGTTATTGGTGTCGCCCTGGCCGTCCACCACCAGCACATGGCCCGGTTGCAGCATGCTCATGGCCTTGTAGATCAGCAGGTTGTCGCCGGGACGGGTCTTGACCGTGATCGCCGTGCCCACCAGCTTGCCGCTGCGGTTGTAGCGCGTCAGGCCACGGGCGCCGATATGACGGCCGAGGTTGTCGCTGATATGCGGCGTGACGACTTGGCCAAACGCCTCGACCAGTTCGGCCGGGGCCATGGGCGCGTTGGGAAGGATGCGTGAACCGGGCAAGGACATGGCAAATCTCCAGAATTGTTAGATAGCGATGGGCTATGGCTGGATCTTAGGAGTGATGATCGAAGAGTTTTAGCGATATTTTATGATGTGATAGCATCGCTTTTTCTCATGAATTGGCCGCGATGATCACCTTCAAGCAAATCGATGCGCTGTACTGGATTGCCGAACTCGGCAGCTTTGAAGCGGCGGCGAACAAGCTGAACATGTCTCAGTCGGCCATCTCCAAGCGCATCCAGGAGTTGGAAGACACCTTTGACGTCGAGATTTTTGACCGCAGCAAGCGCAACGCCCGGCTGACGGAGAAGGGCGGTGAGCTGCTTGACTACGCCCGCGACCTGCTCAACAGCCGCGACCAACTGCTCGAACGGGTCAGCGCCCGCGAAGTGCTGGTGCGCCGTTTTCGCCTCGGCGTCACCGAACTCACCGCATTGACCTGGCTGCCGGCGCTGGTGGATGCGCTGCGTCAGGCCTACCCCAAGGTGCAGATCGAGCCGTCAGTGGAACTGAGCAGCGAACTGTTTCGCAAGCTGGAAAGCGACCAACTCGACTTGGTCATCGTGCCGGACGTCTACAGCGACCCGCGCTTTCACAGCACGGCGCTGCAATGCGTAGAAAACGCCTGGATCTGCGCGCCAGGCCTGATCCCCCAGCCCGACCCTGTAAGCCTGGAAGTGCTGGCCGATTACACCGTTCTGACCCAGGGTTCGCAGTCGGGCACCGGCTTAATCTACGAGCGTTGGCTGGCCGCGCACAACGTGCAGATGCCGCGGACCCTCACCAGCCATAACCTGCTGGTGCAGGTGGGCTTGGCGTTGTCGGGGATCGGCGTGAGTTATTTGCCCAAGGCCTGTTTGTCCCATCTGATCGAGCACGGCGCATTACGCGCGCTGGTCACGCAGCCGGAGTTGCCGAGTATCCAGTACGTGGCATTGCACCGGGTGGACCGCCAATTCGGCTTGAACCAGGACGTGGCGCGGATGGCGCAGGGGTGCTGTGATTTCTCGCGGTTGTTGTTTTAGCGTAAGTGCACACACTGCGCTTTTTATTCCAAAAGGGTCCTTTGTCGAAAAACAGGATCATGATTAATTCAAGCCTGGATGTAGTCAGTTCAACTTCATACTTGAAGGCGCATGAACCCAGCCTCTATCAGCCAAGAAGACCAAAATGCATGGCATTCACCACCCTGATACTGGATGCACCCGGCCCGCCGTTGCTATTCGAGGAAGTCGACCGATTCCTTGAGTTGGGCTTGGTCGTCACCCTGAATCTCTACTATTTCACGGATAAAAACAGTATCCGCAAGCACTACGGCGAGCGCATCCGATACACCGAGATCAATGGCCACGACAGGCAAGCTTTCATCGACGCCGTGACTGAGGCCGGGGGGTATAGCGTGTTCAAGACGCGCCTGAATATTCCCATTGAGAGCAAACTGATCCGCGCCGCTGCATCACCGACCCTGCCAACGCCACTGCGCGCCATCGCCCAGGCCGGTTCAGGCGTTAACCATATCGACCGGCAAGAGGCTGAACGGTGTGGCGTGACGATACTGAACACGCCGGCCTCCAATGCGGTAGCTGTGGCCGAATACGTGGTGGCCCAGACATTGTGTTTATCCCGGGACCTGGATCACTACAACGCTGAAACGCACAGTGGTCGCTGGTCCAAGGGCACTTTGGCGCCCGGCCTTGAGTTTTGCGAACTCACGTTAGGCGTGGTCGGCACTGGCAGCATTGCTCAAGAGGTCGCGCGCAAGGCCGGATCGCTGGGGATCCGGGTCATCGCCACCGGTTCAGAACGCTTTACGGAGCAGGTCGCGCGCAGCCTTGGGCTTGAGCGACGAGAAACCCTCGAGCAATTGTTGGGGGAGGCCGATGTGGTCTCGATCCACGTACCGCTGACACCGCTCACCCGAGGCCTGTTCGGCCTTACCGAGTTCAGGCAGATGCGCCAAGGTTCGATACTGATCAACACCGCTCGTGGTGACATTGTCGACGAAGCCCAGTTGGCAAGCTTCATGACGGCATTTCCCAGGCATATAAAAGCGGTCGCCATCGATACCTTCGCCCAGGAAAAAGACCGCTTCAACTCGCCGCTGGCTGGCATTCGCAACGCCCAACTGACACCCCATATCGCCGGCAACACGACGAAGGCAATCCGCAAGGCTTCACGGCAGATCGTCGACAAGATCCACGCGCTCAGTCTGGCTACGGACGTACATTGACCACGGGCACAAAGCGCTCTCTTGATGAGCGCCTCAACGCCCTGAGTTGTAGCAAGCGCTTCCGGATGGGCTAGGGCTGCTGTGCAGCCGTCGCACGGATGGGCGGTGCGGTAGCGGCGGCAATGTCCCACGTCAGCAGGATGTGGCTGATGGCGGCATCGATGGTTGCGTGGGGCACGTTGTCCCGCGCCAATATCGAAATGCCCTGCAAGAAACTGTCAAACACCGCCGCCATCGACACCGCGGCAATCGTATCCGGCAGTTGCCCTGAGCTTATTCCACGTTCGACACACGCCACGATCCCTGCCCGCGTTCTCATACGGGACTGGGTCAATGCATCCGCCACCCGCGCATTCTCCGGGCTTGGTGCGCTCATCACGCCCAATGCCACCATGCAGCCCTTGGGATGCCCGTCTTCACACTGCATGCGCGCGGATTGGCGCAATGCGGTCTCGATGGCTTTGCGCGGCAGCAGGCTTTCATCCCATAGGCATTCGGTCACTTGAGCGTAGGTTGCCAGATAGCGCTGCACGCACTCATCGAACAGCGCTTCCTTGGAGCCGAATGCGGCATAAAAACTCGGTGCGGAGATACCGCCGCCCAGGCCGGCCTTGAGCTGGGCGAGGGACGTGGCGTCGTAGCCATGCTGCCAGAACAGGTACATGGCTTGTTCCACGGCGTGGTCACGGTCGAAGGTACGGGGACGGCCCATTTGTGCCATTTCATAAAACTCCCTTGGCAGACCAGATAAATACTAGTCGATACATAAGTCGTTGACAACGTGCGACAGCTGCCTGCAACATTTGTATCGATCAGTATCTAAATTGCCTCAAGGAGTTTCCCGTGACCCCCTCAGTCTGCGTATCCGCGTCTTCTGAACGCCTGCCTATCGGCGCCTTGCTCGCGCTGGCCATGACCGGTTTCATCTGCATCGTCACCGAAACCCTGCCGGCCGGGCTGTTGCCGTTGATCGGCGATGGCCTGGGGATTTCCCCGTCCATGGCCGGGCAGATGGTCACCGCCTATGCGCTGGGCTCGGTGCTGGCGGTGATCCCCATGACCATAGCCACCCGTGGTTGGCGCCGCCGCAATGTGCTGCTGCTGACCATCGTCGGCTTCCTGCTGTTCAATTCCATGACGGCATTGTCGTCCCATTACGGTGTGACGCTGGTGGCGCGTTTCTTCGCCGGGGTCGCCGCGGGGTTGGCCTGGAGCCTGCTGGCCGGTTACGCCCGGCGCATGGTCGCGCCCCATCAACAGGGGAGGGCGCTGGCGCTGGCGATGGTGGGTACCCCGATTGCGCTGTCACTGGGTGTACCGCTGGGCACCTGGCTTGGCGGCCTGGTCGGCTGGCGTACCACCTTTGGCCTGATGTCGGTACTGACCCTGGTGTTGATCGCTTGGGTGCTGGTGAAAGTCCCGGACTATGCGCCACAGCCCGCGCACCAACGCCTGCCGTTGCGCAAGGTCCTCACCACGCCAGGGGTCAGGCCGGTACTGGCGGTGGTGATCAGCTGGATGCTCGCCCACAACGTTCTCTATACCTACATCGCCCCGTTCGTGGCGCGGGCAGGGTTGGCCGCGCGGGTGGACCTGGTGTTGCTGGTATTCGGCATTGCGGCATTGGTGGGGATCTGGCTGACGGCCAAGCTGGTCGAGCCGTTATTGCGCCAGACGGTGTTGGTCAGCCTGGTGGTGTTTGCCGCGATTGCGCTGGTGTTTGGCGTATTGGGCAACGTGCCTGAAGTGATCTACCTTGGCGTCGCCGTGTGGGGCCTGAGCTTCGGCGGTGCCGCCACTTTGCTGCAAACGGCTCTGGCCGACGCGGCGGGCGATGGCGCCGATGTGGCGTTGTCGCTGAACGTCGTGGCGTGGAACAGCGCCATTGCCGCCAGCGGTGTGGTGGGTGGCGTATTACTCGATCGCTGGGGCGTGGGGGCATTTCCGTGGGCGATGCTGGTGTTGATCGGCGTGGCGCTGGGGATCGCGTGGGGCGCGCGTGACCACGGCTTCAAGCCTGGGCGACGGTCTGGCGTTGCAATAGTGTCTCACTGAACCCTCGGGTGAGCGCGATAGGGGAGCGGAGCGCGACAAGATCGGTAAGCCTGCGGCACCAAACGGATTTATCAGGGTCCATACGCCCCGCGCGATCATTCGCGCTCATCCGTTTACCCTCACCTTAAGATCTAAAGCATGTACCTACGCAACATTGCAGTCGGGCTGGCAGCCCTCGTTTTAGTCTCTACCGCCGTAGACGCTCGCGGCCCGGCAAACCCCTACACGTCCACGCAGCAACGTATCTCGTTTGACGGTTGCGCCGAACTCTTCCCCGCCGCGACACCGATCAACACGGCCACGGTGCCAGCCAGCATGAGGCCAATGGCCCTCTGTTCCGACCACTTCGCGGTGCTCTATTCGCAAACCAGCAAGACCCCGCTGGTGGTGGTCGAGCGCCTGAATGCCGCCCAGTTGAACGACGCCAAAGGCGAGGAGCGCACCAACCAGTTTTACCCCGACCCACGCATTCCCAAAGGTGGGCGCGCCGAGTTGAGCGACTACCGCAGCCAGCACCCGGCGATGGACCGTGGCCACCAATCCCCAGCCGCCGACGCGCCGAATGCCCATGCCATGGCACAGTCTTTCGCGCTGTCGAACATGGTGCCGCAAGACCCTACCAACAACCGCAAGATCTGGAGCAAGGTCGAAGCGGATGTGCGCAAGTTTGCCAAGCGCGCGGGCGGCGACGTGTATGTGTTCACCGGGCCGCTGTTCGATGCGGGCTACAGCACCATCGGCGACAACAAGGTCTGGGTGCCGACGCGCCTGTTCAAGTTGGTGTACGACGCCTCAAGCAAACGCGCCTGGGCCTACGTGTTGCCCAATGCCGAAACCCGTATCCAGAAACCGATGGACTACGACACCTTCGTGAAGAGTACCGGGCTCAAATTACTCGGCAACCTGCCGGTGACGGGTTCGGTGGGGCGTACGTGATGCTGGGTTGAGCGATACGCCCAGCGTTACTTGCCTTTTTTCAACGCCTTCAAGCGCGCTGTCGCTCGCTGCGCGGCGGCCATTTTCTCGGGGCGTTTCATCCGTTTCCATTTACGGATGTCGTCCTTGGTCCGCCCGCAGCTGACGCACAACTCGCCACTCAACTGGCAGGTCGAGACACACGGGTTTTCGATTTCTTTAGCCAAGATTTCACCTGGGGATACCGTCAAGGGGCGCCGCTACGCGGCACGAAATTCAACCGTGAGGTGGCTCACTTCATGGACCGGCTTGAGGCGCAGGCGAATGCTCTCGGCATCCGCTGTCGGTTGGCCGACCACGCTGACGATGGCCGCATGCACACCGGGCCCGACCTGCCAGACGTGCAGGTCGGTAATCGTTGCATCGCCGGGTTGCTCCACCCGCTCGCGGATCTCGGCGGCGACGTGTTCGTCGGTCTGGTCCAGCAACACGCCGGCGGTCACGCCCATCAGGCTCCAGGCCCAGCGCGCAATCACGATGGCGCCGACGATGCCCATCACCGGGTCCAGCCATACCCAACCCAGGTACCGACCCGCCAGCAATGCGGCGATCGCCAGCACGGAGGTCAACGCATCGGCAAGCACGTGGATGTAGGCTGACCTGAGGTTGTTATCGTGGCCGTGGTGGTGATGGTCGTGATCATGGTCATGGCCGTGGCTATGCCCATGGCCCAACAGCAACGCACTGACGATATTGACCACCAGCCCGACGATAGCAATCAGGGTCGCCGTACCAAATTGCACTTCGGTCGGCTGGAGCAGGCGCATGAACGATTCGATACCGATGCCCAGGGCGACCAGCGCCAGGATCAGCGCCGAGGCGAAGCCGCCCAGGTCACCCACTTTGCCGGTGCCAAAGCTGTAGCGAGGGCTGTTCGCATGGCGCTTGGCGTAGGCATAGGCCGCCGCCGCAATGCCCAATGCGCCCGCATGGGTGGCCATATGAAAACCGTCGGCCAGCAGGGCCATGGAACCGGTCAGGGCGCCAGCGGCAATTTCCGCCACCATCATCACCACGGTCAGTATCACCACCCACAGCGTGCGCCGGGCGTTCTCGTCGTGGGCAGCCCCCAGGAAGACATGCTCGTGTGCCTGGCTATTCGTGAGGGTCATTTGGAGTAGCGCCGAATGGCTTCAAGCAATTCTTCGACGCCCTGGTTGCGCGCCTCTGTACTCAGTGACGGGTCAGCCACATGCGCCCTGGCGTGGTCCTCGATGATCTCTTCCATCAAACCGTTGATAGCACCGCGCGCGGCGGCCACCAGGTGCAGTGTCTTGGCGCAGTCGGCGTCTGACTCCAGCGCTTTTTCCAGCGCCTGAATCTGCCCGGCGATGCGTTTGACGCGTTTGATCAGGCTGTCTTTGTTTGCGGCTAGATGACCCACGGCATACCCCCCCTACCTATAATGCGGCGGATCATTGCATACCCCACCCCCCTATACAAGAAGGCTGTTGCAACGCTACTTCGGCCGGTGCAACTGGCGCCTTAGGGTATACAGCGCCACGCCCACCGCCAGCACACCGGATAACGCGCCCACCCCCAGCGCCCAGCGCGGGCCCAGGTGGTCGGCGACCCAACCGACGATGGGCGCCCCAATCGGCGTGCCGCCCAGGGCGACGCCCACGCGCAGGGCGATCACGCGGCCGCGCATGGCGGGGTCGGTGCTCAGCTGCATCAGGCTGTTGGTGGTGTTGCTGAAGGTCATCGCACCCACGCCGATAATCACCAGCGCCACGGCAAACAACCAGTAGTTCGGGGACAGGGCTGCCAGCGTGCAGCCCGCGCCGAACACTGCTGCCCCCGTGAGCAGCGACTTGAACTGCGGGCGTTCGCGGCCGGCGGCGAGCAGGGCGCCGGCGATCGTGCCGATGGCCAGGGTCGAGCTCAGCAGGCCGTAGGCGCGGGCATCGGCATGGAACACGCTGACCGCCATGGTCGAGATGAAAATCGGGAAGTTCATGCCAAAGGTGCCGATCAGGAACAGCATCAGCAGGATCGCCTTTAAGTCCGGTCGCGCCCACACATAGCGCAGCCCTTCGGTCAGGCTGCCCTTGGAGCGCAGCGCTCGCACCTTCACCGGCTGGCCGGACACCCGCAGGAAAAACAGCGAAGCCAGCACCGCAAAAAAGCTCGTGCCATTGAGCAGGAACGCCCATCCGGTGCCCACCGATGCGATGGTCAAGCCCGCTACGGCCGGGCCGATCAGGCGCGCCATGTTGAACGAGGTGGAATTGAGCGCGATCGCATTGGACAAATCCTTCTCACCCACCAGCTCCGCGACGAAGATCTGTCGCACCGGTGCATCGAAAGCCGAGGCGCAACCGGACAAAAACGCGAACACATACACATGCCACAGCTCGACAAAACCGGTGATGGTGAACACCCCCAGCGTCAGCGCCAGCATGCCCATGACCGCCTGGGTGACGATCAGTAACTTGCGTTGGTCATAGTGGTCGGCGGCGAAGCCGGTCCAGGGCAGCAAGAGCAACTGCGGCCCGAACTGCAACGACATGACGATGCCGACGGCCGCCGCGTTATGCGGGGTGAGCTGGGTCAGTACCAGCCAGTCCTGGGCGGTGCGCTGCATCCAGGTGCCGATATTGGAGACCAGTGCACCCGCCGCCCAGATGCGGTAGTTGACGCTGCGCAGGGAGCGGAAGGTTCCGAGCAAACTCATGAATACTCCAAAGATAAGCCGCCCCTGGGTTTATACTCGCCCCCTCGCAATCGTCCAACTTCACCCGAACCGAGATCCCCATGAGCACCTCTCTTTCCCTGACCCCTGCGCGCAAACCGCTTGCGCCCCTGGTGGCGTTTATCATCCTGCTGGTGGGCGCCGTGTTCCTGCAAAACACCGTCGGCGTGCGCCAGATGCTGTTGCTGGTGGTCGGCGCGGCGCTGGGCTTGACCCTCTATCACGCGGCGTTCGGCTTCACCTCGGCCTGGCGCGTATTTATCAATGATCGGCGTGGCGCCGGCCTGCGCGCGCAGATGGTGATGTTGGCGGTGGCGGTGCTGCTGTTCTTCCCGGCATTGGGGGCAGGCACGTTGTTCGGGCAACCGGTGGTCGGGCTGGTGGCGCCGGTCGGGGTGTCGGTGGTGTTTGGCGCATTTATCTTCGGCATTGGCATGCAACTGGGCGGCGGTTGTGCGTCGGGCACCCTGTTCACCGTGGGCGGCGGCAATGCGCGCATGTTGGTGACGTTGTTCTTCTTCATTTGCGGTTCGTTGATAGCTACGCACCATGTGGACTGGTGGTTTGCGCTGCCTGCGTTCCCCGCGACGTCCATCGTCAAAAGCTTCGGCGTGGTGCCGGCCTTGCTCATGAGCCTGGTGGTATTTGCGCTCATCGCGGTGGTGACTGTGCGGCTGGAAAAAGCCCGTCATGGTCAGCTTGAAGCGGGCGTGACCAGCGAACACCCAGGGCTGCGCCGCTTCCTGCGCGGGCCGTGGCCGCTGGTCTGGGGCGCGATTGGCCTGGCACTGCTCAACTACGCAACGTTGGCCCTGGCCGGGCGGCCGTGGGGCATTACGTCGGCGTTCGCGTTGTGGGGTGCCAAGGCGGCCAGCGGGCTGGGTGTGGATGTGGCCAGTTGGGCGTTCTGGCAAATGCCTGGCAACGCCAAGGCCCTGGCCGCGCCAGTGTGGGAAGACATCACCAGCGTCATGGACATCGGCATCGTCCTCGGTGCGCTGCTGGCGGCCGGCCTGGCCGGGCGTTTCGCTCCCAGCCTGAACATCCCGGCACGCTCACTGGTAGCGGCGGTGATCGGTGGCCTGTTGCTCGGCTACGGCTCACGCCTGGCCTACGGCTGCAATATCGGCGCGTACTTCAGCGGTATCGCCTCGGGCAGCCTGCATGGCTGGGTTTGGCTGGTGGCGGCGTTTATCGGCAATAGCGTGGGTGTGCGCTTGCGGCCGTTTTTCTTTGCCGGTGAGCGGCCGCAGGTGGCGTTGAGCGGTTGCTGAGTCAACGTTCAGGGGAAATGTCTGGCGCCTGAGCGGCTTCAGCCGCCAGCTTTTCCCGCTCTGCTTTGCTGATGTATCTGTCTTTGCTTTTCGGCGCCAATTTGGCACTGGCCTTTTTCGCCTTGGCCTTGAATAGCTGCTGCAGTTTTTTCTGGCGGTTCATGTCGTCTTACCCGGTTGGTACAGGCTCGGGATGATACCAGCTTAAAAACCGCGGCCGTTCCCTGGGTCGCTTTTTCACGCCGATCTGTGCATTGAATCGCCTTTCCTTTCGCCAATAATCGGGCCCTGCAATCCCCCGAGTATTGAACGGCATAGGGAAGAAAAGATGAGCCTCCACACCCGTACCAAACGATTGACCGTGCCCCAACTGGTCGCCATGAAAGGCCGGCAGAAAATCGTCTCCCTCACGGCGTACACCAGTTCCATCGCCAAGCTGATCGACCCGCTCGTGGATTTCATCCTGGTCGGTGACTCCACGGCCATGGTCGGCTATGGCCGGGCTTCGACCTTGAGCATGCAGCTCGAAGAAATCATCGGCCACACCCGCGCCGTGGTCGACAGCACGCGGTTGGCGTGTGTCATCGCCGATATGCCATTTGGCAGTTATCAGGAATCCAACGAACAGGCCTTTCGCAATTGCGCCCAGGTACTGGCGCGTACCGGCTGCGATGCTGTGAAGATGGAGGCCAACCAAGCGCTGGCAGGCACGGTTGAGTTCTTGGTGGCACGCGGTATTCCGGTGATGGCCCACGTGGGGCTGATGCCACAGTTCGTCAACGTGATGGGTGGGTTCAAGGCCCAGGGCCTCACGGCCCAGACCGCAGCAGTGGTCAGCAACGATGCCCGTGCCAGCCTGCAGGCGGGCGCCTTCAGCCTGTTGCTGGAAGGGGTGGCCGAAGGCGTGGCACGCCAGATCACCTTGGACTCGGCCATGCCCACCATTGGCATCGGCGCTTCGCCCGCCTGCGACGGCCAGGTACTGGTCACCGAAGACGTGCTGGGACTGGGCGGCGAGCACCTGCCGCGTTTTGTCAAACAGTATGCGGATGTCAGCGCGGTGATTCGTGATGCGTGCGAGCGGTTTGCCGAAGACGTGCGCCACGGTCGCTTCCCAGAAGCTCGGCACTGTTACGGGCTTTGACGAATTGCCTGGGCCAGCTGCCTCACAGCCTGGGCGATATCCTTGCTCCAGTCGAGGGTGTAGCTCAGGCGCAGAGACTGCTTCCAGGTACCTTGCTGGCTGAATAGTTCTCCAGGAGCGATGACGATGCGCTGGGCCAGCAGGTGCTCGAATACCCAGCGCATGTCGACCGTGCGACGGGTCTGCAACCAGAAACTCGCACCCCCACTCGGCTCGACCACTTGCCATTCGCCGAGCGCTTCCAGCAGGGCTTTCATACGCGTCATGCGCTCCAGCAACGCCGCCCGCAGCATCACCAAGTGCTGGTCGAGACGCTTGGAGGTAAGCAGTTTGGCGATCGCCTTCTGGCGGATCGGCGAGAGGCGAAACCCGCGCTCCATAAACAGCCGCTGCAAGTGCGGCGCCTGCCCGCGACACAGTACATAACCGTAGGGCGCTTCCGAGCCGATCACCTTGTCGAAGGTTGAAAACACCACCAGTCTTTGCGGGTCGGCATAGTCGCGATAGCGCGCGGGCCGAGGTTCGAAATACAGCTCGCCGTAGGTGTCATTCTCGAACAACCAGATATCCCGCTCTGCCAGCCAGCGGCAGACCTGCTGCTTGTCTTGCGCCGGTACCACGCCACCCTGGGGTATGTTGACCGTCGATGACAGCACTGCCAGGCGAATCGGCTCCTGTTTGAGCAATTCATGGAAGGCCGGCATGTTGAAGCGCCCGTCTGCTCCGAGGGGCACTTCGATCACGCGGATATTCGCCGCCTGCAACTGGCGCAGGATCGCCCACGAACACGGCGACTCCACCAGCGCCACCGTACCTCGCAGTTCGAGGGCGCTGAGTGACACGTCCAGCACAGTGTGCAGGTCTGAACCGATATACACCTGTTCGGCCTGCCAGTAAGGGGCTGTGGAGCAGGTGTAACGCTCGGCCAACGCCGTGCGCAACTCGGGCTCGCCGAATGGCAGGTACAGCGGCGTGAGTGAGCGCGGGTACTGGCGGGCTATTTCGCGCTCTATCATCAGTAAAGGGTTTTCCAGCGACAGCAGCATCGCCGGGGCGTCGCTGCTCAGGGCCAACATGCCGGGCTGGCGCGCGTTGGCGAACACCTGGTCGAGCAGGTTGGGCGAGTGTTCAGTCGATAAAGGCGCCGGTATCCACCGGGTGAAGTAACCGGACTTGGGTTTGGCGTAGATCCGTTCTTGATCCTCAAGCAGCGAGTAAGCGTACTTGGTTGTCGACACCGACACGCCCAGGCGTTGGGCCAAATGGCGCAGGGACGGCAGTTTGCGTTCGCCTTGGGAAGGGCTGGCTTCGATCCATTCGACGAGGTAGCGGTACACCGCCTGATAGGCAAAAGAGGCGTCTTTAGGTTTATCCATGATCCTTTGAGCCGCTCGACCTGCGATTACGGGAAGACTTCGGATGTGGGGCCGGTCCAGTATCACGCAAGGCGATGGAATACGGAAACTTAACGCAGATGCCCACGATCAAGCCCTATACCCTCGCCATACCGGCCACGTGACTGGCTGCCGTCAAGGCCAACGTCGCCGCGCTCCCATGCCGAAAAAACCTGCACTCTCGTGCATGGGTGCGACATGCCGGCTGACAGGCACGTGGCGGCGTGGGAGCAACCGGCGTCGCGGTTGGCGCGATGGCGGGCATTTATTGCGAAGGTCTCGGGTTGCAGGGCAGGCCTAGCCAGGCTGGGCCGCCAAGCTATTGCTGACATTACGCCCCAGCACCAGCACCGTCACAAAACCGCAGCCCACCAGGGCCGTGGCCAGGCTCAACAGCACCGAGCTGCCCAGTTGGTCGACGATCCGCCCGCCAAAGAACGAGCCCAAGGCAATGATCACTTGGAACAAGGCGACGAACAGCGGCATGCCGCGTTCGACATCCTTGGGCGCCACCACAAACATCCAGATACTGGCACAGGCCGGGAAGGCGCCGAAGGCGAAGCCCCACAGCCCGATCAGCATCGCTGCGCCGGTCATCCCGGTGGCGAAGTGAGGGAACAGGGCGGTGCTGGTGCCGATCATCAGCGCGACCAGCAACAGGGTGTGACGCACGCTGCGGTTGGCGGCGAAACCGGCAAAGATATTACCGAACACCCCGGCCACGCCGAAGAGCAGCAACAGCGAGCCGATCGTCGGCCCGTCGAAGCCGGAGCTGTATTTGAAGAACGGCGCGACATAGGTGTAGGCCGCAAAGTGCGCCAAGCCGATCAACAGCACCGCGATCAACCCGACCCGAGCCTGTGGGTTGATAAACAACGCCGGCAGGTCGCTGATGCGAATGGCCTTCTCCGGGGTGAGCCGAGGCAGCAGGAACACCTGCGCCAGCAGCACCGGCACGCCCAGCAGCGCGGTGACCAGGAACGTCATGCGCCAACCCATCAGGCCGCTGAGCCAGGTGCCGACGGGCACGCCGAGCACGGTGGCCAGGGTCACGCCCATCATGATGATCGAGGTGGCCTTCGCGACATCCACACCCTTGGGCGCCAGGCGCCCACTGAGGGCAATGGCCGTGGCCCAGAACCCGCCGATGCTGATGCCCAGCAAGACACGGCCGAACAGCAGCAGGTTGAAGTCACTGGCAAAGGCCACGACCGAGTTGGCGATGATCATGATCAACGTCAGGCCGATCAGCAGGTAGCGACGGTCCATCGCGCCAATGCTCACCGACAGAAACGGCGCGGCGAGGGCGGCCATGATGCCCGGCAGGGTCACCATCAGCCCGGCGTGGCCGGCAGTGATACCGAGGTCGGCGGCGACGTCGTTGAGTACGCCCACCGGCAGGAACTCACTGGTCACCAGGGCGAAGGCGCCCACCGCGACCGAGAGAATCGCCAGCCACTGCTGTTTGACGCTTTGTTGATTATGTTCGGGACGGCCGCTGGGGGCCTGGAGGGCGCTTGGCATGATGCTGGGTTCCAAGGGGGATGTCGCCTGAGGCCAGGCGAAGGGGAAGAATTGGGAGGCGATTATAGGAATCGGGTTTGGCCACCCCATAGGCGAGCGGTTCGATAGTAATCATCAGTGTTATCGATGCGAGGCTGTTGAGCGGGATTGCCCAGGTCCGCCCATGTAGCCTGACTGATTGGCTGGCCGCCGTCTGTCCAGGGGGGATTTGTTTAACGCTGAAACGTCTGCGCCAGAAAGTCGCTGATCAGCGCTGTCACCTGTTTTTGAATCTGCGCCCGTGGTCGTGCGCCCTCACCATCTCGACAAATCATGCCGTCGCCTGGCGAACGCTCTTCGATCAATGCGACCGCCCCCGGCTTGCAGATCGACATAAAGCTGAAATGGTTGGCGTCGCTGATCGCCACGTAGCGCGTCGAGGTGGTTGGCAGGCGCTTGGCCAGGTCGGCAGACTCCAGTTCGGCAGGCATATCCTCCGACGGTACCCCGCCTGCAATCACCAAAACCGGCACCCGTAGCGCCGCCAGGCTCGCGTCGGTCATGCCGCGTGACAGGCCCAGGTCCAATGACACTATGGCGGTGACGCGTTTATCGCTCAAGTCAGCGGCCAGTCGCGCCTTCCCGTCAGGTGTCCCGGCGGGGTTCATCTCCTGGTAGCCGATGCAACCGCCCAGCTTGGGGTGGGCGCCGCAGTCGCGGCTGAACAGGTCGGGGTCGAAACGCGCGCCGGCGATCTCCAGTACGGTCCAGCCGCCGAGGGAGTGGCCTGCCGCGGCAATCTGGTTTTTCGCCACCGCGCCAAATTGCTTCGGTTGCGCCAGGACTGCGTCGATGGCACGGCTCAGGTCGGCCGGGCGCTGCCATAACGCTGCGGCGGCCTGGGGGCTGCGGTCTTTGCTGGTAGTGCCGGGATGGTTGACCGCCGCCACGATATAACCCTGGTGCGCCAAAGCACTGGCCAGCCACACCTGTTTACCCCAATTACCGCCGTAACCATGGGAGAGCACAACCAGGGGATGTTCGCCGCTGGCCGGTGGTGCGTCGGGTACGGCGAGGGCGCCGATGAAGACGACGGAGTCGGCGATCAGCGTTGGCGTGGCGGTGGTGTTGGCGGGGTACCAGACCGCCAGTTCCAATGGGCGAGCGTGGTGGGCGTCGGGCAGGGTGGTGCTCTTGAAGCCGATGAGGGGGGCGTCAGCGAATGCGGGTGTGGCCAGGCAGGTCAGGAGCAGGGCGGCGAAGGTGGTTTTCACTGTTTTTATCGTCCTTGAAGTGAGGCGCGCATCATGACTTTAACCACTTGGTTTGAATAGTGTGCACGCGGGATTAGGACGTGGCTGACGTCATCCTACTGTTAAGTATGACGGAGCGGTCCTTAGTGTTTTTAGGAAGCGGCTGGCTTACCCGGGATAATAAATCGTGCATGTTAGGGGCGTCGTTCCTACTGCTGGCTTGTTAGCAAGCCGAGAGAGTAATTCCTGACGCTATGGTGATCACTATGAAACGCTCAACGGTGTTTTTGTTGTTGGCGTCTTGCATGAATGCAAGACGAGCCCTGCTTGCTGTGTTGGCTGTTTGCGTACTGGTTTTAGATAACGCAGCCTACGCGATAGATCGATCTATTACTAAAACCCAAACGCCGGACCCCGTTCTTGTGATATCGAATAATGCGGGTGTCGGATTAGCATTTTTTAACTTGGCTACCTCAGATTTCCCCAGTGGTACGCTACCCTATCCTAAACAATTATTAGGGGTCGACTGGAAGACGACCTACTATCCTCAGAGTATTAGCGAGTCGGTCGAGTTGTGCTACTACCGCCCCTACAGTTCTGAAAAGAACTGTGTTGCTATTAACCCGAACTCTTCCGGAACACTATCAGACTTTAATGGTGAGGCGTTCAACCATGGTTCGCGTGTCACCATCGGTCATACGGTACTAGGAGGAGTCCCTCCCTATGCTCGTCCTGCCGGCGTTGATTCAGTGACCTTTCGATATAGAGACTAGTCAGGTGCCCGCTCAGGGGGCACTTTTACTGCGGCCTTCTGTGCTGACAATTGAATATTTTGAATGTAGGCAAGTTACAGCCGCCTCTACGGGGTGAGATTTTATGATTAACCTGACTTCTTATGCTTCGATAGCTCATGGTCGCCTGACAGGCAGTCCGGTGAATGTTGTTAGCCCGCCAACGCAACACAAGACTGATGCATCCTTGGCTACAAGCAGTCGCGTTACCAACAGCACCGTATCGACGCTCGCCCATCAATTAAGCGAAGCCGCCACGCGCGCTGAAGCCCGTCGCGGTCAAAACACCCCCCACCCACTCGACTCGATTACGGGCGACACCTACCTCGCCAACAAAACGCAGCACGACGCAGAGCTTCCAAAGACCGCCACCCCAGAATTGCTGGCTCGCGCCCGTCAAGCAACCGCCTTCGTCAATGGGGTCGACAGCAACCCCTTCAAAGGCCTTGCGCGCGATCAATTGAGCTTGATCGCCCACGACGAGGGCGGCGCCTTTACCACCCATGAGCGACGTGCCGCGTTGCAGGAGATGCAAACTGTCGCTCCACCAGTGGCGAGTAGCCCCAGGTCGGCAGGCATCAATGGCCGTGACCTGATGATCTCCCGCTTGTTCGGCCACCGTGAGCCGTCGGTTGCCCAGCCTCCGGCTACCTTTGAGAACACCACTCAAAGCGCTTTTGAATTCCTCAATCGCGATGATCGTGCCTTGATCTCGGATATGTATGCTTATGCGCAGGCGGAAGGTGCGGATCTGGGCTATGTCGATCGCCTGGCTTGGTCACTTGGCCACTACCGTCATTTGAGCGATGGGCGCCAGCTCTTGAGCGGCAACAATGGCTACGATTCGGACGGGTATCGAGTGACTTACAACTTCAAGGAAGAAGATGCTGCAATTGCCTCACGTATCCTGAAAGGTTCGGCGATCAACAGCACTCGTCTCGACCCAGGCTATTTGCGGCATATCCTGAATCCGGATTACGGAGCACTCTCAAATACAGGTGGTATGCCGTTCCTTGAACAGATGGTCATCAAATTCTCTGGCGAAGGGGCTTCACTGCCCTCGCTGGGCGATGAGTTCGCCACTTTAAAAACCGTCAAGATCAACGACAATATTGTGATCACCACGAATAAGAACATAAAACTACCGCCCTCCAAGGTACTCGTCGCTAGCGTCAACGGTACCTGGAGCCTCACCGAAGAAGGCAAAGCCGCCGGCTACACGTTAGACAAGGCCACCGGCAAGTTGCAACGGGCGACTGCCGCTGCAGACAATCCAGCGCCACACGGCTCCACCTCGCCTGTCCCCGTCGACAAAGCCCCCCATCGCACCCTCCTGGAGGCCCTCGCCACCAGCCGCAATCGGGCGCCTATGGGGGTGACCGGACCCGGTTATCTGTTCACGGTGATGAGAGCTATCAACCCCTGATGCGGCGGTCGTCGCCCTATACCCTAGGCATGGGTCAGCCCCGTCAACGTATCCGCAATGGTCTTGGTCCGTTGCGCCGTACCCTCCGTCGCACGGCTCGACGCCTCCAGCACATCCAGCATCTCCCGCAACGCGCCCACCCCGGTGGACTGGTCTTCAATCTGCTGGGCCACGCGCTGGATCTCACTCGACAACAGGTCAATATCCACACCGATTTCCGCTGCATTCTTACGCGTGATTTCCGCCAGCTTGCGCACCTCGTCCGCCACCACCGCAAAGCCTCGGCCCAGGTCGCCCGCGCGCGCCGCTTCAATCGCGGCGTTGAGCGCCAGCAGGTTGGTCTGCCCGGCGATCTGCTGGATCACCTGCACAATCGACTGGATACGCAAACTCGACCCCGCCAGCGTGCGCGCGCCCTGCACCGCGACATCCGCCTGGCTGGACAGGCCCTCCACCGTGGCCCCGGCCTGGGCAGACACCGTGTTCTGCTGGCCAATCGTGCCCACCAGTTCATCCATCGAGGCGTGTAACTCACCGGAGTAGTGCTTGAGCTGCGAAGCGATGTCCTCCTGCTGGCGCTCGGCCTGGGCCAACACCAGGCCCAAGTCGGCCAGGCCTTCGAAGACTGGCAGGATATTGCGGTCCAGGCCTCGGGTATTCAGGGTGTCGGTGAAATCATTGTTCTTGAACGCCGCAATCTGCTTGACCACCACATGGTTCAACCCCGCCAGCTTCTTCACCTGACGCCGCAGGAAAAATGCCTTGAACTCGCCGTAATGGGCGATGAAATTGTCCACGTACTCATCACTGAAACTCGCACCCTTGGCCACCCGAAAGAAGAAAATCGCCGTCAGCGTCTGATTCAGGTTCAAGCCCAGAATCTCCCCGAAGGTCGAAAACCCCGCCAACGGCACATCCCCAAAAATGCCGGCCATGCTGCCCAGCTCGGCGCCGTTATTCAGTCGGCGCAAAATGCAGTCATTCAAAATCCCCGCCACCGGCTGGCCGCCCTTGCCACGCAAAAACTGCTCGTAGTCCAGGCGTGTGGCCTCACGCAATGGCGTACGCCGCACCATCACCAGCTCTTCGCCCGGCGCCACGTCGCAAAACAGCTGCACGATCTGCTGTTCATAGTCGATGCGTGCGATGGAGCGCACAAACAACTCACTGCCCACCCGAATCGCGAACGAGTAATCCGCCAGCTTCGACTCCAGTGCCTGGGGGGCGCAATTGAACGCGTCACACAGCGCCTGCACCATGCTCTTGATATTGCCGCTGCTGTCGATCACCTGGTCAATCGTGCGGTCTTCCACCGAGGCGGTCAGCACACTGAAGGTCAAATCCGCGGCCTTGAAGTTTTGGCTTTTAAACACGCCAAAGCGCACATGGGCCGCGGTCTTGAGGAACACAATCTGTGCATGGTTCTGATAACTGCGCTGGCCATCGTGGATCAGCGTTTTCTGGAAATCCGACTTACCCCCAGCCGACCCGCCTACGAACAAGCATGGAAAACGCCCGGACTCATACAGCGCCTCCATGAAAAACGATTCCGACGCCGACAACCCATCGAACACCACGTACGCCAAGGTATCGCGGTGATCGATCGAGGTGTGCACCTGCACCCGCTTGATATTGGCCACCAACTTGGCGATCCGCTCCTGCATCCCCAAGCGCTTGCCGCCGCTGCGAATGTCCTCACACTCCAACGGCACCATCACCACCTCGGCAGAGGCAATCACACTGTCATCAAACAGCTGCAACACCATCCGGTCCCAGCGCTCGCCGGTCGCGCAATACAGCGAATGGGCGGCGTTGCACAACTCACCGGAGGTGGTGCACAGGCTGATGGCGGTTTGCGGAAAGCGACGCTTGAGCTTGGCGGCGACCTGGTCGATGTCCAGGTGGGGGGAGATGAAACCGGTGATCAGGGTGGGTGTGATGCGCAGGGTGGCCAATGAAGACTCCAATTCATTGGCGGTGCAGGTGAGGGTGGCGGTGCCTTGACGATCGGCCCGGGCTTTTTTTAGAAGGGAAAGTGGGTTCATAGGGCTGGCTCGAACGGGTGGAGGGGCGCAGGTCATAGGCATGCGGTTAGTAGGGTTATCGGCGGGTTCGGTGAGGGCTGGAGGGGAGGACGCAAAGATGCGACGAATGAGCGCAGGGCACTCCCTCTTTGGGTTTGTCAGTCAGAAAGACAAGAAATAACCGGTTCATCATTCAGGTGATTTGAACGGCCATTCGCTGGAAGATGGGTTAAGGGGCTTCCGAGCGGTAATGCTGGCGGGACTAGGAAGTTACTTACGAATTCCTACTTTCATGTATGACAGTGCTGTCCTTCGTGTTTTTAGGAAGTGCTTGGCTTTCTACGGTTATTAAATCGTGCAATGGTAGGGGCGTGATGCTTACAGCTGGATTGATTTGAACCTGACATGTTAATAACTGACTCTAGGGTGATGATTATGAAAGGCACGATTGTATGGGCGCGCGGTATTACTCAAAGACGAACGTTGCTCGCTTTGTTAGCGGTTTTTGTAACGTCTACTCATGGGACTGCTTTTGCGGCAGAAAACGCTATTACTAAAACAGCAGCGCCCAACCCCGTTCTTGTTTTATCTAACTCTGACACCCAGCCAGGCGTCGGGCTTGCGAGTTTCAATGTTTTGGCTGCGGATATTCCCCAAGGTACACTCATTGATCCCAAACAGTTGTTAGAGATTAAATGGACTACGACCTACTATCCTCAGGGTACCAAGGAAGATGTGAAGTTATGTTATTCCCGCCCCTTCAGCGCCCAAGAGGAATGTAGAACTATCTTTCCAAATTCATCCGGAACGCTGTCAGACTTCAATACTCAGGCCTTTGGTCATGGCTCACGAGTCATCATCTACCATAGTGTACTAGGGGGGACACCACGTTATGTGAATCCTGCCGGCACCGACTCAGTGACATTCCGATATCGATATTAATAAAACAAAAAGTACTCGCAGCCTATTTGGCTGCGGGTTGCTTTCCAGTTTTGACAATAGACTTTTCATCGCACCGTTGCTGTTTTCCCAAGCCAAGGTGAATGCTCATGGTCATTATCAATCCTGCCGCACCGTCGGCTTACAACCCCGTGGCAAACAGCTCAGTCAACACCACGCCTCGCTCTTCGGTGTCGCCAGGCGATGAAGTCAAACCCGATACCTATGGTTCAGCAACCGATAGTGGCACCTTCAGCTCAGTCTCAATCCTGGCTCAGCAATTGAGTGAAGCCGCAACGCGTGCCGAAACCCGCATCGGCCAAAACGATACCAGCCTGCTCGACTCGATTACCGGCGATCAGTACCTCGCCAACAAAGCGCGGCACGACGCGCAGGTTCCCTCTACCGATAACCCGGATCTCCTGGCACGGGCTCGACAAGCGACCGGCTTCGTCAACGGTTCTGATACCAACCCGTTCAAGGGCCTCACACGCGATCAACTCCAGCTGATTGCCCACGACGACGGCGGGCCTTTCACCCTCAATGAGCGACGTGCCGCATGGGAAGAGCTGCGATCGATGGAGCCTCCTGCGCCGGCCAAGTCCAATTCCCACCGTGACCTCATGATTTCGCGCCTGTTTGGTAGCAACACCGAGCCACCGGTCGCCAAGCCACCGTTTACCCGCTTCAATGGCACCCTAAACCCTAACCTTTTCCTTAACCGCGAGGATCGTGCCTTGTTCGCGGATATGTATGCTTATGCGCAGGCGCAGGGAGTGGATTTGGTTTATGTCGATGCATTGGCCATGACACTCGGCACCTATCGTCATCACAGCGATGGCCGCCAGCTCTTGGGGGGCAACACCGGCTATGACGCGGAGCGGTATCGAGTGACTTTCGATTTCAAGCCGGAAGATGCTGCAATCGCCTCACGCGTCCTCAATGGTTCGGCGATCAACAGTACCCGTATCGACCAGGGTTTTTTGCGATACATCCTGCATCCAGACCATGGAGCGTTCATGAACATCGGGGGGATACCGTTCCTGGAGAAGATGGTGAACAAGTTCTCCAGCGAGGGCGATCAGCAACCGCCGCTGGGCAGCGAGTTCGCCACCTACACGCGAGTCCGGATCGAAGATCACATTGTTCGCACCACGGACAAGTCCATAAGGCTGCCGCCCTCCGAAGCGCTCTCGGGTATCGTTAATGGCGTATGGGGCCTGACCGAAAAAGGCAAGGCGGCTGGTTATAGCATCGACCCGGTCACCGGCCTGATGACCAAGCCAGCCAAAGCCCCTGACGATCAAGCGTCGCCGTCCTCTACCCTGAATGCCCCTGTGGATACGGCGCTCAATCGCAATGCCTTCGACACCCTCGCAGACACCCGCGACCAGCCCAACGCACGATGGATCTGGCCCGGCCATCTGTTCAAATTGATGAGGGGGTTCAAACCTTGAGGCTTGGGTGAAGACGGTCAAGGGCGGTCCTCTATCACCGCCGGTTGGGGGGCAATGGCGCAAGAGCGCGGCGTAGCCAGCCCCCGAGGCTTCTCAACGTCATGAGCGGACGTTAACGGCAGCGATTCGAAAGGCGCGGCTTCAGCGGGACTGAACACCGTGGACGTTCATCCGTTGGTCATAAATCAGACGGAAGGCACATAAGGTGTCTAAAGTTGTTCTGTACTGCGCAGATAAACCCTATGTCGTTTATATCCGCAACAACGTTCAAGGATCGAACTCATGACCCAGCGTCAAGCCAGCCGCATTTCCCCTACCGGTCATCCGCGTTTTCGCTGGTTTGCTTTCATCCCGGTCCTGCCCGCCGTCGTGTGGATATTGGTGCAATCAACTTCTGCGGCCAACCTGGCGGCCTGCGCGGTACTGGTGTTGATCGGCTTCGGTGCCTGTGCCTGGAGCGCGGGTTCGCAGCGTGACGCCACGCGGCGAGCCATTGCGCGTGCGCAGGCGGATCAGGCCGACGCGGACGCGGCACATAACGGCATGGCCGCGCGGGCACAGCTTGATGAAGTGTTGCTGGGCGCCATGCCGATCTGGGCCAAGCAGGTGGAAAGCTCGCGCCATCAGACCGAAGAAGCCATTGTGAGCCTGGCCAACCGTTTTACCGGCATTGCCGCACGGTTGCAGGAAACGGTACAAGCCTCGCAGCACGCTGCGGGTGAGCTGGATGGCCAGGCCGCCGACGGCGCGCTTGAGGTGCTGGCGCGCAGCGACAGTGAGCTGAGCCAGGTGATCAATTCGCTCAAGGCGACCCAAAGCAGCCGTGACCAAACCCTGGCCCAGGTCCGTAGCCTCACCGCCTATACCGGTGAACTGCGCACCATGGCCGCCGACGTGGCGGCGATTGCCGCGCAAACCAACCTGCTGGCGCTCAACGCGGCCATCGAGGCGGCGCGGGCTGGCGAAGCCGGTCGTGGCTTCGCCGTGGTGGCCGATGCGGTGCGCAGCCTGTCGAGCAAATCCAGTGAAACCGGCCAACAGATGTCGGCCAAGGTCGACATCATCAATAACGCCATTACCCAACTGGTACAGGCCGCGTCCAGCAGCGCCGACCAGGACAGCCACTCGGTGGCGGCGTCCGAAAACAGCATTCAAGTGGTGCTCGAGCGCTTCCAGAACATCACCGGGCGCCTGGCCGAGTCCGCCGACCTGCTCAAGCAGGAAAGCTACGGCATTCGTGATGAGATGACCGAGGTGCTGGTCAACCTGCAATTCCAGGACCGGGTCAGCCAGATCCTCAGTCACGTGCGAGACAACATGCACGCCTTGCATGACCACCTCCTGCAGGCCAGCCAGGCCCCTGACCAGGCGATCGCCGTCGACGCCCGGCAGTGGCTGGCGCGCATGGAAGCCACTTATGCCACCGACGAGCAACGGCGCATCCATCATGGCGAAGCGGCCGTGCAGCAGAATTCTCAAGACATTACCTTCTTTTAGGAGCACCTCATGGCGAAGAATGTATTAGTGGTCGACGACTCCAGCAGTGTGCGGCAAGTGGTCGGCATTGCCTTGAAAAGCGCCGGTTACGACGTGATCGAAGCGTGCGACGGCCGGGATGCCCTGGGCAAGCTCACCGGGCAGAAGGTGCACCTGATCATCAGCGACGTAAACATGCCCAACATGGACGGCATCACCTTCGTCAAGGAGGTCAAGAAGCTGGCCAACTACAAGTTCACCCCGATCATCATGCTGACCACCGAGTCCCAGGAATCGAAGAAGGCCGAGGGCCAGGCCGCTGGCGCCAAGGCGTGGGTGGTCAAGCCGTTCCAGCCGGCACAGATGCTGGCAGCGGTCTCAAAACTGATTCTGCCCTGACACCCGGCGCCAGGGAGGCTCCCATGCCCATCACCCATGAAACGTTCGATGACACCACCCGCGTGTGCATTGACGGCGAACTGACGATCTACACCGTCGCCGAGCTGGCGGGCGCGCTGCTGCCGCAGCTGGGCGCGACGCCACGCATGGCACTGGACCTGTCGCAGGTCACGGAACTGGATGGCGCCGGCCTGCAATTGCTCGCGGTCATCCAGCGTGAAGCCGGCATCGCCGGCACAGCCTTGAGCGTGATCGGCCAGAGCCAGGCGGTCACGCAGGCACTCCAACTGTGTCGCGGCGCGGTCTTGTAGTCAGCGCCATCCACGTTCATTGATCGACAAGGAAAGTTCAGGTGAGCATCAATCTCGATCAGGCACAGCAGACATTCATCGTCGAGGCGCGCGAGCTGTTGCAAGCCATGGAGCAATCCTTGCTGCAACTGGAAAGCGAGCCCGGCGACCAGGATGCCATTGGCGCGATTTTCCGTGCTGCCCACACCATCAAGGGTTCCGCCGGCCTGTTCGGCCTGGAGCCTGTCGTGAGTTTTACGCATATTGTCGAGGACGTACTCGACCGCCTGCGCGACGGCAGTGTGGCGGTCGATGCCACGCTGATCGCGATGTTGCTCAAGTGCGGCGACCATATGCTCGAGTTGATCGACGTCGTCGCCCATCGGGGCGAAACGTTGCAGCCCGAGGCCCTGGAACGTGAAGCGGCATTGCGCGAGGCGCTGAGCACGTATCAGGCACCTGGCACCCCGGCCCAACGCATCGAAACCGCCGCGGCCTGCACAGGCACTCCCACCGACGTGCTGTGGCACATCTCCCTGCGCTTCGGCGCGGATGTGTTCCGCAATGGCATGGACCCGCTGTCGTTTCTGCGTTACCTCGAGACCTTGGGGCAGATGATGCAGGTCACGATCCTCACCGATAGCATCCCGGCCTTGGAAAGCTGGGACCCGGAGAGCTGCTACCTGGGTTTCGAGATCGACCTGCGCTCGACAGCCAGCCACGCCACCCTCAACGAAGTGTTCGACTTCGTGCGTGACGATTGTGAAGTGCACATCGTTGCCGTCGATCCCACGCCCGACAGCGACCTGGGCAGCGAACAGGTCACGCCGGCAGAGCAAGGCGCCATGACGGCTTCGGCGCAGCGCCAGCCGGCAGCCAGCGAGGCGAAACCCCGGGACGGTAATTACGTGCGGGTCAATGCCGACAAGCTCGACGAGTTGATCAACCTGGTCGGCGAGCTGGTGATTGCCAGTGCCGGCGCGAGCCTGCTGGCCCGCTCCTGTAACAACGACCCTCTGCAAGAGGCCACCTCGACGGTATCGGGGTTGGTGGAAGAGATCCTCGATGGCGCCCTGCACTTGCGCATGATCCCCATCGGCGACACGTTCAACCGCTTCCGCCGCGTGGTGCGCGATATCAGCCAGGAGCTGGGCAAGGACATCGAACTGATCATCAGCGGCGCGGAAACCGAACTGGACAAGACGGTTGTCGAGAAAATCGGCGACCCACTGATGCACCTGCTGCGCAACGCCATGGACCACGGTATCGAAAGCGCCGATGCCCGGCGTGCGGCCGGTAAGTCGGCCAAAGGCCATTTGAGCCTCAATGCGTACCATGACTCGGGGAGCATCGTCATTGAAATCGCCGACGATGGCGCCGGGCTCAACCGTGAACGCATCCTGGCCAAAGCCCAGGAGCGCGGGCTGGTGGCCAGCGGTGCGGTGCTCACCGACCAGGAGATCTACAACCTGATCTTCGAAGCGGGTTTCTCCACCGCCGAGGCCGTGACCAATCTGTCCGGGCGTGGCGTGGGCATGGACGTGGTCAAGCGCAATATCACCCTGTTGCGCGGCACCGTCGACCTGGACAGCCGCCCCGGCCAGGGCACCGTGGTGCGCATCCGCCTGCCGCTGACGTTGGCGATCATCAATGGGTTCCTGGTGGGCATCGACCAGTCCACTTATGTGATTCCGCTGGACATGGTCCAGGAATGCATCGAACTGGATGAGCGCCAGCGCCAGTCCAGCCGCGACAAGGGCTACCTGGACCTGCGTGGCGAAGTGTTGCCGCTGGTGGATCTGCGCGACCACTTCAGCCACGAAGGCCCCGCCTCGCGCCGCCAGAATGTGGTGGTGGTGCGCTACGCCGAGCACAAGGCCGGGCTGGTGGTCGATGAGCTGCTCGGTGAATTCCAGACCGTGATCAAACCCCTGGGCAAGTTGTTTGGCGCACTGCGCGGCATCAGCGGCTCGACCATATTGGGCAGCGGCGCGGTGGCCCTGATCCTGGATATACCGGCACTGCTCAACCAAATCGTACAACTGGAAGCCCGCACGACCCAGGTGCCTCAATCGCCACCGGCCGTCGCTCGCTGACGTATTCGCAACTCCATGGAGGTTCCCCGATGAAATGGTTCTACGATCTTAAGATTTCCACCAAGTTGATCAGCTCGTTCCTGGTGGTCCTGGCGCTTACCGCCGCCATGGGCGGCTTCGCCATCCACCAGCTCGGTGCGGTCAACCAGGCGGCCCAGGACATCAAGGGCAACTGGATGCCCTCCATGCGCGCAGCGGCCGGCATGCGTTTTTTTGCCGCCAACTACCGCTTGAAAGAAAACCGCCACATCGGTACCGAGATTGCCGAGGAAAAGGCCCAGGCTGAACGTGAGGCCGTGGACTCGCGCCAACAGTTCGAAACCCGCCTCGGGACCTATGAGCAGTTGTTGTCCAACGATGAAGACCGTCAGCTCCTGGCCAGCGTGAAAAGCGCCTGGGCCTCCTACCTGGCGACCAGCAAGCAGTTGCTCGAGCTGTCCCGGCAGAATCAGGAAGCCCAGGCGCGCGGTTTGCTCAGGGGCGAGTCCAAGGAGCATTTCGATGAAGTGACCAGCCGCTTGCAGAAAATGGTCGAGCTCAACGACGGCGGGGCGACCATTGCGGGTGACAAGGGCGCGGCGCTGTACGAAAGCGCACGCGTGTCGATCATCGCGGTGCTGATCGCCGCCTTGTTGATTGGCCTGGGCCTGGCGATGTTCATTGCGCGGATCATTTCCCGTCCGTTGAAGCAAGCCGCGACTGCCGCCGAGCAATTGGCCGAAGGCAACCTCAACGCCCACATCGAGCCGGGTGCCAAAGATGAAACCGGCATGGTGCTCAACGCCATGCGCAACATGGTCGGCAAGCTGGCACATATCATCGGTGAAGTACGCAACGCCGCCGATAACCTGGCCAGCGCTTCCGAGGAGGTCAGCGCCACTGCGCAATCGATGAGCCAGGCCACCAGTGAACAGGCCGCCAGCGTCGAGGAAACCAGTGCATCGGTCGAGCAGATGAGCGCCAGCATCAACCAGAACACTGAAAACGCCAAGGTCACCGACGGCATGGCCAGCAAGGCCGCCAAGGAAGCCACCGAGGGCGGCGAATCGGTACAGCAGACGGTGGTGGCGATGAAGAAAATCGCCCAGCGCATCAGCATCATCGATGACATCGCCTACCAGACCAACCTGCTCGCCCTCAATGCCGCCATCGAGGCCGCTCGGGCCGGTGAGCATGGCAAGGGGTTCGCCGTGGTGGCGGCCGAAGTGCGCAAGCTGGCCGAACGCAGTCAGGTCGCCGCCCAGGAAATTGGCGAACTGTCCTCCAGCAGCGTGGACATGGCCGAGAAGGCCGGCAAGTTGCTTGACGAAATGGTGCCCTCGATCAACAAGACTTCCGACCTCGTGCAGGAAATCAGCGCCGCGTCCGAGGAACAGGCCGCAGGTGTCGCGCAGATCAATACGGCGATGACCCAGCTCAACCAAGTGACCCAGCAGAATGCTTCAAGCAGCGAGGAACTGGCCGCCACCGCCGAAGAAATGAGCAGCCAGGCCGAGCAACTGCAACAGGCCATGAGCTTCTTCGTGCTGGATTCAACGCCCAAGGCCGCGGTTCAAAGCAGCAGCGTGGACAGCCCTGGCAGCAAGCCCAACCGTCAACCGCCACGCCCGAAACCACAGGCGCCGCGCAAGGCCTTCGCCTACAGCATGGCCAGTGCCCCGGACGAATCGGAATTCACCCGCTTCTGATCACAAGAATCGATGCGGGCCTACAGGGAGAATGACATGGGCGCAGTGATGACGACTCGGCATGCCGCGGTTGCGGTGGACGAGGACGCGCAATACCTGACCTTTATGCTTGGCGGCGAAATGTTTGCCCTCGGCATTCTGGGGATCAAGGAAATTATCGAATACGGCAGCCTGACCGTGGTGCCGATGATGCCCGCCTTCGTGCGCGGGGTGATCAACCTGCGTGGCGCGGTAGTGCCGGTGGTCGATTTGTCGGCGCGCTTCGGCCGGGCCAATTCGGCGATCACCCGGCGTTCCTGCGTGATCATCATCGAGGCGAGTACCGAAGATGGCCAGCCCCAGGACATCGGGCTGCTGGTCGATACGGTGTCTGCCGTGCAGGAGATCCCCGCCACGCAGATCGAGCCGCCGCCCAGCTTCGGCGCGCGGATTCGCGCCGATTTCATCAGTGGCATGGCCAAGGTCGACGGCAAGTTCGTGATTGTGTTGGAGGTGGACAAGGTGCTGTCCATCGATGAGATGTCCAGCCTCGCCGAGGGCGGCCAGGCGCCGGCTCTCGACCTTGACCTGCGTTGAGGCCCGACCATGCCAGACACCGCCGTTATCGACGATCGTGAATTCGGCCAGTTCCAATCCTGGCTGTACCGCGCTGCCGGCATCAACCTGTCGCCGGCCAAGAAAGCCCTGGTGGCCGGGCGCCTGTTCAAGCGTCTCAAGCACTATGAGCTGCAGAGCTATGGTGAGTATTTCAAGCTGATCATGAATGACCAACGCACGGGCGAACTGCAGGTTGCCCTGGATTTGCTGACCACCAACGAAACCTATTTTTTCCGTGAGCCCAAGCACTTCGACTTCCTGCGTCAACAGGTGCTGCCCAAGGTCGTGCCGGGCAAGGTGTTTCGTGTGTGGAGTGCGGCCAGCTCCTCGGGCGAAGAACCCTACAGCCTGGCGATGACCCTGGCCGAGAGCCTGGGCACCACCCCCTGGGAAGTGGTCGGTTCGGACATCAGTACCCAGATGCTGGCCAAGGCGCGCAGTGGTCATTACACCATGGAGCGCACCGAGACGCTGCCCCAGCCGCTGCTGACCAAGTACTGCCTCAAGGGCATTGGTCGCCAGGAAGGCACCTTCCTGATCGACAAGACCTTGCGTAACCGGGTCAATTTTGTCCAGGTCAACCTCAACGAAGCGCTGCCCGCACTCGGCGAGTTCGAGGTTATCTTCCTGCGCAACGTGATGATTTATTTCGACCAGCCGACCAAGAGCCAGGTGGTTGCGCGCCTGTTGCCGCTGCTCAAGCCCGGCGGTTACTTCATCATCAGTCATTCGGAAAGCCTCCACGGTGTGAATGACACCTTGAAGCTGGTGGCACCGTCGATTTACCGCAAGCCATGAAAAAGCCTGTCGGCGTGGCCGAAGTGGTATTGGCACCTGGGCAGGTCAGCTTTGCGACGCGGCCGACGCGCCTGCGCACTTTGCTCGGTTCCTGCGTAGCTATCACCTTTTGGCACCCGCAACGGCAGATCGGCGGCATGTGCCACTTCATGCTGCCGGGGCGCTTGCGCAACCATCAGTCCCTGGACGGCAAGTATGCCGATGAGGCCCTGGAACTGCTGGTGCAACACGCCCACCTCAATGGCACGCAGGCACAGGATTACCAGGTCAAGCTGTTCGGTGGCGGCAGGATGTTTCCCGAACAGCAACGCCAGCGGCCGACGCAGGACGTGGCCAGCCTGAATATTCGCGCGGCGCTGGCCTTGGCCGAGCGCTATCACCTGCACTTGGCGGCCCAGGACATGGGCAGTACCGGTTACCGCACGATCATGTTCGACCTGTGGAACGGCAACGTCTGGGTTCGGCACCAACCAATGGGAACACTTCAACAAAATGCCTAACAAAAAAATCAGTGTGCTGCTGGTCGATGACTCGGCCGTAGTGCGCCAGGTGCTGCTGGCGATTCTCAGCGATACACCGGATATCCACGTGATGGGTGCCGCTTCTGACCCGATCTTTGCCATGGACAAACTCGCCCGGGAATGGCCGGATGTGATCGTACTGGACGTGGAAATGCCGCGCATGGACGGCATCACCTTTCTGAAGAAAATCATGAGCGAGCGGCCGACGCCGGTGGTGATCTGTTCCTCGCTGACCCAGAAAGGCGCGGAGACCTCCCTGCAGGCGCTGTCGGCCGGTGCCGTGGAAATCATCACCAAGCCCACGACCGGGCTGAAGAGTTTCCTGATCGAGTCGGCGGCCGAGTTGGTGGCCGCGATCCGTGCCGCGGCGAACTCCAACGTCAAGAACCTGGGAAAGCGCGCCGCCAGCCCGGCGCCGTCACTGGCCCCGCCCAGCAAGCTCAGTGCGGATGTGATCCTGCCCGCCAATGGCCACGCCATGGCACAGACCACGGAACGTATCGTCGCCATTGGCACCTCCACCGGCGGGACCCAGGCACTGGAGGCGGTGCTGACGGCATTGCCGAGGGTGTGCCCCGGCATGGTGATCGTGCAGCACATGCCCGAGAAATTCACCGCCTCCTTTGCCGAGCGCCTCAACAGCGTCTGCGAGATCGAGGTACGCGAGGCGCGCAACAACGACCGCATCCTGCCCGGCCTGGCCTTGATCGCGCCTGGCGGCAAGCACCTGATGGTCACCCGCAGTGGTGCCTATTATCACGCCCAGGTGATCGACGGGCCGCTGGTCAACCGGCATCGGCCGTCAGTGGATGTGCTGTTTCGCTCGGTGGCCAAGTTCGCCGGCAGGAATGCCACCGGCATCATCATGACCGGCATGGGCGACGACGGCGCACGCGGGCTCAAGGAGATGCTTGAGGCCGGAGCCGCCACGGTGGCCCAGGACGAGGCCAGTTGCGTGGTGTTCGGCATGCCCAAGGAGGCGATCAAGCTCAACGCCGCCCAGCGCATCATGGCGCTGGAGGACATTCATCAGGCGATCTTGTACAAGTGAAGGTGAACGCCAGCGGTCAACGTGTGATCCAGACAGAAACACGTAACCCGCTCTGCTTCGCTTCATCGGCAAAACCCAGTTGGATACGCGCTCCGATACGCTCCACGATCGCCATGACGATGGATAAGCCCAACCCGGAACCGGATTCATGGGTTCCCAGGCTGCGGTAGAACGGGTCGAATACAAGCCGTTGTTCTGCAACGGCGATGCCCGGCCCGGAGTCCGTGACCTCGATAAGGACGGTCTTCCGTTGCGCAGTGACCTTAAGGTCGACACGGCCCGCCGCAGGGGTATAGCGAATGGCGTTGTCGACCAGGTTCTTGAGGAGGATGAACATCTCCATTTCGTTGATGACGACTTGAACATCGGCCAGGCTTTCAACCCCGATATCAATGCCCTTGTGTTCGGCCAAGGGCAGCAAGTCTTCCAGCACCTGGCGAAACACTGCATGGACTGACACGCAGGCTTGTGGTCGAGCGGTCAGCGATTGTGCAGAGGCCAAGGCCAGCAGTTGTTCGATCAGTTTTCGGTTGCGCTCGATCCCCTCGGCCAATGGCAAAAAACGTTCCTGGGCGGTGGCCGACAGTGGCGTAGCCTTCAATCGTTCCGCTTGCAGGGATAGCGCCGTCATCGGCGACCGCAATTCGTGGGCGGCGTCGGCAATGAAACGACGCTGTGTTTCCATCGCCTGCTCGACACGCTTGAGCAACCGGTTGATCGCCACCACGAAAGGCCGGATCTCTGTCGGCAGATGATGTTCGTCAATAGGATGCAAAGCCTGCTGGTCGCGCTGATCGATTTCGGCCGACAGCGTTGCAATCGGTCGGAACAGCTTGCGCACCAGGTCACCCACCACCAGCAACAGCACCGGAAAGAGAATGAGGAAGGGCAACAGACTGCGCCAGGCGCTTTCGCGCGCTTCCTTGTCACGCACGTCTGCCTCCTGGGCAACCACGATTCGTTGGCCTGCCGCAGTCGTTTTGACCAGTACCCGAAAGGCTTCGCCCGCGATCGTCAAGGTCGACAAACCATCGGCCAGCGTCGTGGGAAAGGGCAAGGGTATGGCGTTGTCATTATTGCTGGGCGCGTGCTCGCTATCGGCCAGGTACTGCACGATGATCCTGGCGTCTTCATCTTCGCCTGCGGCTTGTTCTGCGCTGGGATACTGCAGCGTCATGTGTTGTCGATCAAACAGCGCGGCCACTTGGCGCAGGGCGTCGTCCTGCATTTCGTGTGCCTCATCGAGCGCGGAGGTAAACGCGAATGCCCCGGCCAGCAATGCGACGATCAGGATGGCCAGCGACAGCGTGATCGAAAGCCTTAGCTGGACCGAGTCTCTCAAGCGCCTTTTGAAACCATCCATCCCATCCCCCTGACGTTTTTGATGACATGGCTCCCCAATTTTCGTCGCAATGCGTGGATCAGAAACTCCACTGCGTTGCTTTCCACTTCATTGCCCCAGCCGTAGATACGGTCCTCCAGTTCGCTCCGCGAGAGGATGGCGCCAGGTCTTATCAACAGGGCCTGCAAAAGCGCGAATTCTCTATTGGAGAGTTGGACGTCGCGGGTCTCGGCCGTGGTGGCCTGCTTGGAGACGAGATTCAACGAGACCTCTCCGTTATCCAGCAGCGATTGCGCGTTGCCGCCACGACGGCGCAATACCGCACGCATGCGCGCCAGCAATTCGGCCATCGGGAAGGGTTTGAGCAGGAAGTCGTCGGCGCCGCCATCCAGGCCCCGCAAACGATCATCGAGGGCGTCCCGTGCGGTGATGATGATCAAGGGCACCGCGTTGTTACGCGCGCGAATGGTATCCAGCACGTCGAGCCCGTCTTTGCCGGGAAGCCCGAGGTCGAGCAGTACAAGGTCATAGCTTTGGGTATCCAGGGCCGCCAAGGCGGTCAGGCCATTTTTTACCCAGTCGGTGGCGTAGCTCGCGTCGTTCAGCACGGCCTGGATGGCCTCGCCAATCATCAGGTCATCTTCAACCAGCAGAATCCGCATGCTGCGCTCCGATAAGGAAAGGTGCGACGGTCGCGACCGCCGCACCTGTATTGAAGCATCTGAGCCGGGGATTGTCCGCCGCCGATTCCTCGCGGCCTCACGGTTTGCCTTTCATCGCGTCGAAGGCGCTGAGCAAATCGTCCATTGCCGCCTTGCATTCGTTTGGCTTTGGCGTGCTGGCGCGAAGGGCGTCGAGCGCTCGATCGATGGCCTTGTCCAGTACATGCCAGTCGCTGGCGGCGCGAGGTTTGATGCCGGCTTCGGCGGAGTCCCAGGTGGTCTCCAGGTCCTTGATGCGCGCCTTGGCCGCGGGCAGGTCGTTTTTCTCGACGAGCGCGCTGACATCGGCGGCGATGGCCCGGAACTCACTCAGGTCACCCAGCTTTGAGCCCGACTGGGCAGGCGCGCTCATCGAGGTAGTTGGTGTACCGGTGCTGGGTTTGTCGGCGGGTTTCGAGCAGCCGGCCAAGCTGCCGAACAGTACCAGGGACGCGACGATTGCTACGTGGCGAAGAGCCGTTTGAAAGGCGGGCATGATGATTCCTTTGGTCGAGGTCTGAAGGGTTATTGAATGACAGGTTTACGGTTGGCCACGCTGACTTGCGCGACTGCCACCAACAGCACGATGACCGTCAGGAAGATGGCGCTGGTCCACGCGGCGCCCATGCCCAAGCCACCGTAGGTCTTGGCTTGGGTCAGCAAGTCACCGAGGGAGGCACCGAACGGGCGAGTGAGGATGTAAGCGATCCAGAACGTCAGCACGACATTGGCACCCCGGCGCCAGGCCAGCAGTGTTGCCGCGATCAGTGCGCCGAAAATCACCGCGCCGAGGGTGAACCCCAGCCCCAGCGCTTCAGTGGCCAGGTCCCCGGCGGCGGTGCCAAGGGCAAAGGTGCAGAGCACGGTGGACCAGTAAAAAAACTCACGTCGCGGCGTGTCGATTTCACGAATCGACAGGCTGTGCTCCACGCGGTACCACAGCAGGAAATTGGTGGCCAACAGGACGGAGAAGACCGCCGTGCTGACGTACAGGCTGATGTCGAGCATGTCGGTCATGATGTCGGTGATCTGCGTGCCAACGATGCTCACCAGCACCACGGTCAACCAGTAGATCCACGGCGAATAAGCGGTTTTGCGCATTTGCAAAAACACCGCGCACGCCAGTAGCAGCGCCATGCCAATGCTGGTCCAGCCCGCACCCAAACCGGCATCGACGGCCAGGAAGTCCGCACCGGTTTCGCCCACGGTCGTCGACAGAATCTTGATCAACCAAAACGACAGCGTGACCTCGGGCACTTTATTGAGCCATCCGGCTTTGACGTGATTCATGTGTGGGTAGCCTCTCCTGATCTGCGCTGAACTTGCGTGGAGGGGAAGATACGCACGGATACTTAGCTGAGACTGAGGGGGGGCAGATAGGGCTGTTGTGGCAAGCCCGCTTGCCCTAATGCCGTTCAGTTAAGCCTACGTCGTCTTTTGTAGGAGCGAGCTTGCTCGCGAAGAACTCACAGGCGCCGCGTTCATTCAGGAAGCACGCGTTATCGTTGACGTTTTTCGCGAGCAAGCTCGCTCCTACAAAAAAAGCCTAACTGAACGGTATTTGGGCAAGCTCGCTCGCCACAGAAGTGATGTTTTCACTCGGGCTACTAAACCCGATCACTGAGTTGTCAGCGACCGGGCCACCTTTAAGGCTTCTTGTAGGCCATGTACTCGTTCTGCAACACGATGTGATCGGCCAGGTACTTCGCGTCATGCCAAACCCCATAGATAAACGACGATGCGCGGTTCACCAGGTTTGGCAGGCCCAGGAAGTAGATGCCGCTCTGCGCCGAGATCCCGCGTTTGTGGAACGGCTCGCCGTTCTCGTCGAATGCATCCACCTTCAACCAGCCGAAATCAAACGTGAAGCCAGTGGCCCAGAGGATCGTGGTCACGCCGGCTTCGGCCAGGTTCAGGCTGAGGGTCGGGTTAATCAGGCATGCCGGGTCGGGCAGCAGCTTCCAGGCTTCGGGTTCCGGTGGAAATGCCAGGCCGTTCGACTCGATATAGGCATCCGCCTCACGCAGGACGTCAAAGTACGCACGATCCCCTTCGGCCACGTTCTCGGCCAGGCCGGGTTGGAAGGTCATGATGCCGTCGTTCCAGCCCTGGGTGACGCCCACCAGGTGGATGCCTTGGTGCGCCAGGCGCCGGAAGTCGACGGTCTTGCCCCCTTCGTAGCCGCTGACGGCGAAGGCAACGTGTTTTTTCTTCGGCTGGATTTTGACTTCGTCCCACAGGCCTAGGGCGCCGAGCCACCAGCAGTAGTCGCGGCCGCGGTAGGCGCGGGGAGGGCGGTAGTGTTCGCCGACCGAGAGGTACACGGTCTTGCCAGCCTTTTGCAGTTCTTCGGCGATTTGCGCGCCGGAGGCGCCGGCACCGACTACCAGGACGGCGCCTTCGGGCAGTTGGCCGGGGTTTTTATAGGTGGAGGAGTGCAGTTGGTGCAGCGGTGCGGTGGCGGGGACGATGTTCGGGATGGCGGGGCGTTGGAACGGGCCGGTGGCGGCCACCACGTTGGCAGCCTCGATCACGCCGGCCGAGGTGGTGACTTTGAAGCCGGGGCGGCCGACATGGCGCTCCACTTGGTGCACTTCTACGCCGGTGCGCACGGGCGCCTGTAACCGCTCGACGTACGCTTCGAAGTAGTCAGCCATGCGCTCCTTGGGCGGGAAGGCTTCGGGGGAAATGCCTTCGAACGTCAGGCCGGGGAAGCGGTCGTGCCAGGCCGGGCCATTGGCGACCAGCGAGTCCCAGCGCTCCGAACGCCAACGTTCGGCGATGCGGTGGCGTTCCAGCACGATATGCGGCACGCCCATCAGGGACAGGTGTTCGCTCATGGCGACACCGGCCTGGCCTGCGCCGACGACCAGGGTGTTGATGGTTTCTACTGACATGTGCGTTTCCTGGAAAGTGAGAGGTTTATCAGCGACGCCGACGTTCCGATGCGAGCGTTGTCGAACGCCCGCGGGGAGCTGCTGTGTTTTCGAGTGCGCATTCAAGGCTTGAGCAACTCGGCCACGGCGGTAAGTGCCAGTTCGTAACCCAACGCCCCGAGCCCGGCGATGACGCCGGTGGCGGCCTTGGAGAGGTAGGAGTGATGCCGCAAGCGTTCGCGCTTCCAGATATTGCTCATGTGCGCCTCGATGATCGGGCCGTCGAAGGCCAGCAGCGCGTCGAGGATCGGCACCGAGCTGTAGCTCAGCCCGGCGGCGTTGATCACAAGGGCGTCAGCGTGCAGGCGCGCTTCTTGAATCCAGTCCACCAGCACGCCTTCGTGGTTGCTCTGGCGAAAGTCCAGGCTCAAGCCCAGTTCGGCGGCGTGGCGTTGGCAGCGTGCTTCGATGCTGGCAAAACTCTCATTGCCGTAGGTGCCGTTGCTATCCAACCCATACAGGTTGGCGTTGGGCCCATTGAGGAAATACACGGTGTGGGGCATGGGGTTCTCCTGCTTAGTGCGCGACGCTCAGCACGACTTTGCCGACATTGGCGTTGGCTTCCAGCAGCCGATGAGCTTCGGCAGCCTGGGCGAGGGGGATTTGCGCATGCAGCTGCGGGCTGACCAGGCCGGACGCCAGCCAGGGCAAAACGCGGGAGCGGATGCACACCGCCAGGCGGGCTTTTTCGGCGTGGCTTTTAGGGCGTAGGGACGATGAGGTGAGGCTCAGGCTTTTGCGCATCAACAGGCCCAGGTCCAGCTCAATGTGCGCGCCTTGTAGGAACGACAGGCTCACATGCCGCCCCCCCATCGCCAGCGCCGCCAGGTTGCGCGCCACGTAGGGGCCGCCGACGTTATCCAGGACCACGTCCACGCCGCGATCTTCGGTGCAGTCCTGCACCACCCGGACGAAGTCTTCCGTGTGGCGGTCGAGCGCGCGCCAAACGCCGAGCGCTTGCAGCATCGCGACTTTCTGCGGGCCGCCAGCGGTGGCGATCACCCGCGCACGGGCAGCCTGGGCGCACTGCACGGCGAAGCTGCCGACGCCACTGGCGGCGCCGTGGATCAGCACGCTGTCGCCACTGCGCAGGCGCCCCAGTTCAAACAGGTGGTGCCATACCGTAAACGCGGCTTCCGGTATGCCGGCGGCGTGGTGCAATGACACGCCCACGGGTACCGGCAGGCAGTGCGCCGCCTCGGCCACACAGTACTCGGCGTAGCCACCGCCGTTGAGCAGCGCCATCACGCGATCGCCCACGGCAAATTCGTCCACATCGCAACCCCGTGCAACCACGATGCCTGCCGCTTCCAGGCCCAGTACGTCGGTGACACCGGGCGGTGTCGGCAAGCCGCTGCGTTGCATCAGGTCCGGGCGGTTGACACCCGCGGCCGCGACACGAATCAGCACTTCGCCAGGCTGGGGCGACGGCACCGGGCGTTGCACTAACTGCAACACCTCTGGCCCACCGGGCTCGCGGGCGATCACCGCGTTCATACGGTCCAATCGTCCGGCACCACGGCGATCACATCGATCTCCATCAGCCACTCGGGCTGGCCCAGGCCGGAAATCACCAGCCCGGTGGAAATCGGGAACACGCCCTTGAGCCATTTGCCAACCTCCTGGTACACCGGCTCGCGGTAGCGCGGGTCGATCAAATAGGTGGTGGTCTTGACGATGTGCGACAGGTCGGAACCGGCTTCTTCCAGCAGTTGCTTGACGTTTTTCATCGCCTGTTCGGCCTGGGCGCGCGGGTCGCCGAGGCCGACCAGGTTGCCGTCGAAGTCGGTGCCGATCTGGCCGCGCACGTAGATGGTATTGCCAGCGCGCACGGCCTGGCACAGGTCGTTGTCCAGCGCCTGGTTGGGGTAGGTTTCTTTGGTATTGAACATGCGGATACGGGTGTGGGTCGGCATAGCAGGTAACTCATCGCAAGCGGGATGAGTTCAGCTTCACATCGCCTCCGTTCTCGCGAAACCAGCATTTGCGCGGGGTAGTGCTTAGGAAAATCCGAAGCCCGTGCAGGTCATCGGCGCGCGCAGGACCCGGCACGAACCCTGCAACGTCGCCTGCACAGTCATTGTTGAGGGGCAGGTGTGATGCTCAGTCGTATTACTCAGCGTCAACTGGAGTATTTTGTGGCGTCGGGAGAGGCGGGCAGCATCAGTGCGGCCGCTGAGCGCATTCATGTGTCATCGCCGTCGATCTCGGCGGCGATCACCCATATGGAAGCCGAACTGGGCATCCAGTTGTTTATCCGTCATCACGCCCAGGGTATTTCCCTGACCGCCGTGGGGCGCTTGGTGATGCAAGAGGCCAAGCAGATCCTGGAGCAGATGAGCAACCTCTATACCATCGCCTCGGAATCATTGAACACGGTGCGCGGGCCGTTGCGGGTGGGCTGCCTGGAGTCGCTGGCGCCGATGATCACGCCCGAATTGGTGTTTGGTTTTGGTCGCGCGTTTCCCGGCGTGCGGTTGGCCCAAACCGAAGGCAACCATGAGGAACTGCTGGAAAAACTGCGCAGCGGCGAGCTGGATATCGCCCTGACCTACGACCTGGTAACCAGCCCGGACATCGACTTCCAACCCCTCGCGCACCTGCCGCCCTATGTGATGGTCGGCGAGTATCACCCGTTGGCCAGCCTGTCGGCGGTCAGCATGCAGGACCTGGAAGCGTACCCGGTGGTGCTGCTCGACACGCCCTGGAGCCGCGACTATTTCCTCAGCCTGTTTATGCAGGCGGGCACCACGCCGAACATCATCATGCGCTCCACCAACCTGGAAACGGTGCGGGCGATGGTGGGCAATGGCATTGGCTATTCCTTCGCGAATGCGCGGCCCAAATCGAACATGTCCCAGGACGGCAAGCGGGTGATCCGCCTGCGCCTGGCCGGGGCGCATCGGCCGATGAAGCTGGGCTATGCCACTGCGAGCAACACCCAGCTGTCGCGCGTGGTGTCGGCATTTGCCGAGCGCTGCCGCATGTTTGTGTCCGACCAGTACATCCCCGGCATGGCGCCGCCGAGCTTTTTTGACCCCCATGCGGTGCGCTCGCTCAGCAGTGTGAACTGAGAACGCACCAGAAGGTGGCGTTCGCGGCACGCTGAATTGCAGCGTGCACCCTTTTAGCCAAACCACACAGTCTGCCCACTGTGGGAGGGGGTTTGCCCTAATGCCATTCACTTAAACGTACATCGCCTTCTGTAGGAGCGAGCTTGCTCGCGAAAAACGTCAACGATAACGCGTGTTTCCTGAATGAACGCGGCGCCTGTAAGTTCTTCGCGAGCAAGCTCGCTCCTACAAAAAAGCCT
>Ga0105237_10000454_pt1 | contig 58115 bp, 54 predicted proteins | sample KBSC24metaG_FD_81520 | JGI IMG/M metagenome (GOLD analysis project Ga0105237, IMG submission 81520) | Corn rhizosphere microbial communities from Kellogg Biological Station, Michigan, USA - KBS C2-4 metaG | ecosystem: Host-associated > Plants > Roots > Rhizosphere > Soil | place: Michigan, USA... | reverse complement strand
GAACGCTATCTGCTTGGTCTGTTCGGAGATGTCATTAGAGACCAGAAGGGGCTCCCTGTCTTGCGAACTCCTTGGGGAGTGGATGATCTCGCGGACGGATACGCGCTGAGCGACATCTCTGGAGACGGATATCGGACGCTGAGCGCCGCGGACTCAACGCCGCTTGCACGGTCCAGAGACAAGACCATGAGCCTCCTCGATCTAGTTCCCTTGTCCCATTACCTTCAGATCAGCGTTCGCGACTTGGAGGAGTCCTACCTAAGCGCAAGTGGAGCACCGCTGCTGTCCGGAGATCAGTACTCATCCGGCGGCGAACGGTAAACCGGATCTGGCCGCATTGGTGGCGGTTGTGGATCGTATGCCGACCCTTTGATCACGAACTGATGCTCACCTCGCGCACCCGACAGCCTCATGGCCGGAGGCGGCGACCACTCAGGTCTGACGATCGACGTTCGGTCAACAGCTTCTCAATGACGGCGCACTAGAATAGTGGCACTTCACATTTCGGACGATCTTACTAGGTGGGCCTCTATCGCAGGCCATAGTCTGACGCCGGCGGATCACTCTGGAGCGGCACTGTTCTGGACTGAACCGGGCGGTGAGATGCCGTTCCAAATTCCGAGTCCTGCGAGGGATGCCTACATCGTCTCCGCGACAGAACGTGCGTTGTCTGAGCAGGTTGGGCTGTACGGCACATCGATGATGGTCGTCGAACGGTATTTATGTGGCGTTTTCGGTTCAGCCATCCGATCAAAACGGAGGCTTACCCGACTAATCGTCCCGACAACGCAGGAACAACTTGCGCCGGGCTTTTCGCTCACTGAGCTGGACGCCGAGGGATTCAGGTGCCTCCGCGATTCGAACGGAGTGGTGGCGAAAGCTCAGGGAAGATAACCAGCATTTCGACACTGACGAAGGTATCTCATCTTTTTGTCGTCCGCCGTACCGGAGATCCAGGCCTCCCACGAAGACCCCGAAGGGCGATCGCTATTCGCTGTGCGCACCCGACTGAGCCGCGCCCTCACCACAACCGCTCGTCGGTAACCGCACCAACGATCGCGACCACGGGTACCGAGAGCAGCAGGAACCCTGCTGTCACCCCCGACACGGTCAATGCCCCGGCGACGGCCGTCAGCGCACCCAACACCACGGCGGCGAGCAACTGCAGGATCCTCAGAACGAGGATTTTCCGTTGCCGCACAACGGATATGAGCATCGGGCCTGGCACGTTGCGCACCGCCGGGATCGACATCGCCACCCGGACCACCGCCCCCACACCGGCGATGATCCGCGGGATGACCGTCGCTCCCCCGTCGTCACGCATGTTGTAGGTCGCGACCACCGCGATCGTCACGATCAACACCACCCACGCCGAGCGCCGCAGCACACCGCTGACCACCACCCCGACGTTCCGACGCACCACGTCGCCGAACCTCGGGTCGAGTCGTTCGGCGGCGATGAAGCCACGGACCGCGCTCCACCGCCGGCGGCGTTGGTGCTCGAGCGTCGCCAGGTTGTGAACGACGCTGGCGTCCATGGGATTCAGCTGCAGCGCATGCCGGTAATCGGCCTCGGCCGCATCGAGCTCACCGAGGGCGACGCGGATGTCGCCTCGAAGGTTCAGCGCATCGACGTCGTACGGGTTCAGCCGCAGCGCCTCGTTGATGGCGGGCATCGCCTCGTTCGGACGTCCCGCATCGGAGAGCAGGCGCGCGTACGTGTGGTGTGCTAGATGACTGTGCGGATGCGTCGTCGCGGTCCGCCAGGCCATCGTGAGCGCTTCGGGAATCCGGCCCTGCAGTTCGAGCGCATGGCTGTAGACGCGCATCGCGTATTCGTTGTCGGGAGCCGCCGCAAGCGCCGAGTGTGCGCTGTTCGCGGCTGCCGCGTAGTCACCCTGCGCCAATTTCACGCGGGCGTAGACCGTCAGCAGCCGCGGGTGGTTCGGGTGGGCGGTCAGGGCCGCCCCGAGGACCGACTCGGCGCGCCAGTAATCGCCGGCTGCCATGTAGGTTTCGGCGGCGTCCACGACGGCGTCGACATCATCGAATGCTGCCGTCATCGAAACTGCGTGCGTCGGCGTTGATCTCGCTCGTCCAGCATTCCCCGAATCAGCCTCTCCATCACAGACGCCCACCCGGTTCGATCCTAAACCGAGCCACCGCGGGCACCGGGCGCGAATCACGTAAGGATGTTGCCCGGTCAGTACGTCCCGCAGTTCGGCGTGGTCGGTAATCCGTTGAACCGGTCGGCGATCCACTGCATCGCGGATTCACCGTCGACGAGCATCGGCAACGCGTGGTTCACCACCAGCTTGTTGAGAAACGGCGGCTGTTCGTTGGTGCGGAACTCGACGTCAGCCCCCTGTGCGCACCAGTCCCGACCGAGCTGGTTGGCAGCGGTCCACGGCACCAGCGGGTCGAAGCGGTTGCTGTTGATCAGCACCGGCGAGTTCGGCTTCAGCCGTCCGATGCGCTGCATGTCGAAGAGGCTGCTGAACGGTTCCTCATTGACCAGCTGAAAGATGTCCTCGTTGAAGTAGGGCTGAAGGTGCCTGAACATGAACTTCGTGATGGTCTCGGCGATGCACTGGTCCTGGACCTTGTAGAGGAGATCTTCGCCCCGCGGTGTCAGTTTGTCGCGGATCAGCTGCTCGAACTCCGGATACGTGGTGATGATGGAGTTGAGTGCGTAGCCGACGACGCCCACCAGCGCACTCCCGTCCGCATAGGGGAAGAGCTCCTTGAGGTCTGCGGGCGGGGCGCCGGCGTAAGTCCCGACGACGTGAAGCTCGGGAGCGTAGGAGGGAGCAAGTTCGGCTGCGGCCGCCGCGGCACCGCCGCCCTGCGAATATCCCCAGAAGGCAAGCGGCCCATGCGGATCCAGCGAAGTGTCAGGCAACCGCATCGCGGCGCGTCCGGCGTCGAGCATCGCGTCGCCCTCGGCGACGCGGTTGACGTAGGTGTGCAGACCCGGGGTTCCGAGGCCCTGATAATCCGTCATCACGATGGCGAAGCCGCGGGCCACCATGGTCGCGACGAACAATTCCTCGTAGTTGAACCCAAAGTCCAACCACGGTGACCAATGGATGCCCTGATTGAACTGTCGCGACGGCGCGCACTGATCCCCCTGGCCCTGAGTGCCCGGGCCGTAGACGATCAGCGGCCGCGGGCCCTTTCCGGGCCAGTCGTTGTGCGGCTCGAAGTAGGTGCCGGTCACCGGCATCGGGTTTCCGCGGGCGTCGATGCTGCGGTACATGATTCGCGTGCCGGTCGCCATGATCGCGCCCAGCTGACCCGACGGTTCGAGCACCAACCGCGACGGTTCGGTGCGGATGATGTCGCCCGGCTGACCCGGTGGCAGCGGATCGGGCGGCGTGTAGAACTCGGCGTACTCGTCTTCGTTGAAGTACGGGTCGTGCCCGTCAATGCTGGGGTCGGCGGATGCGTGCGGCGCGACACCGAGTGTCAACGCAAGCATGACGACGACCAGCCCCACGAATCCCCCGACCATCCGCGAACCGTAACAGATCCGGTATGGCCGACGGGACATTTCCTTACTTGTCGGTAAGATCGACGAAGCGTCTTCCACAAACGCCGAAACTGCGGGCAGATCACGCCTTTCGGCGTTGTGGCGATCTGCCCGCAGTCTCGATGCGGCGCTAGGTGAAACTCAGTAGCGGTAGTGCTCCGGCTTGTACGGGCCGTCGACGTCGACGTTGATGTACTCGGCCTGCTCCTTGGTGAGCCGCGTCAGCGAACCACCGAGGGCCTCGACGTGGATCTTGGCGACCTTCTCGTCGAGGTGCTTGGCCAGGCGGTAGACCTCGTTGTCGTACTCGTCGTTCTTGGTCCACAGCTCGATCTGCGCGATCACCTGGTTGCTGAAGCTGTTGCTCATCACGAACGACGGGTGGCCGGTGGCGTTGCCCAGGTTCAGCAGGCGCCCCTCGGACAGCACGATGATGGAATGCCCGTCCTCGAACACGAATTCGTCGACCTGCGGCTTGATGTTGATCCGACGGATCTTCGGATCCTTCTCCAGCCGAGCCATCTCGATCTCGTCGTCGAAGTGTCCGATGTTGCCCAGGATCGCCTGGTGCTTCATGTTCTTCATGTGCTCGAGGGTGATGATGCCCTGGTTGCCGGTCGCGGTGATGACGATGTCGGCCCAGCCGATGGCCTCCTCGACCGTCTTGACCTCGAAGCCGTCCATCAGTGCCTGCAGTGCGTTGATCGGGTCGATCTCGGTAACCGCGACGCGGGCGCCCTGAGCCTTGAGCGCCTCGGCGCAGCCCTTGCCGACGTCGCCGTAGCCGCAGACCAGAGCGGCCTTGCCGCCGATCAGCACGTCGGTGCCACGGTTGATGCCGTCGATCAGCGAGTGCCGGGTGCCGTACTTGTTGTCGAACTTCGACTTGGTCACCGAGTCGTTGACGTTGATCGCGGGGAACGCGAGCTCACCGGCAGCGGCGAACTGGTAGAGCCGCAGCACGCCGGTAGTGGTCTCCTCGGTGACGCCCTGCACCGACTCGGCGATCTTGGTCCACTTGGTCTTGTCGGTCTCGAAGCGCGAACGGACCAGCGACAGGAACACCTTCCACTCGTCCGAGTCGTCGTCCTCGCCGGGAGGCACGACGCCTGCCTTCTCGTACTGCGCGCCGCGCAGCACCAGCATGGTGGCGTCACCGCCGTCGTCGAGGATCATGTTCGCGGGCTCATCCGGCCACGTCAGCATCTGCTCGGCGGCCCACCAGTACTCCTCGAGGGTCTCGCCCTTCCACGCGAACACCGGGGTGCCCTTGGGCTCCTCCGGGGTGCCGTGCGGGCCGACGACGACGGCCGCGGCGGCGTGATCCTGGGTGGAGAAGATGTTGCACGACGCCCATCGAACCTCAGCGCCGAGCGCCACCAAGGTCTCGATGAGAACCGCGGTCTGAATGGTCATGTGCAGCGACCCGGAGATGCGCGCGCCCTTGAGCGGCAGCACCTCGGAGTACTCCCGACGCAGCGTCATCAGGCCGGGCATCTCGTGCTCGGCCAGGCGGATCTCCTTGCGGCCGAATTCGGCCAAGCTGAGGTCGGCGACCTTGAAGTCGATGCCGTTGCGGACATCCGCTGTCAGTGTCGGTGCAGTCATGTAGAGCCCCTTTTCGTTCGAACATTGCATGTGAGGGCACGGACGTGCGCGTGGCAGCATCCATGCAAATACCCTCAGCCTGCGGGCTCGCGGGACAGGCGCCTGGGCGCTCTGCCAGCTAAGGGGTATCTACAACACCGTAGCGTTCGGCGAACGGAGTCATCAATCGGGCCAGGTCTCGAGCCACATCGTGGTCGGCTTCGGGCGGCATGGACACATAACTCATCGCCAGTCGCACGATGGCCCTGGCCAGCACGCCCGCGTCCTCTTCGCTGGCACGCACCCAGCTCGACATCAGCGTCGTCGTCAGGCGCTCCGAGCACCTGGTGATGATCGGCGCGCTGTCGGTGGTGATGATCTGCAGCAGGTCGGGCTTGGCGCTGCCGGTCAGCAGTGAGATGACGAGTGGATCGGACGCCGACTCCACGAAGAAGGCGCGGAACCCTTCCAGGAAGGCCTGGTAGATGTTGCCGACGTTGCCCTCGATGGCCTCGGCGACGGCGTCGACCAGCCTGTCGGCCAGTCGAAGGGCGTACCCCTCTGCGAGGCCCTGGCGCGATCCGAACTCGTTGTAGATGGTCTGCCTGCTGATGCCCGCGGCCCTCGCAACGTCCGACAGCGTGATCGACGACCAGTCGCGGGTCAGCAGCATGTCGCGCATGCCGTCGAGGATCGAGTGACGCAGCAGGACCCTCGACGCCTCGGCGAATGGGACGCGTTGTGTCGACCCGCCTGCCGACGGGGCACCCCTGATTTGCTCCGGCATACGGGCGACACTAGTGCTCATTTCCCGTCGCTTCGCTCGCCCAGGCCGATCACGGACGGGCAACCTCGACCATCTCGAAGTCCGACTTCGCCGCGCCGCAGTCCGGGCAGCTCCAGTCCTCTGGGATGTCGTCCCAACGAGTGCCGGGCGCGATGCCGTCCTCGGGCCACCCCTTCTCTTCGTCGTACTCGAATCCGCATTGGACGCAGACGAACAGCTTGTACGCCTCACTCATTTCCTCACTCCAATCTCGTCGAAATCGACCTTCTCGCGTACTGCACAGTCTGGGCAGCACCAGTCGTCGGGCACGTCGTCCCATTTGGTTCCTGCCGGAAACCCTTCGCGCGGTGCACCCTTCGCCTCGTCGTAGACGTAGTCGCAGCCGGGGCAGCGGTAGGCGGTCATGCCTGCGCCCCGTACTTGGCGAGCACCTTGTCCCGCACCCGCGGGTGGACGTTGACGCGCGTGATGTCGCCTTCGTAGTGCGCCATGACGCGGTGATCCATCACCTTGCGCCACAGGGGCGGGAAGTAGGTGAGCCCGATCATCGACGCGTACCCGCTTGGCAGGCACGGAGCTCCGTCCATGCTGCGCAGCGTTTGGTAGCGGCGCGTCGGGTTGGCGTGGTGATCGCTGTGCCGCTGCAGGTGGTAGAGGAACAGGTTGGTCACGATGTGGTCGGAGTTCCAGCTGTGCCTGGGTGCGCAGCGCTCGTAGCGTCCGCTCTCCGTCTTCTGCCGCAGCAGCCCGTAGTGCTCGAGGTAGTTGACGGTCTCCAGCAGCGTGAAGCCGAACACCGCCGAGATCAACACGTACGGGATCAGTGCGACGCCGAAGATCGCGATGAGCGCTCCGTACAACACCACCGACATCGCCCATGCGTTCAGCACGTCGTTGGACCAATGCCACGGGCTCTTGTTCAAGCGGCGCAGCCGGGCCACCTCGAGTTCCCACGACGACTTCAGGCTGCCCCACACGCTGCGCGGCAGGAACTCCCAGAACGTCTCGCCGAAGCGGGCCGACGCGGGATCCTCGGGGGTGGCGACGCGGACGTGGTGGCCGCGGTTGTGCTCGATGTAGAAGTGGCCGTACAGCGTCTGAGCCAGCGTGATCTTGGCCAGCCAACGTTCCAGCTCGTCCTTCTTGTGGCCCATCTCGTGCGCGGTGTTGATGCCCACCCCTCCGAGCATGCCCACCGACAGCGCAAGACCGATCTTGGCGACCCAGCTCAGGCCGCCGTCGAAGCCCAGCCAGCTCAGATCCGACGCCGTGAACAGGTAGGCGCCCACGATCACGCTCGCGTACTGGAACGGGATGTAGACGTAGGTGCAGTACCGGTAGTACTTGTCGTTCTCCAGCCGCTCCATCACCTCATCGGGCGGGTTCTGGCCGTCGGGCCCGAACCGCAGGTCCAGGATGGGCAGCAGCACGTACAGCAGGATCGGGCCGATCCAGAACGGCACCTGCGCGGCGGCGTGCCAGCCCCACTGGTTGAACGCCCACACCAGCGGCAGCATCACGAACAGGGCCGTCGGCGCGATCAGGCCCATCAGCCACAGGTATCGCTTCTTGTCGCGCCACTGGTCGACCGGGACCTCCGACCCTGAGATCTCCGAAAGATCTGATGCCATCGCTGGCCACCTCCTATGAGAGCTGCGTCACTGTCGCCGTTGACGATACTCGCGGTTTTGTCCTCTGTCTAGACATTGAGACATGTTTTGTAAACCAGCAGCCGTCCCTGACGCCTTCGTGACCCCTCCTGCAGAACCGCGCGTCCGACGGGGCCCGTTGGGTAGCGTCCAGCCGATGGGGCGGGAACACAGGGACCACGCCATCGTCATCGGCGCGAGCATCGCCGGCATGTGCGCGGCGCGAGTGCTGTCCGACCACTACGCCACGGTGACGGTCTTCGAACGCGACGACCTTCCCGACGAGCCGGCCAACCGGTCCGCGGTGCCGCAGGGCAAGCACGTCCACCTGCTGATGGCGCGCGGCGCCGCCGAGTTCGACGGGTTGTTTCCCGGGCTGCTCGACGACATGGTGGCCGCCGGGGTGCCCATCCTGGAGAACCGGCCCGACTGCATCCACTTCGGCGCGGCAGGCCACGTCCTCGGCACCCAGGCCACGCTGCGTGACGAGTTCACCGCCTACGTGCCCAGCCGGCCGCACCTCGAGTGGCAGATCAGGCGTCGCGCGTTGGCTCTCCCGAACGTCGAGCTGGTGCGTCGCGGCGTCGCTCGCCCCCAGTACGACCCGGCCGCGCAGCGCGTGACGGGCGTGCTGCTCGATGCGGACGACACGACGGCGATCCCTGCCGATCTGGTGGTCGACGCGACGGGGCGCGGCACCCGGCTGCCAGTGTGGTTGCAGCAGTGGGGTTTCGGCAGGCCCACCGAGGACACCGTCGAGGTTGGCATCGGCTACGCCACCCACCAGCTCCGCATCCCCGACGGCCTGATCAAGGAGAAGGTGGTCGTCGCCGGAGCGTGCCACGACCAGCCGCTCGGCCTCGGCATGCTGTTCTACGAGGACGGCAACTGGGGTCTCACGACGTACGGCACCGCGAAAGTCGCCCCGCCGCAGAACTTCTCGCAGATGTGCGCGCTGGCCGACCAGATTCTGCCCGCCCACATCAGCACGGCGGTGCGCAAGGGCGAACCGATCGGGGACGTCGCGTTCCACAAGTACCCGACCAGCAGGTGGCGCCGCTACGACAAGATGGACCGCTTCCCCACCGGCATCATCCCGTTCGGCGACGCGGTGGTCAGCTTCAACCCGACGTTCGGCCAAGGCATGACGATGTCGTCGATCCAGGCGGGCAATCTTCGCGAGGTACTCGAATCCGGCGATCCCGACATCGCGGGCACCCTGGCGCAGGCGACGGCCAAGACCACCCGGCCGGTGTGGATGATGACCGCCATCGGCGACCTGAGCCTGCACAACGCCACGGGCGAGGCGAAGTGGTGGTACCGGCCCGTCGGCAACCTCTTCGACCAGTTGCTCGGCGCCGCAGAGACGGATCCCGTTCTCGCCGAATGGTTTCTACGGCGCTTCAGCCTGCTGGACAGCCTCTACATGGTTCCATCGGCCCGGTTGATCGGGCGCACCGTGCGGCACAACGCCCGGCTCTGGTTGGCCGAGAAGCGCGCTGCGCCCTCCTAGATGCCGACAGTGGCGCGGAACAGCTTCGTCGGCTGCTCTGCGACGAGCCGGATCGGCCCGTCGTCAGCTGCAACCCACGCGGCCGCACCCTTCTCGAGCCGCAACACGCTGGACTTGGCGTGCACCGTGACCGCGCCCTCGGTGCACAGCAGGATCTGCGGTCCGTCGTGGCGCGCGGGAGCGTCGACCTCATGGCCGACGTGGTCGCGATCCAACTGCAGTACCGACACCGCAAACTCCGGTGCCGGGGTGCGGTAGACGAGTTCGATTCCGTCCCCGACCGCCTCAGGCCGAATGTGCGACTCATCGGTCGGGGTGAAGTCCAGCACCCGCAACAACTCGGGCACGTCGACGTGCTTGGGCGTCAACCCACCGCGCAATACGTTGTCGGAGTTGGCCATCACCTCGAAGCCCACGCCATGCAGGTAAGCGTGCAGGTTGCCCGCCGGGAGGTAGATGCCCTCGCCCGGCTCAAGGGTGATGCGGTTGAGCAGCAAGGAGGCGAGTACCCCCGCATCGCCAGGGTAGCGCTCCCCCAGCTCGAGGACGGTCTTGGCTTCGGCCGCGAAACGCGTTTCGCCAGAACGGAGATAGTTCACCGCACCGTCGAGCACGGCGGGCACCAGCACGTCCAGGTCGGGTTGGGGTGCGGTGATCCAGGTGGTGAAAAGCGCCCGCAGTCCGTCGGCCTCGGACTGCCCGGACAGCAGGTCGATGAACGAGTCGAGATCGGAAACGGCCAGCGCCCGCATCAGCTCCACGCTTCGTGCGGCGGGCCGGAACCCGGCAAGGGCTTCGAACGGGCCGAGCGCCACGATCAGCTCGGGCTTGTGGCTGCGGTCGCGGTAGTTGCGCGTCGACGCCGTCACCGGGATCTTGAGACGGTCCTCGCGGGCGAAACCCTCGACGGCCTGCTCCGCACTCGGATGCGCCTGCAGCGACAGCGGTTCGTCGGCTGCCAGCACCTTCGCCAGGAACGGCAAGGCGTCGCCGAAGCGCTCCCTGGTGGCCGCACCCAGCTGCCCCTCGGGATCGGCCTTGATGACGTCGAGCAGGGATTGCTCACCGCTGTCCGTCTCGAGCCGAGCCGGATCGCCCGGGTGGGCTCCGAACCACAGCTCCGCTTCGGGATGCGCTGTCGGGCTTGGCCTTCCAGTGAATTCGGCAATGGCAGTACGCGATCCCCATGCATAGGTCCGCACCGCACCGTGTAGCAGGTCCACTCGTTTAACCTCGAACCAGTCGCAGGTAAACCGCTGTCATGTCCAGGCGCACCGCCAACGTCGCCAACTGCTGCTCCAGGCGGCCGCCCGCCGACGTCGCGGCGTCGGGGACGTCCTTGGCACTGACGACGTCGATGCCGTCGTACCCATCCAGCCTCGACGCGATCGCCGGACGTTCGTCTTCCGCGGCGAGGACGATGGACCGAATCGCCGCGGGCAGTGGTCCGTCGAGTTCCTCGTCGTGGAAGATCGACGTCTCGTAATTGGCTGCGGTCCTGGCGATTCCGCCGTGCAGCGCGACGACGAGGTCGGCGAGCCCAACGGCAGCAACGGGTTTGTGACCAACCCGCAGCAGCACCGCGGCGGCATGCCGGGCGAGCGCCAACGTCGCCGGTTTGTCGGCCGCCAGCACGACGTCGCGCCCGGACATTCGGTCGGCGAGGTTCTTGGCAGGGTTGGTGAACAGCTCCCGGCCCGCGCTGTTGCGCAGCGCCTCGGCGTCCAGCTCGTCGGCAAGACCGGCGATGTCCACCTGCATCCCCGGATCCACCACGCTCAAGATGGCCAGCCCCGCAGAGAAATAACGGACGAACCCGAAGTCGTCGAGCACCCGCAGCCGCGGCTCGAGCACCACCGCGCGCCCCGCAGCGACGTCCTGAAGCGGGCCCTCATCCGGAGCCACCACGACCACGCGCGCGCCGCGCCGCGTCCCCGTCGCCACGGCCGACGCGAGCACCGGATCCATGGGATCGTCTCCGGCCACCACCAGAACGTCCAGCGCGCCGATCCAGGGCGGCACCTCGGGTGCCACCACGATCGGTGCCGCCGTCGACCCAGCGAGGGCGGCGGCCAACGTCAGCCCGGCCGACTCGGCCGCTCCGCGACTGGCCACCCAAACCACGGTGCGCGGCGGCAGATCGGAGCGCAGCGGCTCGAGCACGCCCTCGTCCAGTGCGGCGGCCGTCGCCCGTACCTGCGCACCCGCCATCGACGCCGACCGCAGCAGACCCTCGCGATCGGCGGCGAGCAAACCCTCGGCGTCGTCGAGGTCGACGATCGCCGCCTGCGCGCGGGAGTCAGCGCTCACGGCGCAGCCCCAGTGTGGGTGGCGATCAGCTCGGCGACGTGCTCGACGATCTCGTTGACGCCGTCGGTGGAGCGCGCCTCGACGTTGAGCCGCAGCAACGGCTCGGTGTTCGACGTCCGCAGGTTGAACCACGTTCCGTCGCCGAGGTCGACGGTGACGCCGTCGAGATGGTCGATGGAGTGGATCCGGCTGCCGAACGACTTCAGCACCGAGTCCACACACGTCGGCGCGTCGGCGACGGTGAAGTTGATCTCGCCTGAGGCCTCGTAGCGTTGGTAGTCGGCCATGATCTCCGACAGCGGCCGGTTCTGTTCGCCGAGCGCGGCGAGGACGTGCAGCGCGGCCAGCATGCCGGAGTCGGCGCCCCAGAAGTCGCGGAAGTAATAGTGCGCGGAGTGCTCGCCACCGAAGATCGCACCGGTCTCGGCCATCAAGCCCTTGATGTAGGAGTGACCGACGCGGGCGCGCACGGCCGTGCCACCCCGTTCGACGATCAGCTCGGGCACCGCCCGCGAGGTGATCAGGTTGTGGATGACGGTGGCACCGATCTCACGGCTGAGTTCGCGTGCCGCCACCAGTGCGGTCACCGCCGACGGCGAGACCGGCTGCCCGAGTTCGTCGACGACGAAGCAGCGGTCGGCGTCGCCGTCGAAGGCCAGACCGATGTCGGCGCCGGTCTCGAGGACGTGGGCCTGCAGATCGACGAGGTTGGCCGGATCCAGCGGGTTGGCCTCGTGGTTGGGGAACGTGCCGTCGAGTTCGAAGAACAACGGCAGCAACGTGATCCCGGAGATGGGACCGAGCACTCCCGGGGTGGTGTGACCGGCCATGCCGTTGCCCGCGTCCACCGCCACCCGCAGCGGCCTGCCGCCGGACACGTCGACGAGCGATCGAAGGAACTGACCGTAGTCGTCGAGCACGTCTCGATCACGGATCACGCCGACGGGTCCGTCGTGGGTGTGGACACCGTCGATCACCTCCCCACTGATGGTGGTGAGACCAGTCTCCTTGCCCACCGGCTTGGCGCCGGCCCGGCACAACTTGATGCCGTTGTAGGCGGCGGGGTTGTGGCTCGCGGTGAACATGGCGCCGGGACAATCCAGCAGACCCGAGGCGAAGTACAGCTGATCGGTGGACGCCAGGCCGATCCGGATGACGTCGAGCCCCTGTGCCACCACACCCTCGGCGAACGCGTCGGCCAAAGAGGGCGAGCTGGACCGCATGTCGTAGCCGATCACCACCTGCGAGACATTCCCCGAGTCGCTTCCACCTAATCCGGCGGGCGCGATCTCGTCGCGCACCAACCGCGCGAATGCGCCACCCACTTCGGAGACGAAGGCCTCGTCGATCTCTTCACCGACCAGACCCCGCACGTCATATGCCTTGATGACGCGGTTGACAGCCGCAGCGGGCCGAGACATAGATCTCCTTGGATCCCCTAGCCGGAAATGGTCCTGGCGTCAGCCTATCGGCTCGTGAATTCTGACGCCGAAGCTCGCACCCGCACCGCCACCGCAAAGTCCGGTGGGGCCCGGAAATGGTAGTGAAACCCGAGTGGTTAGTCACCGGGATCGGGCAAGACGCGCAGATGTCCGCGTCGCCGGCCGTTGTGCTCCGAGCGACGGGCGACGGGCGCCATCAACGCGCCACCCTGCACGCCAGTCGACGGGTCGGTGAATCCGGCGACCACACCGCCCATCGGCGAGCCGCCGTCGCGGCCCTCCCTGACCGCGTCGGCCAGCGCCACCAGATCGTCGTCGTCACTGTGCGAGGGAAGCGGGCCTGCGTGCCGGACCAGCTCCCATCCGCGGGGGGCGGTGATCCGGCCGGCGTGCTTGACGCACAGATCCCAAGAGTGGGGCTCCGACACGGTGGCCAGCGGGCCGACGACCGCCGTCGAGTCCGAGTACACGAAGGTCAGCGTCGCCACGGCATAGTGCGGGCACCCGGGCCGGCAGCAGCGACGGGGAACGTTCACGCAAGCGAGGCTATCTGTTGGCGACGTCGCGCGAGCACGACACGCGCAGTCAGGCGTCGGCCGATCTCCAACCGTTACGATCTGCCGATGGCCGACCCGAGATCACGCCGTGGCCGGGACATGCGCGGTCCGCTGCTCCCGCCCACCGTGCCCGGGTGGCGCAGCCGCGCCGAACTGTTCGACATGGCGGTCCTCGAGGCCTACGAGCCAATCGAGCGACGTTGGCAGGATCGGGTCTCGGCGCTGGACGTCGCGGTCGACGAGATCCCGCGGATCTCGCCAAAGGACCCCGACAGCGTGCAGTGGCCGCCAGAGGTGATCGCCGATGGGCCGATCGCACTGGCCAGGCTGATCCCGGCAGGGGTGGATGTGCGGGGCAATGCCACACGCGCACGAATTGTGTTGTTCCGCAGGCCGATCGAGAGGCGGGCGAAGGACACCGCCGAGCTCGCGGACCTGCTGCACGAAGTGCTGGTGGCCCAGGTGGCCACGTATTTGGGCGTCGAACCGTCCGTCATCGACCCGACGATCGACGACGACTGAGCTCCGGCGGGGCCGGTCGGCTCAGATGATGCCGCGCTTGAGGCGGCGGCGTTCGCGCTCGGAGAGGCCACCCCAGATGCCAAAGCGCTCGTCGTGCGCCAAGGCGTAATCCAGGCACCTGTCCTTCACTTCGCAGCCCAGGCAGATGCGCTTGGCCTCACGCGTCGAGCCGCCCTTCTCGGGGAAGAACGCTTCGGGGTCGGTCTGCGCGCACAACGCGCGTTCCTGCCATTGCTCGTCGTCGTCATCGGTTGCCGGCTCGAGTTCGATCTGATCGGGTACAACGCTCAATTGAGGCCGCCCCGTCGCCACGCTCTGTGCCGGTCCAGTGTTGGTGTGCGGGGAACTGCCTACTGAGCCGAGCATCCGACTGTCGAAGTGGATGACACGATCGAAATCAACGCGCTCATAAGACATCTTCCGCCTCCTCATCTGGTTTCGTAGATCCCTAGTGGAGCCCCAATGTTGCGATGTACAACACCTTCATTCGAACATGTGATCGAATCTCGGTCTGCGACACCGGAACCGGCCGTCCAACCGGGAATGACACTGATGTGATTAGACACGGGTTAGCTGCACGGGTCAAGCGCTAGAACGGAATTTCATACCATCCCGTTACCGAATTTCGGCGCGTCGGTTACCCGGCGTGTCGGCCAACGGCACCCGCGGACGCCCCCACGACGCCTCGAGGGCCTACTCTCGGTCGCTGTGAAGGTCTCGGTTTTGGTCGGCGGTGTCGGCGGCGCGAAGTTCTTGCTCGGTGTCCAACAATTGCTGGGCCTTGGGCAATTCGACGGCTCGGGCACCGGCGCGGCAGGCGACCACGAACTCACGGCAATCGTGAACGTCGGCGACGACGCCTGGATGCACGGCGTCCGGATCTGCCCCGACCTCGATACCTGTATGTACACCTTAGGTGGAGGGATTGACCCCGAACGGGGTTGGGGCCACGCGAACGAAACCTGGCACGCGAAGGAAGAACTCGCGGCCTACGGCGTGCAGCCCGACTGGTTCGGCCTCGGCGACCGGGATCTGGCGACGCACTTGGTCCGCAGCCAGATGCTGCGCGCCGGCTACCCGCTCTCGCAGGTGACCGAAGCCTTGTGCAAGCGATGGCAACCCGGCGCGCGGCTGCTGCCCGTGACCGATGATCGCAGCGAGACACACGTCTTGGTATCAGGGGGAGAATCTGGCGGAGTGACGGATCCTGGTGACCAACCGGACGCGCAGCGGGCCATCCACTTCCAGGAGTGGTGGGTGCGGTACCGCGCTCAGATCCCCACGCATGGCTTCGCTTTCATCGGCGCCGACACGGCTGCCGCCGCACCGGGCGTCACCGAAGCCATCGCCGAGGCGGACGTCGTGCTGATCGCCCCGTCGAACCCGGTTGTGAGCATCGGCACCATCCTCGCCGTGCCTGGCGTCAGGGGCGCATTGCGCTCGACGGCCGCGCCGGTGGTCGGCTACTCCCCCATCGTGGCAGGAAAGCCGTTGCGCGGGATGGCCGATGAGTGCCTGTCGATAATCGGCGTCGAGACCTCCTCGCAAGCCGTCGGCGCCCACTTCGGGGCCCGCTCGGGGGTCGGCATCCTCGACGGCTGGCTCATCGACGAAGGTGACGAAGCGACCGTCGACGGCGTCGAGGTGCGTTCGATTCCACTGTTGATGACCGACCCGAAGGCCACCGCCGAAATGGTGCGCAGCGGGCTGGAACTGGCCGGGCTCGCGCGATGAGCGCTCGCGCGAAGAGCAGACTGCACCGATGAGCACCGACCACGGTTCGGGCGGCACCGTCGAGATCCTGCCCGTGCCAGGGCTGCCCGAGTTCCGCCCTGGCGACGACGTGGCGGCGGCGATCGCCGGCGCCGCACCCTGGCTTCGCGACGACGACGTCCTGGTGGTGACCAGCAAGGTGCTCTCCAAGAGCGAGGGCCGCATCGTCGCGGCCCCGACGGACCCGGAGGAGCGGGACGCTCTGCGCCGCAGGCTGATCGACGCCGAGGCGGTGCGCGTGCTGGCTCGGAAGGGCCGGACGTTGATCACCGAGAACGCCATCGGCCTGATCCAGGCCGCGGCGGGCGTGGACGGCTCCAACGTCGACGCCGCCGAATTGGCCCTGCTGCCCGTCGATCCCGACGGCAGCGCACGCGCACTGCGCAGCAGGCTGCAAGAGCTCCTCGGCGTCACCGTCGGCGTGGTGATCACCGACACGATGGGCAGGGCGTGGCGCAACGGCCAGACGGACGCTGCCATCGGCGCCGCGGGACTGGCCGTGCTGCACGGGTATGCAGGAGCCCACGATCCGCATGGCAACGAACTCGTGGTCACCGAAGTGGCCGTCGCCGACGAAATCGCGGCAGCGGCCGACCTGGTGAAGGGGAAGCTCACCGGCGTCCCCGTCGCGGTGGTGCGCGGGCTGCGACCGCGCGACGACGGCTCCAGCGGGCGCACGCTGGTTCGGGCGGGCGAGGAGGACCTCTTCTGGCTGGGCACCGAAGAGGCAATGGAAGTCGGCAGACGCCAGGCACAGCTGACGCGACGATCGGTGCGGCAGTTCAGCTCCGAACCCGTCGACCCCGCCACCATCGAGGAGGCCGTGAGCGAAGCGCTGACGGCGCCTGCACCGCACCACACCAGGCCCGTGCGGTTCGTCTGGATCCGCGACCACGCGACGCGCGTCCGCCTGCTGGACGGCATGAAGGAGCAGTGGCGCGCCGACCTGACCGGTGACGGACGTCCCGCCGACTCCGTCGAACGCCGCGTCAACCGCGGCCAGATCCTCTACGACGCACCGGAGATCGTGATCCCGGTCATGGTGCCCGACGGCGCGCATACCTACCCCGACGCCGCACGGACCGCCGCCGAGAAGACCATGTTCACCGTCGCCGTCGGTGCGGCGGTGCAGGCATTGCTTGTCGCACTGGCGGTTCGGGGCGTCGGCAGCTGCTGGATCGGCTCGACGATCTTTGCCCAGGATCTGGTGCGCACAGAACTCGACCTACCCGCCGATTGGGAACCGCTGGGCGCCATCGCGATCGGTCATCCCGCCGAGGCCACCGGCCCCCGTGATCCCGTGCCGACGGCCAACCTGCTGATCGAGCGATGACGCTGCACGAGTCCGTCGTCACGACGCTCACCCGCTGGGAACCACCCGATCCCGCGCAGGACTCGCTGCGCAACGCTGTGCTGAGCTTCGTGCTCGGCCGCCCCGACGCGTGCCTGCGGGCATGCGCGCCAGGGCACATCACCGCGTCCGCACTGGTGCTGGATCACACCGGCACCCAGACGCTTCTCACCCTGCACCCGCGGATTGGCCGCTGGGTGCAACTCGGCGGGCACTGCGAGGACACCGATGCCGACATCGCGGCGGCCGCACTACGCGAGGCAACGGAGGAATCCGGCATCGACGGGCTGACCGTCGATGCCATGCCCGCCGCGCTGCACGTACACCCCGTCACGTGCTCGTTGGGCGTGCCGACCCGCCACCTCGACGTCCAGTTCGTCGCGCACGCTCCCGCGGGCGCCGAAATCACCTGCAGCGACGAATCACTGGATCTGCGGTGGTGGCCGCTCGACGGCCTGCCCGACGGCGCCGACTACGGCGTTCGACAGTTGGTGCGGGCGGCTCAGACGTCCGTCGAGTAGCGGATTCCGCCGTCGGGGATGTGCACCCCTGGCCATACCCGTGCGCCACGCAGAAGCTCACACCGCGCACCGATGTCTGCGCCATCGCCGATGACACCGTCGCGGATCAACGCACGCGGGCCGATGCGGGCCCCGAAGCCGATGATCGAGCGTTCGATGACCGACCCGGCCTCGATGCGCGCACCGTCGAAGATCACCGCACCGTCCAGTCGAGCGCCGGGACCGATCTCCGCGCCGCGGCCAACGACCGTTCCGCCGATCAGCAGCGCACCAGGCGCGACGGCCGCCCCGTCGTGTACCAACTCCTCGCCACGGTGGCCCTTCAGCGCGGGCGACGGCGCGATGCCACGGACGAGATCGGCCGAGCCACGCACGAAGTCATCCGGCGTGCCCATGTCGCGCCAGTAGGTGGCGTCGACGTAACCGCACACCTTCAACCCGTCGGAGAGCAACGCGGGGAACACCTCGCGTTCGACCGACACCGCGCGGCCCTTCGGGATCCGCTCGATGACCTCGCGCTGGAAGACGTAGCAGCCCGCGTTGATCTGATCGGTTGGCGGGTCTTGGGTCTTCTCTAGGAACGCCAACACTCCACCGTCGGAATCGGTTGGCACACAACCGAATGCGCGTGGGTCGCCGACTCGGACCAGATGCAGGGTGAGGTCGGCCTCGCGTTCGGAGTGGCTCGCGAGTAACGCCCTCAAGTCACAGCCGGAGAGCACGTCGCCGTTGAACACCATCGCGGTGTCGTACCGCAGCTTCGACGCCACGTTGGCGATGCCGCCACCCGTGCCGAGGGGCTCGTCCTCGACGACGTAGTCGATCTCGAGACCGAGCTTCGAGCCGTCGCCGAACTCCGCCTCGAAGACACCGGCCTTGTACGACGTGCCGAGCACGACGTGCCGAATGCCTGCGTCGGCGATCCGCGACAGCATGTGCGTCAGGAACGGCAGACCTGCCGTCGGCAGCATCGGCTTGGGTGCCGACAACGTCAGCGGACGCAGGCGCGTGCCCTGTCCGCCGACCAACACGACCGCGTCGACCTGCGCGGGATCCACTGGGGTCGCCACGTCAGCGCCCTCCTCTCGCCAAATTCCGTCTAGCTTTACCGACAACCAGCCGCGAGCGCGCGGCGAGAGCGGACTTGAACGTCCATCGCAGCGGTGCTTGCCACCAGCCGCGATGCCGGTCAGCGAGGAAAGTGTAAGTGCTCTCGTGATGCGCCGCCAAGTTGCGGGCCGGGTCGCGACCGGTGGAGTGTCCCTTGTCGTGCAAAATCTCGGCGGTCGGCACGTATACGTTCTGCCATCCGGCCTCGTCGAGGCGATCTCCCAGGTCCACGTCCTCCATGTACATGAAATACCGCTCGTCGAAGCCGCCAACCTGCTCGAAGGCAGCCCTGCGTAGCAAAAGGCAAGATCCCGAAAGCCAGCCGACGGGGCGTTCGCTGGGCTCGGTGCGCTCCTGGCGGTACGCGGCGGTCCAGGGGTTGGATTTCCAGATCGGTCCGATCACCGCGTGCATGCCGCCACGGATGAAGCTCGGCTGGTGACGGGCCGACGGATAGACCGAACCGTCGGGGTCGCGGATCAATGGGCCAAGCGCCCCGGCCCGCGGCCACCGGGCCGCAGCCTCCAACATGGCGTCGATGCTGCGCGGTCCCCACTGCACGTCGGGGTTGGCGACGACGAAGAACTCGGAATCCGTCGCACTGGGGCGAGCGGAGCGATGGGGAGAACCGGGGTCGGCCAGGTACTCGGCGACGGCGCGGTTGACGGCGGAGCCGTAGCCGAGATTGGCACCAGTGCGGAACAGCTTGGTGTTGGGGTGGCGCTCCAAGGCTTCCTCTGGCGCACCGTCGGTCGAGCCGTTGTCCGCCATCACGACGGTGACGGGGCGATCGGTGGCGTGCGACATGGTGGCGAGGAACCGGTCGAGGTGTGGGCCAGGTGAGTACGTCACCGTCACCACGACTAGTTCATCGCTCAACGTGCCAGTACCCCTGCGGTGAACTTTGGCTGCCAGTCCGACGTCAGGAGGGTGCCGTAATTCGACTCGCGATCGCCCCGGTTTTCCGTGTTCGTATCGCGGATGCTGAAGATGAACGCGGGCCCGCTGTAGCCGGTTGCCGCCGCGGCCGCCAGAACGTCGACGATCTCCTTCGCCTGCTCCTGCTGGCTGACGCCTTCGGCGTCCTCGCTCGTCGGAGCGCCCATCTCGGTCATCCAGATCTTCTTGCCACCGTCACCGTTGGCGACCATGACGTCGTGCATGGCGGGGATGTCCGACCAGCCGTTGTCGGTATTCGCCGCAAGCCCGCCCGGGTGCACGTACGGGTGCGCGGCGGCGGCGTCGAAGCTGCCCTTGGCGCCAGCCGCATACATCTGCGTGAGGAACGCAGGCGGCGACTCCTCACCAGGCAGTCGGCTCAATCCGGCGAGGATGACGGTGCTGTTGGGCTGCACCGCCTTGATCGCGGGGTAGGCCGCCTTGACGAGCTCGGTGTACTTCGGGGCATTGTGCGCACTGAATCCGAAGAAGATTGGCAGGTTCGGCTCATTCCACAATTCCCAATTCGACACTCCTACCGATCCATATCGCTGCGCGACGGTGGCGGAGAAGTTTGCATAGTCGGCCGCATTGTCCGGCGGCGCACTGAAAGAGGTTCCTGGCGCCTTCGCCCATTCTGGCGTGTACGCGATGACGCCGAGCACCTTCAGGTTCCGCGCAAGGGCGGCTTTGATCACCAGATCGGTCTGGCCCCAGTTGTACTGACCCTTCGCCGGTTCGATCTGGGTCCATGGGATGAGGACCCGGAACCACGTTGCGCTGGTCTTGGCAACGGCGTCGAGTTCGCGATTGACGTCGTCGGGGCCGAGCCAGGTCATCTGGGCACCGTCGCCGAATCCGTAACCGCCCGGCGGGATCACGAGGGCCGCACTGGCAACTGGCGTCACGGACAGACCGACCATGACCGCCACACACACCGCGATCCGCGCCACGCACCTCCCTGCCCGTTCAATCATGACGAGAAAACTACCGCACCTGAGATTGCTGCCGCCCGCGACGAATTCCGCCGACGCCCATTCGGCAACGCGAACTGCGCCACGAGAGCCCCCGCTGCGGGACACGACGCGGTATCGTGGCGACCTAGCTTGCGGTTAGCCACGGCATGGCTCAGAATTTGCTACTGACACTCTGACGTCGACTTGAACGCTGTGGTTTGGTTGGCGTAGATTTTGCCTAGGCCAACCGCCGACGCCGAGGCAGTGCGCTCGAAGGACTCACCATCGAACAACCAAGGGGACGTAGGCCATGCCCAGCGACAAACGTGACGTGATTCTCTACGAGCTCAACGAAGTCCCGTGGGGCGTTGTCGACCTATACCTACGCAAGCGGCCCAACTCGCACCTTGCCGCGATGATCGACAACGGTCAGTCGTTGACCACCATCCACGAGGACAAAGAGGAGCTCGGCGGTCTGCAACCGTGGCGCACGTGGCCGACGTTCCACACCTCTACCTACGAGCACAACTCCTTCGATCTCGGCCAGGATCCCACCACCTTCCGCGCCGAGACCGTGTGGGACGTCGCCGAGCAGGCCGGTCTCAGCGTCGGCCTCTTCGGCCCCTTGCAGAGCTGGCCTGCGCGTGACTTCAAACACGGCGGCTTCTTCGTTCCCGACACGTTCAGCAAGGACAGCAAGACCTATCCGACGAGCCTCGAGCGATTCCAGGCGTTCAACCTGGCGATGACGAGCGAGAACAACTTCTCGCCGGACACCGCGTTCGGCCCGAAGATGATCGTGGGCACCGGCGTCGACCTTCTGCGCCAAGGCCTCACGCCGAAGTCTGCTGGCACGCTGGTGGCGCACCTGACGCGTGAGCGAACCGACCAGCGTTACAAGGCTTTCCGGTCCGCCATGCAGGTGCTGCCCGGATTCGATCTGTACTGGCGGCTGCAGCAGAAGCACCAGCCGCGGCTCAGCGTGTTCTTCACCAACCACGTCGCAGGCATGATGCACCGGTTCTGGGGCGACGGAATGCCTGGCTACACCGACACGCACGAGTACACCGCCGACGACGTCTACGGCAGTTTCATCGTGAGTGCCATGGACATCGTCGACCGGCAGCTGGCCCGCATTCAGAAGTACATGACGACACACCCGCAGACGGTGCTCGTCCTGGCCGCCAGCATGGGCCAGGGCCCCATCGACTACACCCAGATCGACCAGGGACTCTTCGTCCTCGAGCACCACGCTCAGCTGGTCTCGCGCCTCAAGCTGCCGAAGAACGAACTCGGACTTGCGATGTACCCGATGCTGTCGCTGATCTTCGACGACGAAACGGACGCCAAGGCGGCCGTCGCGCCGCTTCAGTCGGTGCACGCCGAGGGCTTTGGCGCGATCTTCACGCGCTTCCGCGTCGAGGGTAAGACGGTGACCTTCGGCATCGACTACAACGTCGGCGCAGACGACTCGGCGTTCGGCGGATCGACGCCGCTGACCCTCCGTCCGCTCGGTGCTGACGAGGACGTGACCGTCCTTCCTGCAGAGCTCGGCCTGGAGTACCGCCACCGGGTTGGCGGCGGCAACACCGGCTACCACATCCCCGAGGGCATTCTGATGGCCTACGGCAAGGGAATCTCCCGCGACGTGTCCCGCAAGGAGGTCGACGTCCTCGACGTCTCACCGTCCCTGTTGGCCAACATCCTCGACGTGGAGCCCGGACCCGCCATGCAGGGCGTCCCGAGCCTCTTCGCCTAGCCGGCGATCGCTGCCGCCAGCGCATCACGCCACGGCCGCAGGGGCGTCAGTCCAGCCTCGGCGGACCTGATGCTGGACAGCGCCGAGTACTGCGGCCGGGGTGCTGGCCGGGGATGGTGCCCGGTGTCGACGGGACGCACCCGGTCGGGGTCCGCGCCGACGAGTTCGAATACCGCACGAGCCTGTTCGAAGCGGCTGGCCTCGCCGCCGTTCGCTGCGTGCAGCACCGGTTCGCTGATCTTGCCGTCGGCCGCCTCGAGCAGCGCACCGACCAGATCGCCAACGTAGGTCGGCGACCCGATCTGATCTGCGACCACGTCGATCGTGCCGTCGCCGGCAGCCAGCCTGCGCATGGTCGCGACGAAGTCACCGCCATCGCCCCCTGAGAAGATCCAGGCGGTGCGCACCACGTGCGCGTCCGGCATGGCGGCCAGCACGGAGAACTCCCCCGCCAGCTTGCTGCGACCGTAGACGCTCAGCGGACCGGTCTCGTCGTCGATCTCGTAGGGGCGGCGCTCGGCGCCAGCCAAGTCGCCGCTGAAGACGTAGTCGGTGGAGACGTGCACCAGGCCTGCACCGGCACGAGCACACGCGTGCGCCACGTTCTCCGCTCCCGTGGCGTTGACGGCGAACGCCCTTGCCTCGTCGCGCTCGGCATCGTCGACCTTGGTATAGGCGGCACAGTTGATGACCGCGTCGTCCGCGTCGATGTGACGCTCGACGGCCGTGGCGTCGGTGACGTCGCACTGCGCCGACGTCAGCCCCAGCACCTCGTGCCCGCGTTGGGTGGCCTGAGCTGCCAAGACGGTGCCGACGAGACCTCCGGCCCCGATGATGACGATCCTCTGTGACATGTCCCCAAGTCTGGCACGCCGACTCGAGCTACCCGGTCTGTGGCCCCGTCGCAAGTAGCCTGGGCTGATGCCAGGTCGCCTCACCCGCGCCATTGCCGTGATCGCGGCATTGGCCGTCGTCGTCGGCACCGGTGTCGCGTGGGGAAAGATCCGCTCGTTCGAGTCGGGGATCAATCACATCAGCGCCGCGTCGCTCGGGGGTGGCGGCGAGGACGGTGCCATCGACATCCTGCTCGTCGGCTTGGACAGCCGTACCGACGCGCACGGCAACCCGTTGTCCCCTGACGAACTCGCCATGCTGCGGGCCGGCGACGACGTGTCCACCAACACCGACACGATCATCCTGGTGCGCATCCCGAACAACGGGAAGTCGGCCACCGCGATCTCCATCCCGCGCGACTCCTACGTCGACGCGCCAGGGCTCGGCAAGATGAAGATCAACGGCGTCTTCGGCGAGGTCAAGCTGGACCGGATGAAGGAGCTGGTCGAACAGGAAGGCATGGATCCCGCGCAGGCCGAGCCGCAGGCGACGGCCGCGGCTCGCGAGGCGCTCATCGCGACGGTCGCCAAGCTGACCGGGGTCACCGTCGACCACTACGCCGAGATCGGCCTTCTCGGCTTCGCCCTGATCACCGACGCCCTCGGCGGCGTCGACGTATGCCTGAAAAATGCCGTCTACGAACCCCTTTCGGGCGCCGACTTCCCCGCCGGCTGGCAGAAGCTGGACGGACCGCAGGCCTTGAGCTTCGTCAGGCAGCGCCACGACCTTCCTCGGGGCGACCTCGACAGGGTGGTGCGCCAACAGGTCGTGATGGCGTCGCTCGCCCACCAGGTCATCTCGGGCAAGACGCTGTCCAGTCCGGCGACGCTCAACCGGCTGCAGGACGCCGTGCAGCGCTCGGTGGTGATCTCCGACGGCTGGGACATCATGGACTTCATCACGCAACTCCAGAATCTGGCCGGCGGCAACGTCGCGTTCGCCACCATTCCGGTGCTTCGGGAGGACGGCTGGAGCGACGACGGCATGCAGAGCGTGGTGCGGGTCGATCCGAGCCAGGTGCAGACCTGGGTGTCGGGTCTGCTGCAGGACCAGGACGCCGGCAAGACCGAAGAGCTCGCCTACTCGCCGAGCAAGACCACCGCCGACGTCGTCAACGACACCGACATCGGCGGGCTCGCCGCCTCGGTGTCGGAGGTGTTGAGCGGCAAGGGATTCGTCGCGGGCTCGGTCGGCAACAACGAAACCGATCACGTCTCGCGCAGCCAGGTGCGGGCGGCCAAGACCGACGATCTCGGCGCGCAGGCCGTGGCCAAGGAGCTCGGCAGCCTTCCGGTCGTCGAGGACGCGTCCGTGGCTCCGGGGTCGGTGAAGGTCGTGCTCTCCTCCGACTACACCGGGCCCGGTTCCGGCCTCGGCTCCGAGAATTCGTCGACGGGCGACGCCCAGACCGCCGACCCCGTCGCCGCCGACTCCACCGACGGCACGCCCCCACCCTCGCCGATCATCACCGCGGGTTCCAACGATCCGGAGTGCGTGAACTGAGTACCACCCTCAGCGCCTCCGTGCTCGATCCACTTCTGAGTTCCAACCCGGCCGGGCCCCGCATCACCTACTACGACGACGCGACCGGCGAACGCATCGAGCTGTCCACCGCGACACTGCACAACTGGGCGGCCAAGTCGGCCAACATGCTGCGCGACGAGCTCGGCGCAGGCCCAGGCAGCCGGGTGGCGATCCTGCTGCCCGCGCACTGGCAGACGGCGGGCGTCCTGCTCGGCGTCTGGTACATCGGCGCGGAAGTCGTACTCGGACAAGGCGATTGCGACATCGCCTGCTGCACGGCGGACCGGGTGGACGAGGCCGACGCCGCAGTCGTGCCCGGCGGCGAGGTCGTCGCGCTGTCGTTGGACCCGTTCGGCAAGCCCATCGCCGACCTGCCGTTCGGCATCACCGACTACGCCACGTCGGTGCGCGTGCACGGTGACCAGATCTCCCCAGCGCCCCAGCCCGGCCCCGCCCTTGCGGGGAAATCACCTGCCGAGGTTCTCGCAGCTGCCGAAACAGCGGGCGCGGCAATGGGTTTGACCGCGACCGACCGGGTTTTGTCGACCGCCGACTGGGACACCCCGGAGGCGATGGTCGACCACCTGCTCGCCGTGTTCGCCGCAGGCGCGTCACTGGTGCAGGTGGCCAACCCCGATCCCGACGTTCAGGAGCGGCGCAGGCAGACCGAGAAGGTCACCCGCGGTTAGGCGTCACTTCAACAGGGCGCGTGACATCACGACACGCTGAATCTGGTTGGTGCCCTCGTAGATCTGGGTGATCTTCGCGTCGCGCATGAACCGCTCGACCGGGAAGTCCACGGTGTAGCCGTAGCCGCCGAAGATCTGCACGGCGTCGGTGGTGACCTCCATCGCGACGTCGGAGGCGAAACACTTCGACGCAGATGAGATGAACCCCAGGTTGGGCTCGCCACGCTCGGCCCGTGCCGCGGCGCTGTAGACCATCAGACGCGCGGCCTCGATCTTCATCGCCATGTCGGCGAGCATGAACTGGATCGACTGGAAGTCGCTGATGCTCTTCTTGAACTGCTTGCGTTCCTTGCTGTAGGCGATCGCGGCCTCGAGCGCACCCTGCGCGATGCCAACGGCCTGCGCACCGATGGTCGGGCGGGTGTGGTCCAGCGTGGCCAGTGCGGTCTTGAATCCGGTTCCCGGCTCGCCGATGATGCGGTCTCCCGGAATGCGGCATTCCTCGAAGTACAGCTCCGTCGTCGGCGAGCCCTTGATGCCGAGCTTGCGCTCCTTCGGCCCGACCGAGAAACCCTCGTCGTCCTTGTGCACGACGAACGCCGAGATGCCGTTGGCACCCTTCTCGGGGTCGGTCACCGCCATCACCGTGTACCAAGTGGAGTGGCCACCGTTGGAGATCCAGCACTTGGCCCCGTTGAGGATCCAGTCGTCGCCGTCCTGGCGGGCCCGCGTGCGCATGGCCGCGGCATCGCTGCCCGCCTCGCGCTCCGACAGCGCGTAGGATGCCGTCGCCTCGCCAGCTCCGATGGACGGCAGCACCTGCTTCTTCAGCTCCTCGGAGCCGCGCATCAGCATGCCCATGGTGCCGAGCTTGTTGCAGATCGGGATCAACGACGACGACGCGCACACCCGCGCGACCTCTTCGATCACGATGCACGCCGCGATGGAGTCACCGCCCTGGCCGCCGTACTCCTCGGGGATGTGAATCGCCGAGAAACCCGACGAGTTCAGCGCGACGAGTGCCTCGTCGGTGTAGCGGGCCTTCTCGTCGACGTCGGCCGCGTACGGCTTGATTTCCTTCTCGCACAGGTCCCGTAGCACCGCGCGCAGTTCGTTGTGTTCGTCGGCGAGCTGGAACACGTCGAACGCAGGGTTTCCCACAGCCATGAAAGTCTCCTTGCTACTCGCCGGTAACTTTACCTTGTTCGGGGTGTCCGCCCATCAGCCGATCCCGCAGTGCCGCGTCCTTCTGCAACACCATGTCCTCCAGATCGGACTGGAACCGCTCCATGCGCGAACGCAGGGTCGAATCCGACGAACCGAGGATCCGCACCGCCAGCAGACCGGCGTTGCGGGCGCCACCGATCGACACCGTCGCGACCGGTACCCCGGCAGGCATCTGCACGATCGACAGCAGCGAATCCAGGCCGTCGAGCCGCGCCAGCGGCACCGGGACGCCGATCACCGGCAGCGGCGTCGCGGCGGCGACCATGCCAGGCAGGTGCGCGGCTCCGCCGGCCCCGGCGATGATGACCTCGATGCCGCGGCCCGCCGCGCCCCGCGCGTAGTCGAGCATCCTGCCGGGCGTGCGGTGCGCGGACACCACGCCCACCTCGAAGGGCACCTCGAACTCGGCAAGCGCGGTCACCGCGTCCTCCATCACCGACCAGTCGCTGTCACTGCCCATGATGACGCCGACCCGAGCACTACTTGGCATGTCCGTCCCATCCATCCGTCCACTCACCGTGCGACAAGTAGTGCGCGGCCCGCGTCGCCCGCTCCCGGACGTACGCAACGTACTCGTCGTCGTCGGGCGAACCACCCGCCGCCCCAACGACGTTCACGTGCCCGATCTTGCGCCCAGGCCGTTCGGCCTTGCCGTACAGGTGCACCTTCGCGTCGGGGATCCGCCCGAACAGATGGTGCACCCGCTCGTCCATGCCGATCTCCGGCGCGACGGGTGCACCGAGCACGTTGGCCATCACCGTCAACGGCGCGATGGGCCGGGTGTCCCCGAGCGGGTAGTCCAGTACCGCACGAAGGTGTTGTTCGAACTGGCTTGTCCTCGCGCCGTCCATGCTCCAGTGGCCGGAGTTGTGCGGGCGCATCGCCAGCTCGTTGACCAGTAGGCCACCGTCCACCGTCTCGAACAGCTCGACCGCCAGCACCCCGACCACGCCGAGCGCATCCGCCAGCCGCAGTGCCAGCGCCTCGGCGGCGCCCTCCAGCTCCGGGTTCAGCTTGGGTGCCGGTGCGATGACCTCGACGCAGATGCCGTCGCGCTGCACCGTTTCGACCACGGGCCACGCCGCGCCCTGACCGAACGGCGACCGCGCCACCAACGCGGACAGCTCACGGCGCATGTCGACGCGTTCCTCGACGAGAATCGGCACGCCGTCGGCGAGGTATCGGCCGGCGGCCTCGCGGGCCTCGGCGGCATCGCGGGCCAGGATGACACCGCGGCCGTCGTAACCGCCCCGGATCGTCTTGATCACGATCGACCCACCGATCTTCGCGGCGAACTCGTCGACGTCGTCGACCGTCGTCACCTCCGCGAACCGCGGTACCGGCGCTCCCAGCTCCTCGAGCCGCCGCAGCATCACCAGCTTGTCCTGGGCATGGATGAGCGCCTGCGGCGGCGGGGCCACGTTGACGCCGTCGGCGATCAGCTCATCGAGGAGGCCCGTCGGCACGTGCTCGTGGTCGAAGGTCAGCGCGTCGGCCCCCGCGGCCGCCCGACGCAACGCGTCGATGTCGGTGTGCGCCCCGAGCACCACGTCGGGTGTCACCTGAGCGGCTGGATCATCGGGGCTGGCGGCGAGCACTCGGAGGGTCTGTCCGAGCGCGATCGCGGCCTGATGGGTCATCCTGGCCAGCTGTCCGCCGCCGATCATGACCACTACTGGGGGTGCACTCACGGTGCTATGTTGTCACGCGCGTTGTCACACCCGGAAATGGCCGCGACCTGCGCGGGTACGCGTCGGGTGCGAGATTTCCGTAGACTGCCCTCTTGTGTCTTTTACCGATGCCACCATTGCGCGGCTACCCCGCGTGGTCCGGCCCTACGCCGAACGGCATCACGAGCTCATCAAGTTTGCGATCGTCGGCGGCACGACGTTCATCATCGACTCGGCGATCTTCTACACGCTGAAGCTGACGATCCTCGAGCCCAAGCCGGTGACCGCCAAGATCATCTCCGGCATCGTCGCGGTCATCGCGTCGTACATCCTGAACCGGGAATGGAGCTTCCGGGACCGCGGGGGCAGGGAACGCCACCACGAGGCACTGCTGTTCTTTGGGGTCAGCGGCGTCGGCGTGCTGCTCAGCATGGCCCCGCTGTACTTCTCCAGTTACGTCCTGCAGCTTCGGGTGCCCGACGTCTCCCTGACCGTCGAGAACATCGCCGACTTCGTGTCGGCCTACGTCATCGGCAACCTGCTGCAGATGGCATTCCGGTTCTGGGCGTTCCGGCGCTGGGTCTTCCCCGACGAGTTCGGCCGCAGCCCGGACAAGGTCGTCGAGGCGTCGATGACGGCGGGCGGGATCGCCGAGGCCATCGAGGACGAATACGAAAAGGGCCACGTCCGCCCCAACGTCACGCCGCTACGCGGCAGGCGCGCCAAGCCGGATCAGCTCGGCGACTCCTCCGAACCGAGGGTGTCGAAGACTTCGTGATAAAGCAGGGAGTGCACCTGCTCGACGCGCGGAATGTCGTGGAACTCTAGAGGGTCCTGGCTCGCCGACTCGATGATCAGCGTGCCCGTGCGCAACATCCTGTCGATCAGACCGTGGCGAAACTCGACGCTGTTGATCCGCGCCAGCGGGATGTCGATACCCGAGCGGGTCAGCAATCCGTGCCGGAACATCACCCGTCGATCGGTGATGACGAAATGCGTTGTGCGCCAGTTCAGGAATGGCCACACCACCAGCCACCCGAAGACCACCAGCCAGACCACCCCGATGACGGCCATCACGACGTTCTTGGCGGTGGCGCCCCAGTCGGTGTGGTTGACCACCGCGGCGCCGAACGCCGCGAGCGCCGTCACCAGAAGCAGGATCAGGACGGGTCCGATCAACCGCTTCCAATGCGGATGCCGGTGCAGCACGACGCGCTCGTCGGCGGCCAGCACGTTATCCGGGTAACCCACGGTGCGACTCTACCCAGAGTCGGCGTCCCCCAAGGGCCGAAGATGCACGATGTCACCAGCCGATACGACGACGACCTCACTACCCGTGTCGATGCACAGTCGGCCCTGGTCGTCGACGTTCTTGGCGTCGCCGACGATCTCCCTGTCGCCAGGCATGATCGCGCGCACGCGCCCGCCGATGGTGAGGCTGTGCGCGGTGTATTCGGCGATCAGCGCGGCGTCAGAGCCCTTGGCGGCCCGCAGACCCGCGATGCGCCGGTCGAGGCCGTCCAATACCGCGGCGATCAGGTCGCGGCGGTCGGTGGGACGCCCGCCGAGGATCGCGAGTGACGTGGCACCGGGATCGGGCAGTTCGTCGGAACCGTGCGACACGTTGAGCCCGATGCCGATCACGACCGCGGGCGTGGGTGCGGCCACCTCGGCGAGGATGCCTGCCAGCTTTCCCTGCCCGGGCGGGCGGGCCAGCACGTCGTTGGGCCACTTGAGGCCGGCGTCCACGCCCGTCGGGCCGACGGCGTCGAGCACGGCCAGCCCGGCAATGAGCGGTATCCACCCCCACGACGCGGAGGGAATGCCGTCGGCGCTCACCCCGACCGACATCGAGATCTGCGCGCCGGGAATCGCCGACCAGGTGCGTCCGTTGCGGCCGCGGCCCGCCGTCTGATGTTCGGCGACGAGCACGACACCGTCGATGTCCTCGCCCGCCGCCGCGCGGGCGATCAGGTCGGCGTTGGTGGAACCGGTCTCGGCAACCACGTCGATCCGCTGCCACCGCGAGGCAGCAAGAACGTCACGAAGCGCCGTCGCGTCCAGGGCCGTGCGCCAGTCGTCTGTAGTCATGGTGCCGAGCCTATTGCGATGTGTTTCCGATCACGAACGGGCGGTCTCGGCTAGGAGAGCAATGCCTCGGGCCGATACGCTGACCGAACCACGATGATCTTGGATCGTCATGGAAGTCGGAGCGTCACCGAATAATGACGCATCTACAGATTTTGCGGGTGACTCCGCGTACTGTGTTGCCCTAGACCTGGACGGGCCGCCTGACGATGGTTGCTGGCCCGATGCTCCGGGCCGCTCCTCAGTAGGCGCCGGAGCCGGTCGCGACCGTGCGAATGGTCTTCACCGCGATCAGGACGTCGTTGGTGATCGACCAGTTCTCGACGTACGACAGGTCCAGGCGGACCGAGTCCTCCCACGACAGGTCGGAGCGACCGCTCACCTGCCACAGCCCGGTGATACCCGGCAGCACCAGCAGCCTGCGGCGAACCTGATCGTTGTACGTGTCCACCTCGCGGCGCAGTGGAGGGCGCGGGCCGACGACGCTCATGTCACGCCTCAGCACGTTGAAGAACTGCGGCAGCTCGTCGATGCTGTACTTCCGCAGCAGCTTGCCGATGCTGGTGACCCGCGGGTCGTCCTTGATCTTGAAGAGCACGCCGCCAACGCTTTCGTTGACGTCGGCCAACTTCGCGACCTGCTGATCGGCGCCGTCCACCATGGTGCGGAACTTGATCATCTGGAACGGCGTGCCCTCGAGGCCGATGCGCTCCGAGCGGTAGAACACCGGACCCCTGCTCGTCAGCTTGATGGCGATGGCGGCGGCGATCATCACCGGCAGCGCGCAGAGGAGCACCGACACCGAGACGAAGTAGTCGAATGCCAGCTTCTGCACCTTCTTGGTGCCGCTGTACTGCGGCTTCTCCACGTGGATCAGCGGAAGTCCGGCTACCGGGCGCATGGTCAACCGCGGGCCAGCGACGTCAACGACGCCTGGCGTGACGACCAGGTCCACCCCGAGCGTGTGCAGGTCCCACGACAGTTCCCTGACGCCTTCTGGACCGAGGTGATCGGTGGTGGTCAGCGCGACGGTATCGGCGTTGGTCTTGAGGATCGCGTCGTGCACCTTGCCCTCGTCGCCGAGGACCGGCAGCGTGCCGACACCGGGGATGTCGATGGTGCCGCCCGAGTTGCGGCCCGTCAGGCACACGCCCACGACGGAGTATCCGTATCCCCAGCCGCGGGTCAGCGACTGAACCAGGCTGCGTACGGCGCGGGCGTCTCCGACGGCGAGCACCGTGACGACACAGCGTCCGCGACGGCGCTGCCTGGCCAGATAGCCCCGGCAGATGTTGCGGCCGACGACGAGGCCTGCGAGCCCGAGCGGGAACGCGACGGCGAGATAACCGCGGGCGTACTCCGGCCGGAAGATCATCAGTGCGACCGCGACGACGCCGATGGTGGCGAGCGTCGCGGACACCACGCGGCGGTACTCCTCGACACCTGCACCGACGACGCGCGGTGAACGGGTGCGGTATGCCGCGAGCAGTGCCAACCAGATCGCGGCCACGATGACCGAGAGGACCGAGAAGTAAATCGAGGCGGGATCGAGAGCCGTGATCGGCCTGCCGAGCTTGATCATCTGAGCGCATGCCATTGCGCCGCCGACGACGATGGCGTCGGTCACAACCAAGGCGCGTACGTAGCGCCGCTGCCAACGTGGGCCGTCCGAGGGATTGACCGCCCTAAGGGGCGTCCGGGCGGGAGCGAAAACCTGTTCTGCCACCGACACTGATCGCCACACCTCCTTGTTTGCTGGCAGCTTGCGCGATTTGGTTTGCCCCCGTGTTCGGTAACACTATGACACTGTTTGCCAGCCGACGCCACACATTCAGGAAATACGCAGGTCACGATCATTCACCCTGCTTGATGGCTTTCGCGAGGCGGCTAAATCGGCAGGCCATAAGGCGGCCCATTTCCTGTGAGCAGGAACGGTAGCGTCGCGGAACACCCATCAAGCCGATTGAACGCCGCCGCCCACAGAAACATTGCGGGCGCACGGACTGGTCGAAAAGCACGTGATGTTCACCACTCGATGGCCCTCGAGACGCCCAATGCAGCGCTTATTTGGGCGGGCAATCATTGGTCGCAGGCTTGCCGGCGAATCGGTCGACGATCCACGACAGCGCCTGACTGAAATCGATGTCGCCATGCCCCTTGCCCTGCTGGAGTTGCCACGTGATCGTGCCGCCAAGGGCACACGCCCGTGCGATGGCGTCGGTGGTCCATTGCGCGTCGATGAGCGTGTCGTTGCTTCCGTACACCACGTACATCGGGGCGGACAGTGGCTCCTGGGGCAGCGCCCACCGTTGAAGTTGGTCGCGCATCCGTGTCGCCGCAGTCGCAGAGCTCGGCACGAGCTGGGCGGCCGAGAGACCAGCGGCCGCAGCGGGCCTTTGGTTCACCAGGGGGCCGGAGCATGCGGTCAGCGCACCCCAGGTCCGAGTTGCCCACCCATTCCGGTAATCGTCTCGGTTCAGGTCGGGAAACCGGCGGGCCAGCGATTCGACGATCAACGGGTACGCCAGCATCTGGTCCGATGTCAGCGTGCTTGCCTGCGCCTTGTCGACGAATTTGGTGACGTCGGCCGCCGGGGCCAGCGCCACCGCGCCGACCAGGTCGAGCTCGGGTGCGTAGCCGCGTGCCCTTTCGTCGGCCGCCCATGCCGCTCCACCGCCTTGCGAGTGCCCGAGCGCCATCCACCGGTTGGAGACGTTCTTGAACGTAAGGCGCAGCGCACGAACGGCATCGATCATGTTGAGCCCCGCCGTGCGCGCATCGGTGTACGGGTGCACGCCGGGCGCGCCAAGTCCCTCGTAGTCCGGCATCACGACCGCGAAACCCTTGCCGACGATCGCCGCAACGAGCCCCGACATCCCCATCAACGAATCCGAGTTGGACGGGGCGCACGGCTGGTCGATGCCCGTGGTGCCGTGCCCGAACGCGACGATCGGCCACCCCCCGGCCGGCGGCGGCCCGACCGGAACCATGACGGCACCGGATACGACGGTGGGTGCACCGTCGTCACCCGACGTCGATCGGTACATCACCCGCGCCGCCTGCAGATGACGCCCGTCGCCGCTGGCGACCAAACCCGGCATCGTCATCGCACTGACCAGGGACCCCGGGCCGCTGGCGGTGAGATCCGCGTTCTGAATGGGAACGGGCTGACCACCGGATCGGGCGGCGGACGCGATCAGGTCGTTGGCCAGGTTCCACGACGTGGGCAGCGATCCTCCGACGACGAGAACGCCGACTGCCGTGGTGAGCGTCAACGCGACCTTACGCAGCGTCGTACCCATCATGCAGATCTTACGGACGAATCGAAACCGCATCGTCCCCAATGGGTTTGCGACCGCGGGCATGCCGGAGGCGCGAGGCTAGCCGTCACTCTTGCGCGTCTGTCGATTCCGTGTCCGTGGCCTCTGCCTCGGCGGTCGGAGGCGGTTCTGGCGGCCCGATGAACTCGGGGCAGTCGTTGCGCGGAGGATCACCGGCGAACTGACCGTTGATCCACGGGAACGCAGGATCGCCGGCTACGTCGTCATGCCCCTTGTCCGCTTGCAGCTCGATTTGAATGACGTCGCCCATGCGGCATGCCGCGTCCAGCGCTCGATCGGTCCACGTCGGCGGGATCAACTGATCCTGTCCGCCGTAGATGAACAAGATCGGTGCGCTGGCAGGGACGTGCGGAAGAGACATCGCTTGAAGGCGAGATCTGAGCACGTCGGCAGCTTGGGCATCCGCAGGTTTCAAGTCATCGTTGGACAGCTGCTTCGCCAGCTCGTCACGGGTCGCGACCGCGTCGCCCCTGCACTTGAGGAGAGCATCCCAGTTCTCGCTGGCGAATCCTCTTCGATAGTCGTCGAGCTTGAAGTCGGGCGACTCCGCCGCCAAGGAAGCCAAGATCTGCAACAGCGCGAGTCGTTGGTCTGGTGTCAGGGTTCCGTCGACTGCCGCATCCGCGAAGCCATCGATGGCGAGCGGTGCGGAGTAACTCGCCGAGCCGATGATGTGCAGCTCCGGCGCGTACTGGGCGGACAACTCGTTGGCGGCCCATGCCGCTTGACCACCTTGCGAACCACCGAAGGCCAGCCAACGATCGGAGACGTTGGGAAACAGCTTGCGCGCGGCCCGAACCGAGTCGATCAGGTTGTAGCCCTCGGTCGTGGCATCGAGGAAGGGATGATGCGCCCCATCGATGCCAAGGCCTTGGTAATCGGACACGGTGACGACGAAGCCTGCCTTGACCAACCCCATCACGGTGTTCGAGAGGCCCATCAGCATCGGATCGAGCGATGGCGCGCATTCCGACCGAATGCCGAGTGCGGTGTGCCCGTAGGCAATCACCGGCCAGCCACCTTCGGGGGGAGCACCCAATGGGGCGAAGGCCGTACCCGAGACCTGTTGCCTGCTGCCGTCGACACCCGATGTCGAGAGGTAGGTGATCCGCGCCGCGACCGACGACGCTCCGGTGAGCCGACGATCGAGCGTCGGCATGGTGCTTGCGGAGATCAGCGAGCCGGGATCCTGCCCCCCGAACGCGCCAGGCAACGGCATGCCAGGCGCCATGGTCGGTTCACTCGCCTCAGCGGGGCTCCGCTGATTGCAGCCGGTCGCAATCGAGAGCACCGACGCCATGCACGCGAGCAGGACACAAGCGCGCTTCAAGCCATCCACCCCGTTCAGCGCCGCCCCCGATATTGAGTGAGCACGTCGGAGGACATTGCGCTGTACGCCAACCACATCCGCTCGCCAAGCTCTCGCAGACCCGCGGCGTTGTAGTGCCGATCCGCGACGCTGTTGAACGACGACCGGGGCCCTGGCACGAATGCCGTGCGGGGGCGCCGGTTCGGAGTGTCCTCGTGCACCGCGTTGATTCCCGCGTATGGCTTGCCGCTGAGTTCCATCTCTTCTGGCACCATCTGGCCGAGGACCACTGGCGTTTCGGGCCCATAGCGTTCGCGCAATGCATCGATCAGCGTGTCGAGCTTGTCCTGATAGATGGCGGGAGACATCAGGGGCACGTCGGTCTCGCCCTGGTGCCACAGGATGGCAGCCACCTGGCTGCCCGGGTACCGAGCGAGTGCGGCGTCGATCGCATTCACCGCCTGCTGGTACAGGTTTACCCTCGTCGAGCGGTCGTTCCCGTCCCACGTGTAACCGTTCTTGGGTGTGAAGGACGTGTCGCCGCGGGCACCGGGAATCAGCAGAACCGACCTGCCCGTGTCATCGGCCAGCCGCTTGGCGAAGGTGACGCCGAATCCGACTCTCTTACAAGGAATTTCATGGAACAACGGGTCGACGCCCAAGACCACCGTGCCCTTCGAGGGCCCGCACATCGCCCATTGGTGCACCGATGGGTGCGGGCGGTCGAGACCGGTCGGGTCCAGCGGCAGTCCCATGCCAAATGCGTTGGACTGTCCGAGGATCGGCACGACCAGGTACGGCAACTCCGGCGCTTCCACGGGGATGCCCGGCTTGGCGATCCGACGCTTGACGATGCACTTGGCCTCGATGAGCAGTCGCCGCCATATCGGACTGTCGCCGTCGGGGTTCCTACGCGCAATCATTGACCACCGGCCTCCCCTGGAATCGATCCGCGAGCCATGCGAGCCCGCCGCCCCAATCAACGTCTCCGTGACCGGCTTTGGGGTCTTCGGTCCAGGTGATGGACCCACCTAATGCGCAGGCGCGTTTGATCGCCGCAATCGTCCACTCCGGGTCGATGTAGGTGTCCTTGGCGCCGAATGCGACGTACATCGGTGCCGACAGCTTGCGCTGAGGCAACGCCCACCGGGAAAGGAGATCCCTGAGTCGATCGGCTGCCTGCGGTGTGCTCGGCGTGAAGTCGTTGGGGCCGAGTTCGTTGATGGCAACGCCGCGTTCGTGGACGTCGGGTCCGGCGCAGGAGGACAGCACGTCCCAGTACTTGGTCGCCGCACCGTGCCGGTAGTCGTCCAGGTTCAGGTCAGGATGCAGACGCGCGAGTGAGAACAGGATGCCCTGCAGAACGGGGCCTTGATCCGTGGTGAGCGTGCCTGCCACGGCCTTGTCCACGAGGCCCGTGACGTCGGCGGCAGGCGACAGCCCGACGGAGCCGAGCATGTCCAACTCCGGCGCATAGGTCGCGGCCTGCTCGTTGGCTGCCCAAGCGGCTCCCCCACCCTGGGATCCGCCAAGTGCGATCCAGCGAGTCGACACGTCGCCGAAGGTGTGCCGCAATGCCCGGACTGCGTCGATCACGTTGAAGCCAGCGGTCTTTGCATCACTGTATGGGTGGATGCCGGGTGACCCGAGGCCTTGATAGTCGGTCAGCGCGACGGCGTACCCGCGCTTGGTGAGGCCGTCGACCGTATCGATCTCGCCGAGCAGTGAAACCGAAAGCGAAGGACCGCAGTTCTCCTGCCAGCCCAGCGTGCCATGCCCGACGGAGATCACCGGCCACCCACCGGGAGGGGGTTGACCAACGGGCGTGAACACGGTGCCGGACACCACCGTTGGCGATCCGTCGTCGCCCGATGTCGACCGGTAGAGCACTCGCGCCGAACGCAGTGATCTGCCGTACGTCGTGCGATCGAGATCGGGCATCTTGGAAGCGCTGACGAGTGAGCCGGGACCACTACCCGAAAGATCGGCGCCGGCGATTGGCTCCGCCGGAGGGGCATCGGAACTCGAACTCGAGCGCCCGACGGTCAGCGCGACTACGGAAACTACGGCGGCGACGACGACCACGACCGATGCGGTGATCAGGACGATTTTCTGCCGACTCACCCTTCACCGGTCCCGTTGAGTTCCGTCGTCATTCCTCGTACCAGGGTTTGGGGCTCAGCTGCAGAGTGGGTCCCTCGGCGACGTCGCAGGAGTTGTGTGCTTCGCCGCCTGCGAACCGCTGCTTGATCCAGCCGAGCGCGACCGTGCCGTCGATGTCGTCGTGCCCCTTGCCCGGCGCAACGTACGCCTCGATCACGTCGCCGAGTGCGCATCCGCGGCGTATCGCGGCATCCGTCCATTGCGGGGCGACCACCTGGTCGAGAGCGCCGTAGAGGATCAGCATCGGCGCAGCGGCCTTGGTCTTCGGCAGACTCATTTGTGCCAGGTACTCGCGCAGCCGGTCGACGGCTTCTGGCGTCGTAGGCCGAAGATCGTCGGGGGTGACGCGCGCGGTGACGTCCGCGCGTTGTGAAACGAGGGCACCCGCGCAGGCGGACAGGACGTCCCACTTCTCGGCGACGATGCCACGCCGATACTGGTCGAGATCCAGGTCGGGATGCTCTTGCTTCAGGGAGTAGAGCACCCACTGCACCGCCGACATCTGTTCGAGCGTGAGGGTGCCCGCCGCGGCTGAGTCGGCGAGGCCCGCAACGTCCGCAGCGGGCGCGACGATTGCGGACCCGAGGAGCTGAAGTCCAGTTCCGTAGGCATCCGCCAATTCGTTTGCAGCCCAGGCGGCCTGGCCGCCCTGCGACGACCCGAATGCAAGCCAACGGTCAGACGCGGCCGGGACGAGCTTTCGCGCGGCACGAACCGAGTCGATCATGTTGTAGCCAACGGTCGTGGAATCCAGGTACGGGTGATAGGTCTCGTCCATGCCAAGACCTTGATAGTCGGGCAGCGTGACCAGGAACCCGTTGTTCACCAGAGTCGCAACGGCATCGGCCGAGCCAAGCAGACCAGGAAACAGCGACGGCCCACAGTCGTGCTGCACGCCGACGGTGCCGTGGCCCATCGCAATGATCGGCCAACCCCCTTGCGGCGGAGGGCCGTTCGGCACGAAGACCGACCCCGAGACGCGCTGTTCGCTTCCGTCGATGCCGGACTTCGACACGTACTCGATCCGAGCGGCCAACGACGTCACCTTCAGGATCCGCCGATCAACGGTCGCCATCGTGTATGCCGACTTGAGAGTCCCACCTCCGGAACCGGAGAAGTCGGCGTCGATCGCCACACCTTGCATGTGCGACGCGATGCTCGTCGGCGGTGGCGGTGGCGTCTGTGGGCGTGAGAGCCGATCGCATCCACTGAGCAGCGGGACGCATAGCGCGATGGCCGCCAGCGCGGTGGCAGCGCTCATCCTCGCCTTCACGACTCTTCCTTCCATCCACGGGCCGCCGACTGCTCCGCGACATAGCCGATTTGTTCACGGCTGAGGACCTTGTCGCGTCTCACCCCGATCGCGATCACCGCGAGGCAGCTGAGCAGAAAGCCGACGGCCGCACCGATTCCCGCGTTGGTCAGCCAAGAGCGACCCGCGTTCGTCGCGGTCTTGGCATCATCGATCATCACCAGAGCCGGGCCGGACTCGGAACCACTCCACTCCAGTTCCTGGCTAGCCGCAACGAGATTGCGCCCGACTGCGTTGGCGACGTCGACGGTGCGTTGGGGATCGTTGCCGGTCACCCGGACGCTGATCAACACCGACAGCGGATAGGAGAACCGGGAAAGCGTGTCCGGCACCGACCGCACCGAAATGCGCTTCGCCAACTGTGCGGGGGTGTCGGGGAGTCCGAGTTCATCGATGGCCCGTTGGGTCACGATCGTGGAAACGGCCAATTGCGAATAGGTTTGAATGCGCACCGTGCTGCCCCGGTTGCCCTCGTATGCCGAATGCGTTTGGGCATCGCCAGGTACGACTGCGAACAACTGGGTGGAGGCCGCGTAGACCGGATCCTGCACGTAGCGATCGCTCGCCACCACTGCGGCAGCCGAAAGGAGGGTCGCGACGAGAATCACCAGCCAGCCGTTGGCGACCATGCGCAGGTAGTCGCGGACGCGCGGCACGTCTACGGGAGCCCTCACGGCTGCCCAGGGCAGGAATTGGGAATCTTCTGTCCCGTGAGACGGTCACGCAGCCACGACAATCCGTACGTACTGTCGAGATCGCTGTGCCCTTGACCGATGCTCTTCTCGAGTTGGACCTGATCCCCGCGAGCACATGCCCGCGATATCGCCCGTTCGAACCACGCCAGGTCGACCAGGGTGTCCTGAGTGCCGTAGACCACCAGCAGCGGCGAGCTGAGTTTGCCTTGTGGCGTTGCGATTTGGGCGAGCATGTCGCGTAGCCGGTCCCGGTCGGCGAGTGTTGCCGGCTTCAGATCCGAGTTCACCATCTTGGAACGCACCTTGAGGATGTCGTCCATGTTGGGCGGCAGGCAGTCCAGGAGCTCGTCCCAGTGCTCGGCCGTGTAGCCGCGCCGGTAGCGGTCCAGGTCCATGTCGGGATGCGACCACGACAACGACTGGAGAGCGAAGATCATCGCCACCCGCTGATCGGCGGTCAAAGTTCCGTCCCACGCCTTGTCGGCAAGTCCGGACATGTCTGCCGATGGCGCCATGGCCAACGTCCCCATCAACTCGAGCCCCTGGCCGTAGTCAGTCGCTCGGTCCGCAGCGGCCCACGCCGCCAAGCCGCCGAGCGAATGGCCGTAGGCCACCCATTGGTTGCTGAGATCGGCTCCGACCCGGTGAGCGGCGCGCACGGCATCGATCATGTTGTTGCCGAAGGTCTTCGAGTCCAGGAACGGGTGGTAGTAGCCGGGAACGCCGAGCCCCTGATAGTCCGTCATGGCCACGGCAAAGCCGTTGAGGACCATCGCCTGCATCATGAGGCCGTTGCCGGGAAGTGTCGGGAACCGGCTCGGCGAGCACTTGTTGAGCACACCCGTCGTGCCGTGGCCAAACGAGATGACGGGCCACCCGCCCTTGGGAGGCTGGCCCGGTGGGACGGCGACGATGCCGGAGACCTCCGTCGGGCTGTTGTCGACGCCCGAGGTGGAGCGATAGACGATCCGCGCATACGTCGCGTCGGAGTCCTCGAGTTCCTCGTTGCCATGCATGATGTCGAGTGACACCAGCGAGCCAGGACCGTCGTCGGTGAAGTTCGGCGGCCCCCAGTCGGAGGCACCGGCGAAGATCGGTACGAGGTTCTTCACCGCCGGTGGGTGGCTCGCCGGTGGCGTGGGGGCGGACGTTGCCGACGAGCAGCCCGCTACCAGCGTTGCGGTCAGTACCGCGCAGGATACGAAGCGCCAGACCACCATTGGGTCACCTACCGTCGCGCTTCACGCCCGAGAGTCGATGGGCCCCTGCCTGGTTGATCGCCTCGGTCGTCGTCTCGGCCCCGATGACACCGGTCTTTGCGGTTGCATCCCCTGCGGGAGCAGCAGGAGCGGCGGCCGGCGCAGCCGGGGCGGCAGGAGCAGCAGGCGCGGCGGGCGCAGCCGGGGCCTTGGCCGCTGGCGTCTTGGCTGCTTCGGCCTTCTCCCGCGGAGCAACGGCGGCTGCAGGTGCCTCCACGGGCTGCTTCGATAGTTCGCGCTTGTGCCCCGGTTCGCACGTGACGACGGTTCCGATGGATTCCGCACTGGCTGCCTCGAGCACCTGGATGGCCGAGCGCAGGCCCTTGGTGGTGGTGTGGCCGATCCTGGCGAGCACGATCGCACCATCGCCGAGCGCTGCGGCGACTGCACCATCGGAGGCTTCCGTCAGTGGCGGGGTGTCGATGATGACGTAGTCGTAGGCCGCTCGGAGCGCCTCGATCGTGCGGCCTGCTCCTTCGTCACCCCACAGTCGGCGGCGAGTCGACGCCGATGGGCCCGCGGGCAGCAGCGCGAATGGCGCCCCTCCCGGGGATTGGATGATGGCGACGGAGGCTTCGTGATCGCCTGCAAGGGTGGTACCCAAGCCGCGCTGCACGGCACGGACACGCTCGGCATCGGTCAGAGCCAGGCGATCCGCCAGTACGGGGTTCAGGAAGTCGCCCTCGACCAGCACGACGGAGCGTCCCGCCTCAGCGAACGTGGCCGCGAGGTCGATGGCCGTCGTGGTCCGTCCGTCGCCGCGCGTCGGGCTGGTGACGGCGATCACCGTTGGCCGTTTTCCTGCGCTGGTGCGCGTGAACTGGAGATTGGTGCGGAGTTCACGCAGTCGCTCGGCGGCGAGTCCGTCGCCTGCGAGGTTGACGACCGATACGTCGGGCCTGCGTGGATCGTCCACCAGGGCACCGAGGGCGTGCGAGCGAGTAACCGCCTCGACTGAGTCACGGGCGCGAACGCGGGAGTCGAGGAATCCGATCAGCACCGCCAGCAGCAGTCCGACGACCAATCCGCCGACGGCGCCGAGCGCGACCCGAGTCAGCAAAGACAATCCACCGACCTTGGTGGGGTAGTTGGCGTCGTCGAGCAAGATGGCGCCCGCCGCGGGCGTGCCGCCACGACGCGACGTCTCCAGTTCGCTGACCAGTTGCACGAGCTGATCGGCAACGGCATTCGCGTAGGTCTGTGCCGTCTGGGGGTCGGGGTCGCTGGCCGACACGTCCAGCAGAACGGTCTTCGGCACTGGCGTTGCCGTGATCTTGGCGCGCAACTGGTCCGCGGTGATCGGGATCTTGAGCTGGTCGACGGCACGCGCCGACACCTGCTCGCTGGTGGCCAGTCCCGCGTACGAGACGACCCGCTCCTGCGAGAACAGGTTGTTCTGGTAGGCATCTCCGACAGACGTACCGCTCTGCGTCGTGACGAAGAGCCGGGCCGTCGATTGGTATTGCGGAGTGGTCATGAGGATGGTGGCATATCCGACGCCCGCTCCCACGAGTGTGGCGACTACGACGAGCCACCAGAACCGTCGAAATGTCCGCAGGTAATCCCCGATCGCCAACGGGATCTCCATTCGCTCGTAGTTTGCCGCAACATACTCACCATAGCCGCCGAAGCACGGCAAAGCACATCGCCAGCTCAGCGCGTGCCGTTGCATTCAGCGAACACGTCACCGGGGGTTGATTCGGCGTGTCGAGCACTGAGGTCGCAATCAGAACTGGTAGCTGGCACCGCCATTGTAGTCGCGCACCCCTTCCTCGCAGCGCTTGCCGCGCGAGACGGTGTGACAAGGTCGTTGGTCGTCGACGGCACTGCGGCACCTCCCGGCGCCCAGCCCACCGACGTGCGACATCCACAACGGGGGCACGGTTTGGCTGCAACACTCCCCTACCTGCTGTTCGGCAAATATTGTTCGGTCCATGTCGCCACCCTCGGTTCGTTTGCTGGCGGCGTCGCGCTCTCAGTCATCGGGCACCGCCGCCAGCCAAACTCGATTTCGCCGACTCGGACGGAGTTCCCGACGTTCGGGTAATCGTCTCGGGTGTGTCGCTTATCTTCACTGGTCGCGCGCTTACCGGTATCGCAGAATTCATCAACGCGACGATTTCGGTAGTGGATCGTCATGGCTTTGCTGTGAGTTTCCTATCAAGGATTGGCGGCATTCAGCGGAATTCGTGACTAGTTCGTGACGCAAGCGCGTGGCTGCCGATTTCCACGGGAGAGGCCAGACGAGCGAGGTACCGCGGGTGGTCATCAAGATCGCGACACACCTGGGAAGTCGCCGGGAAATGCCTGTCAGACGCGGCATACTCAGCTCGATTCGTTGATGTCGTCAATTTGGTCGAGGCGAGTTTCCGCCGGAAAGTCCGAGGTAACCCGTGCGGGGATCCAGACGCACACCGCGCCGCCGGATCATCCAGAGACTCGTCGCGGGCACGACCGTCGGCGTGCTGACGACAGCCATCGTGTGGTTCGCCCTCCCCACACTTCGCCCGCGCGAGGTCGACGTCGCCGAGACGGCGCGCATCGCCGCGCTTCCCACCACCATCGGCTTCCACGACCCGGACTCGTACTTCATGAACGACGCGGACGTGAATCAGACGTTCGACAAGATGCTGGCCACAGGAGTCAAGAACGTTCGGCTCATGATGCCGTGGGCAGGCGCCGAGCCGGTCCAGAACCAGTTCGACTGGACCAACATCGACCGCACGGTGAACGCGGCCGCCGCCAGGAACATGGCCGTGATCGGCATCATCAACGCGTCGCCCCAGTGGGCCGTCGCCGCCGGGGTGCCCGCGATCTCGGGCCGCCCCGCGTCACCCGCCCAGTACGCGGACTTCTGCGCGAAGGTCGCCGCCAGGTACAAGGGCAAGGTTTCGGCCTACGAGGTCTGGAACGAACCCAACGGAGCCCAGTTCTTCGCCCCGCAGCCCGACGCCCCCGGGTACACCGAGCTGCTCAAGGCGGCCTATCCCAAGATCAAGAGCGCCGACCCCAACGCCACGGTCATCGGTGGCGTCGTCGGTTCGGTGACCGACTGGGGCACATGGCTTGTCAACCCCGTCAGCTTCGTTCAGCAGATGTACGACGCGGGCGCCAAGAACTTCATGGACGCCCTCTCCTTTCACCCGTACCACTACACGTTGAAGTTCTCCGACGGGATGGCAGTCGCCAACTCCCCTCTTGACCAGACGGTGGCGCTGCGACGGATCATGATCGCCAATGGCGATGCCGGCAAGAAGATCTGGGCAACCGAGTACGGCGAGCCGATGACCGCAATCGACGAGGCAGGCCAGGCTGCCTACATCGCGGACCTGCTCACCAAGTGGCAGGAGATGCCCTACACCGGGCCGATCATGATTCACACCACCAGGGACCGGCAGACTGGCAGCACCGATCCCGAGAACGTCTTCGGGGTGTACCGGACGGACTGGACGGCCAAGCCCGCACAGGTGTCCATGAAGGGCGCCATTGCTGCCGGCATCCCGAAATCTCCTGAGTTCCAACGCTTCAGCAAGATCACCGACCCGTCGTACGGCGAGGTGCTCACCCCGGTGTATCGCGCCACGCCGACCGTATGGGCACAGGCGCGTACCGTCAGCACACTGTTCGAGACGCCGACCGGCATCATCGCCTCACCAACTGCGGTGGCGGACAAGGCCCGTCAGTTCGGCGGCATTCCGAAGACACCGTTCGCGAACGGGTACCAGGACTTCGACGTACCGTCCGGCATGCGGATCTGGTGGTCGCCTGCGACGGGAGCTCACGCGGTGGGCGGCGGCTTCGTCGGGGCCTGGGTCCCGCAGCTCGGAATGGCGCTGACGGACGAGGTGCGCGAGGGCTGGTCGACGAAAGTCACGTTCGAACACGGTTTCGTCACCTGGCTGCCGTGGGTCGGCTTTCAGGTCACAATGACGTGAGCCCGGCCTGTACCAACGCCTCGACGGACTTCTGCGGCCGCTTGTCCGCCCAGTGCTGCCGGTTCACCTCGTAGAGCCGGTTGCCCTCGGCGACGGCCGCGTCGCGGTCGAGCAGCATGCGCCTGCACTCCGCGACGAAGGCGTCGTCGTCGTCGTACGTCGACATGCCGAAGACCTCCTTCAGCGACCCGACGGCGGCGTCGGTGCCAACGACCGGCAGTCCCTGGCTGGCCGAGTCGAGCAGCTTCACCCGGACACCGCCGCCGGTCCTGATCGGAGCCATCAGGGCGCGGCAGGTCTTCAGGAACGCGGGCAGATCGTCGACGAATCCCATGTCGGACGCGCGGTCCGGGTATACCGGGTCCGTCGAGCCAGTCTTCTTCGCGCCGACGACGCACAGTTCCGCCCCTGGAATGCCCTCGCAGATACGGGGCCACAACCGGAGTGCCTCCAGGAACGCCTCCTGGTTCGGCGGCCAGTCACGTCCGCCGAGGAAGACCAGCCGCTGACTGGTCTGCGAGATGTCGATCTGCTCGATGGGCGGCAGGGTCACCTCCATGAACCTGGCACCCTTTACGCCGTTGGCCTGGTACATCTCTGACTCTTCGATCTCGTAGCAGCCGACGCCGTTGGCCAGCTTGGCCACTCGCAGCTCGTCGCGCAACAGCCGCGGCGCCTCGACCTTGCCAAGCACACCGCGCGTCGCCAGCCATACCTGCGACTCGGTGTTGATGGTGTTGATGACGAAGCCCGTCTTGCCGAAGTGCTTACTGCGGATGAAGGATTCGGCCATGTAGTTGTGTTCGCAGAAGAACACGTCTTCGTCGCTGGCCTCGATCTCCTCGAGCAGTTCGTCGGTGTCGAACCGGATGTGCACGAGGCTGCGACGCTGCAGAACCGAACCGGCAAGCAGGTGACGGCGATTCACTGGGTGCTGCGCGACCCGCGTCAGTTTCAGACCGCCCTTGACGACGTCGACGACCGAATTGCCCGGCGGCTCGTGGGACAGGCAGATGGCGCGGATGTCGAAGGACTCTGCGGCGAGCCGCATCACTACCCGGGCCAGCTCGATGTCTCCACCGTGCTCGGTCACCGGATCCTTCGATACCAGGAACGCAACCCTCGTCATGCGCAATGACCCTTTCGATAAATACCTTGGGGCAGATGGTGTTTGGGGCGTCGCTCAGCGCGGCGACTCCTGTGATGCGGCGCTGCGAAGGCCTCAGCCAACCCCGCCCTGACGGTCCAGCATGCCCTTCCAGACCTCGACGAATGCCTCGGCAGTACGCGGGGTGGAACGCTCCTCGCGGGTGCGATCGGCATTCTTGCCCAGTTCGGTCACCCGTCCGGTGTCGTTGACGAACGAGGCGATGGCGTCGGAGAACCCTGGCGGCAGGGCCTTCGGATCGCCGTCGCCCATGGGGACGACCACCGCTCCAGTCTCGGCATCCCATTCCGCCAGTGACCCGTAACCGGTTGCCACGATGGGAGTCCGGTAGGACAGGGCATGCGCGGCTACCGACGACGCGGGGAAGGTATCTGCGTACCAGTGCCGCTTGCCGTACGGAATCACGATCGCCCGGACCGACTCGAAGAAGGCGTCTTCCTCGTCGCCGTCCACGCCACCGAGGATCTCGATGCCATCGGCCTTCGGCAGCGCTTCGGTGCCCCGGCCTGCGATTCGGATCAGGATGTCGCCGGGCAGCTCTCGCCGGATCTGGGCGATCTGCTCGAAACCCTTCCCGCGGTAGACCAGCCCGAAGAAGCCGACCGCCTTGGGGCGGTCCTCGGCGGGCTTGACGGTCTTCTTCTCCGACACCCGGTACGGGACGTAGTGGGTGTGCGTGTTCGGGTAGACCTCATCGATGGAGGCCTGACCGGTCTTGCTCAGCGCGAAGATGTCGCGACGGCCGTTGACCCTGCCCTCGATCCACCGCGAGACGGGCCGCGTCGGGTAGTGCAGACCGTGCATGAGCAGCTTGTGCTTGGCCACGAATCTCGTTCTGGCGGTAAACCACAACGCCTGCGGCGGATCGTGGATCGTCAACGATACGGGGATGCCCTTGAGACCTGCGATCGACCAGAACGGCGAGAGCATGCCGCACGCGATCTCCGAGTGCACGAGCACCTTGCCCTTGGGCCAGCTCGCGATCAGATACCTGACCCGGTTGCGGACGGCACGCACGTCAGCCCAGGTCTCGTCGCCGGGACCGGAAACCCGAACTCCCGCAACGTCGCCGAAGTGCGGCCGGAACGCCTCGACGAGATCTTCCGTGTAGTCGCCGACCGCGGTGACGTGGTTGCGCGGTCCGATGTAGATGAGCCGGTAGCCCTTGAGATCCGTCGTCATCACATGAACAGGGGGCGGTAGTGGGAGCTGTAGCCGAGCGCGTCGGGGTTCCGCTTGGTCAGAACCTTCGCAGGCATACCGCCGACGACCTCGAGCTCGCCGACGTCCTTGGTGACCAACGATGCCGCGGCGACGACGGCTCCGCGGTGGATGTGTGACGGCAGGATCGTCGCGCGGCTGGCAATCCAGACGTAGTCCTCGACGACCGTCGGGATCGGGCAGGGCAGGAAGTCAGGGTGGTTGATGTCGTGCCCGCCGCCGAGGATGTGCGTGTCACTCGCGATGGTGACGTTGTCACCGATCGCGATGCCCGCCCTCGAATCCAGGAAGCACCGAAAACCGATGGTGGTGTTCTCGCCGATGGTGAGGAATTCCGGATCGTAGACCGTGGTGCCGAGCATGATGGTCGACCCCTTGCCGATGGTCGCGCCGCCGAACCACCGCAGGAAGTTCTGCCGAATGAAGTGGGACGGGATGTGGGTCACGAACATGTTGAACAGGATCGTCGCGAGGCGGTTGCGCGCCTTGCGCGTAACCGGCATGGTCTGCATCTTGTACCAGAGGACACGCCCGTCGGGCCCGACTTCCCACGTGGGATCCGGCGGGAGTTTCAGCCCAGGCGCCGCCGCCAACTTCCTCGCCCGATCCTCGGGGTCTGCGACAAATAGTTCTGGAATCACGTATTTCGCTCCCGTTGTAAATCCGATTCGACCATTGCAACGACTATCTCCTGGAATGACTTCGTGGGCTTCCAGCCAAGTGACTCCCACGCCTTCGTCGCGTCACCGACCATGGCGGCTCGCTCGGCAGGCCGAATGAAGGATTCGTCGGTACTCACCAACTCCTGCCAGTCGCTGATACCCGCGACGGCGAATGCGGCTGCAGCGAATTCCGCGACCGAATGTGCGACCCCGGTAGCAATCACGAAATCGTCGCCCTTGCCGTGCACCGCCATCCGATACATGGCGTCGACGTAGTCAGGTGCCCAGCCCCAGTCCCGACGGACGTTGAGGTCGCCGAGCACGAGCTGGTCCTGCCTGCCGGCGGCGATGTCGGCAACGGCTGCGGTGATCTTGCGCGTCACGTAACGAGTGGGGCGGCGCGGTGATTCGTGGTTGTAGAGGATCGCGTTCGACGCCTCGAGGCCGCGAGCCCGATAGACCTGACACAGACTGTGTCCCAACGCCTTCGATGCTCCATACGGTGAGATCGGGCGTATCGGCGTGGTTTCGATCTGCGACGAACCTGGCGAGCCTGCGAAGATCTCACAGCTCGACGCATTAACGACGACGATCGACTTGCCGGTGCGATCCTGCGTTCGCAGGCAGGCGTCCAGCAGCGCCGCCGTCGACAGCGCGTTCACCTCGGTGGCGTAGACCGGGTTCTCCCAAGAGGCGGCGACGGAGGACATTCCGGCGAGATGGAACACGAAGTCCGGCTCGACGGCGTCGACGACGGCCGCGACGGACTCGGCGTCGGTCAGGCGGGCTTCGTGGATGGTGACTTCGGGTCGCACGTCGGTCGTCGAACCCGCACGCACCACCCCATGCACGTCGACGGCCTCCCGCAGGAGCTGTTCGGCGAGGTAGTGGCCATCCTGGCCAGTGATCCCCGTGACGACGGCGGTGGTGCCTGCGGTCATCGCGGCCGTCCCGCGAGCTCGTCGACCGCTTCGTAAAGCGCTTCGGCGTAACGCTCTTCGGTGAACTGATCGAAGTGGCGACGCACCTTGTCGGGATCGAAGGACGCCGTCTCGAAACGATCGAGCGCCTCGGCGATCGCGGCGGCTTCCGGTTCGTCGAAGTACATCCCGGTGATGCCCTCTTCCACGGTGTCCAGGAATCCGCCCCAGCGCAGCACGATGCTGGGCTTGCCCCACACCCCTGCCTCGATGGGGGTCAACCCGTAATCCTCGTGGCTCGCGGCCATCAGCGCGCGGCAATGCTGGTACAGCCAGGACATTTGGCCGTCGGTGAGATCGCTCAGCATCAGCACGTTGGGGGTCTTGGCCGCCGCGATCCGTTCCGCGTCAGGTCCGCGTCCGACGACCACCAGCCGTTGCGGGCGACCGGCGAAGGCGCCGACGACGGCGTCGACGTTCTTGTACGGAAGGAGCCGCGACACGCACAGGTAGAACGCCCCGTTGGGATCCGACTCGCCGTCCGCGGACAGCCACTGCAGCAACTCCGGGATCGGTTCCGTGACAGCGTCTCGCGACATCGCCACCGGCGAGAACAGCACATCCGCGGAGATGCCGTACGCATCGGCGATGCGGCCCTGCACGACCGTGGACACCGCCATGTAGCGGTCGCAGGAGAAGGCGGCGCGCCGGTCCCATGACCGCAGCCGTCCCGACGTCGCGGCCAGAACGGCGCGCTTGAGCAGACCGCTGTCCTCACCCAGGTACATGTCGGACAGGTAGAGCCAGCGCGCAGGCGAGTGGCAGTGCACCAACTTTCGGCCGTCCGTCTTGAATCCGTGTGCCCAACCGCTCGAACTGGTCAGCACCACGTCGGCGTCCACGTGGATGGAGTTCGCCGCAAACGGCAGGATTGGCAGCGCCGCGCGATGGTGCTTGCGAAAGACGCCCAGCGAATTCAACCGAGACACCCGAATGTCGCGATCAGCGAATTCCGGATAAGTGTTCGGGGGGTCGTACAGCAACGTGTATATGGGCGCGTCGGGAAACGCGCGACTCATCGAGAGGACGACCTTCTCGGCGCCGCCGCGCTGGGTCAGATAATCATGGGCAATCGCTACGCGCGGTCCGTCAACGCCGTTGTAACTGCCGACAGGACGCACGCTGGACTTCCCTCTCGAACGTGTCATTTTGGCGGATGGTCGCGACCCCAACTCGGCCGACGCATCGACGTGTCCATAAAACCGCATAATGGGACCAGTTACAACTCCTGGCAAACTTCCGCAGGTCGACCGGCCGTGGTGTCGGGTGCGCTCGGCGCGGCCTTCTTAAGACCTGACTAAGAGCGCGGGCCGCTTTGTGACTACCATCGCTACCCATGACTAGCGTTACCGAACCGGCGGCCGAGCACCAGATCGACATCCACACCACCGCCGGCAAGCTGGCGGACCTCCGCAAACGGACCGAAGAGACGCTGCACCCGGTCGGCGAGGGTGCCGTCGAGAAGGTACACGCCAAGGGCAAGCTGACCGCGCGCGAGCGCATCTACGCGCTGCTCGACGAAGACTCATTCGTCGAACTCGACGCGCTGGCCAAGCATCGCAGCACCAACTTCGGGCTCGGCGAGAACCGTCCGCTCGGCGACGGAGTCGTCACCGGTTACGGCACCATCGACGGTCGCGACGTCTGCATCTTCAGCCAGGACGCCACGGTGTTCGGCGGCAGCCTCGGCGAGGTCTACGGCGAGAAGATCGTCAAGGTCCAGGAGCTCGCGCTCAAGACGGGCCGTCCGCTGATCGGCATCAATGACGGCGCGGGCGCCCGCATCCAAGAGGGCGTCGTCTCGCTCGGCCTGTACAGCCGGATCTTCCGCAACAACATCCTGGCCTCGGGCGTCATCCCGCAGATCTCGCTCATCATGGGCGCCGCCGCCGGTGGGCACGTCTACTCCCCCGCGCTCACCGACTTCATCGTCATGGTCGACCAGACCAGCCAGATGTTCATCACCGGACCGGACGTCATCAAGACCGTCACCGGCGAGGAAGTGACCATGGAGGAGCTGGGCGGCGCCCACACCCACATGGCCAAGTCGGGTACCGCGCACTACGTCGCCTCTGGCGAACAGGACGCCTTCGAGTACGTCCGCGACCTGTTGAGCTACCTGCCCCCCAACAGCGCCGCCGAGCCGCCGCGCTACCCGGCCCCGCCGCATCCAGGAGCCGTCGAGGACAACCTCACCGACGAGGACCTCGAGCTCGACACGCTGATCCCGGACTCCCCCAACCAGCCGTACGACATGCACGAGGTCATCACCAGGATCCTCGACGACGACGAGTTCCTCGAGGTGCAGTCGGGCTACGCGACCAACATCATCGTCGGCTTCGGCCGCATCGACGGCCGCCCGGTCGGCATCGTGGCCAACCAGCCCACCCAGTTCGCGGGCTGCCTGGACATCAACGCCTCGGAGAAGGCCGCCAGGTTCGTCAGGACCTGCGACTGCTTCAACATCCCGATCGTCATGCTGGTGGACGTGCCAGGCTTCCTGCCGGGCACCGACCAGGAGTACAACGGCATCATCCGCCGTGGCGCCAAGCTGCTCTACGCGTACGGCGAGGCCACCGTCGCCAAGATCACCGTCATCACCCGCAAGGCCTACGGCGGCGCCTACTGCGTGATGGGGTCCAAGGACATGGGCTGCGACGTCAACGTCGCCTGGCCGACCGCTCAGATCGCCGTGATGGGTGCCTCCGGTGCCGTCGGCTTCGTGTACCGCTCGCAGCTCAAGGACGCCGCCAGCAAGGGCGAGGACGTCGACTCGCTGCGGCTGGAGCTTCAGCAGGACTACGAGGACACCTTGGTGAACCCGTACATCGCGGCCGAGCGCGGTTACGTCGACGCGGTGATCCCGCCGTCGCACACCCGCGGCTACATCTCGGCCGCGCTGCGTCTGCTCGAGCGCAAGATCGTGCAGCTGCCGCCGAAGAAGCACGGCAACATCCCGCTGTGAGCGAGCGAACGATTGGACCGCTGTGAGCGAGCGAACGATTGAGCCTGTGAGCGCCGAGGAGAGCAAACCCGTCGTGACCGAGATCAAGATCGTCAAGGGCAACCCCACCGACGAAGAGGTGGCTGCGCTGGTGACCGTGCTGGCCGGTGCATCGGGTGGTGGACAGGTCGACGAGGGCCCGCAGATCCGCAACCTGTGGGGCCATCCCGTCGACAAGCTGCGGTACGCGACCTGCAGTTGGGAGCGCGTTACCTTGGTGGAGCGCACGCACCTTCGTCGATGACGCGGGTCGTGTTGGCGTCGGCCTCTGCTGGCCGGCTCCAGGTGTTGCGCCAGGCGGGCATCGACCCGCTGGTGATCGTGTCGGGTGTCGACGAAGACCTGGTCGTAGCGGGCCTCGGGGCGAGCCCGTCCGCCGGTGACACCGTATGCGCGCTGGCCGCCGCCAAGGCCAATCAGGTCGCAGGCGAGCTCGATCCGGCGGTGGCCGCCGACTGCGTGGTGATCGGCTGTGACTCGATGCTCTTCATCGACGGCGAACTACGTGGCAAGCCGGGAGACGCCGACTCCGCGCGCGCCGCATGGGCGACGATGGCGGGCCGATCGGGCGAGCTGTACACCGGCCACAGCGCACTCCGGCTGCGGGATGGGGCCGTGGTGCATCGCGAAGATCAATTTGGCTGCACCACAGTCCATTTCGGCAAACCAACCGATGAACAAGTGAGCGCCTACCTGGCCAGCGGCGAACCACTGTGGGTCGCAGGAGCATTCACCCTCGACGGTCTCGGCGGCTGGTTCGTCGACCGCATCGAGGGCGATCCTTCCAACGTGATCGGGATCAGCCTGCCGCTGACCCGGCGCATGCTGGAGAGCGCGGGCCTGTCGATTTCCGCGCTGTGGCAAGCGAACCCGGTGACCTGAGCGCTACATCAGGTCGTTGGCGGGCACGTCGTTGCGGTGCTCGCGGTACCACGCCACCGTCCGCTCGAGGCCGTCCTCGAGACCGACTGCGGGTGACCAGCCGAGCGCACGCATCTTGCTGATGTCGGGGCAGCGCCGCGGGGTGCCACCCGCCTGAAGCTCGCCCGGCTGGATGTCCAGGTCGACGCCGACGATCTTGCCGATGCGCGCGGCGAGGTCGCGAATGCTGACTTCCTCGTCGCTGCCGATGTGGTAAACCTCGCGGTGGCCGCCCTTTTCGTACATCGTCAGGATGCCCTCGACGATGTCGTCGACGTAGCAGAAGGAGCGGGTCTCGGTGCCGTCACCCTGGATCGGGAACGCGCCGTCGCCTGCGTCCTGGGCAGCCAGCGCCCGCATGATGAACTGCGGCTCGACGTGCTTCCAGCCCATGTTCGGCCCAAACACGTTGTGCGGCCGGAAGACCTGCACCTGACGGTAGTGATCCTGGCCGTAGTTGAACGCGATCAGCTCGCTGACGATCTTGGAACCGCCGTAGGAGTACCTGGGGTTGAGGCTGTCGGGCAGCATCAGCGGAATGGTCTCGGGCGTCGGGACGAGCGCAGGCGTCTGATAGACCTCCGCGGTCGACGCCACCACCATGTCCGGCACGCCGACCTCACGGCCCGCGTTGACCACGGCGAGCGCGCCCCGCAGCCCGACGTCGAGCACCAATTCCGGTCTCTTGTAGAAGTTTTCGGTGCCGTTGATGGCCGCGAGGTGCATCACCACCTCCGCGCCCTTGAACGCGCCCTCGAGCGCATCCTGATCGCGCACGTCGCAGGTGAACAGCTCGACGTCGTCGGCGACCTCGGCGAACCGGCTGGCGTCGCCTCGCACCATCGAGTCGACCACGGCGACGTCCCAGCCGTCGTGCACCAGGCGCTTGGTCAGGTAGGCGCCGATGAATCCGCCACCGCCGGTGACGACTACGCGCTTAGCCATTGGACGGCACCGCTCCGCGCCTGCCGACGGCGAAGTACGAGTCGCCCAACTCGGAGGTGGGCAGGTGGCTGAAGTGGTTCCAGTAGTCGTACACGAAGCCGTCGGGGCTCATGAACTCGTTGATGGTGCGGGGCGAGATGGTGCCGAGCGACGGATGGTTGTTGGCGATCACCACGACCGAGGCACCGCTGACCGCGTCACCGAAGCGGCTGAAGACCGTCTCGTCGGGGAACTCCGCGGCCAGCACCTCCTGCGGCGTGATCGGGTCGTAGACACCGATCTGGGCGTCTGGATGCGCCTTCTTCAGGGCGTCGAGCACCTTGATCGACATCGAGCCACGCAGATCGCTGGTCTCGGGCTGGCCCTTGAAGGCCATGCCGAGGATGTTGATCTTCAGCGGCCCGGTGAGCTCACGTCGCTCGATCTCACTGCTGATGAAGTCGACGGTCTCCTGCGGCTGGCGCTCGTTGACCAGTCGGCCTGCCCCGGTGATCTCCAGCGAGATGCCGCGAGTACGTGCGCTCTCCATCAGGATGTGCGGGTCCTTCTCGAGGCACGGGCCGCCGACCAAGCCGGGAAGCGGAATGTTCGTGCGGTTGTAACCCAGCTTGCCCGCGGAGATGACCTCGTGGGCGCTGACGCCGAACGCGTCGCACACCCTGGCAACCTCGTTGGCGAAGGCGAATTGGACGTCGCGGAACGTGTTGCTGATCAGCTTGATGATCTCGGCGGTCTCGATGCCGGACACCAGGACGATGGAGCTGGTCAGTCTGCGGAAGACGGCGGCGGCCCTGTCGGCGACGGCCTGATCGTCGGCGCCGACGATCTGCGGCAGCTCACGCAGCTCCTGAAGGGCCTTGCCCTCGAGGGTGCGCTCCGGGCACATGGCGATGTCGAACTTCTTGCCACTGGCGGCCAGGATGGGCGCCACCACGTCGCGGGTGGTGCCGATCTTGACCGTCGAACGCAGGATGACCAGGGCGCCGTCGCGCATGTTCGCGGCGATGTCGCGTGCGGCCGCCTCGATCATGTCGACGCGCGCGACGCCGTCCGGTGCCAGCGGCGTGCCGACCGTGATGATGTACGTGCTGCAGCTGAAGCTTTCGTCGAACTTCTCCGCGGCGACGAGTTTCCCCGACTTGGTGACGCCGGCGAGGGCGTCGGGCAGGCCCGTTTCGGTGAAGTGCGGGATGCCTTCATTGGTCAGATCGACGAGATCTTTTCGCTTCTCGATCCCGATGACCGAGTTGCCCGCCTCGGCGAGCACGGTGGCCAAGGTGAGGCCGACGTAGCCGAGCCCGACGATTCCGACATCGAAATTTGCTGGCAAACTCATCATTCCTCAGTTTCTACCTGATCGAACGTTGCGACAACAAGTCAGAACCTTACTTGCTGAGTGACCATTTGCGCGCGAGCTAGGCTCATGGTGTGCCGCTGCCCACAGATCCGCATCCCACATTTGCCGCCTACGCCCACCCCGAACGGCTGGTCACCGCCGACTGGCTGGCCGGCAACATCGGCCGTCCAGGCCTTGCCATCGTCGAGTCCAACGAAGACGTGCTGCTCTACGACACCGGCCACGTTCCCGGCGCGGTGAAGATCGATTGGCACACCGATCTCAACGACCCACACGTCCGTGACTACATCGACGGGAAGCAGTTCGCCGCGTTGATGGATCGCAAGGGCATCGGCCGTGACGACACCGTCGTGATCTACGGCGACAAGAGCAACTGGTGGGCGGCATACGCCCTGTGGGTGTTCACCCTGTTCGGCCACCCCGATGTCCGGTTGCTCGACGGCGGGCGCGATCTGTGGGTCAGCAACGGTCGCGACACCACACTGGAAGTTCCCAGCAAGCAGAGCACGGGCTACCCCGTCGTCGAACGCGACGACGCAGCGATCCGGGCCTTCAAGGACGACGTGCTCGGCGTCCTCGGAACCCAGCCGCTGATCGACGTGCGCTCACCGCAGGAGTACACCGGCGAGCGCACCCACATGCCCGACTACCCCGAAGAGGGTGCGCTGCGCGGCGGTCACATCCCGACTGCGAGGTCGATCCCGTGGGGCAAGGCGGCCGAGGACAGCGGACGGTTCCGCAGCCGCGCCGAACTCGAGGATCTGTACGGATTCCTCTCTCCTGACGACAAGACGATCGTGTACTGCCGCATCGGCGAGCGGTCCAGCCACACCTGGTTCGTGCTGACCCATCTGCTCGGGCTGCCGGGCGTGCGCAACTACGACGGCTCGTGGACCGAGTGGGGCAATGCGGTGCGCGTGCCCGTCGCGGTCGGGGAAGAGCCTGGCGTAGCTCCGTGAGCGAGCGAACGATGCACCGATGAGCATGCCCGCCGCGTTGGCAGACGTGGTTTCCGACTTCGCGGACGTGCAGGGCCAGGACAAGCTGCAGCTGCTGCTCGAGTTCGCGAACGAATTGCCGCCGCTGCCAGCCGATCTCGAAGAAGCGGCCATGGAGCCGGTGCCCGAGTGCCAGTCGCCGCTGTTCCTGCACGTCGACGCCACGGATCGTGCGCACGTCCGTTTGTTCTTCAGCGCCCCCGCCGAGGCGCCGACGACGCGCGGATTCGCAGCGATCCTGGCCGCAGGCCTCGACGATCACACGGCCGACGAGATCCTGGCCGTGCCCGACGACTTCTACTCCGAATTGGGTCTTGCCGCGTTGATCAGCCCGCTGCGGCTGCGCGGCATGTCGGCCATGTTGGCGCGGATCAAGCGGCGCCTGCGCGCAGCCTGACCGACCGAGATTTCCCTACCCGTCGGTAACCAATACCGGCTCGCCGGGCTGGTGTCGCGCCCCTTAAACTGCGCGGGATACATTCTTAAAGACGTTTCTTAGAGAACACATGCCATCAGGAGGCGCAGTGCCCAGCCACGCCAGCTCGAAGATCACAAAGGTGCTCGTCGCCAACCGCGGTGAGATCGCCGTCCGAGTGATCCGCGCAGCCAAGGACGCCGGGCTGGCCAGCGTGGCGGTGTACGCCGAACCGGACGCCGACGCACCTCACGTACGGCTCGCCGACGAGGCGTTCGCCCTGGGTGGCCAGACGTCCGCCGAGTCGTATCTGGTGTTCGAGAAGCTCCTCGACGCAGCCGAGAAGTCCGGCGCCAACGCGATCCACCCCGGCTACGGCTTCCTCTCCGAGAACGCCGACTTCGCGCAGGCCGTCATCGACGCCGGACTGATCTGGATCGGGCCGAGCCCGCAGTCGATCCGCGACCTCGGCGACAAGGTCACCGCACGGCACATCGCCGCAAAGGCGCAGGCGCCGTTGGTCCCGGGCACGGCCGAGCCGGTCAAGGACGCCGACGAGATCGTCGCCTTCGCCAAGGAGCACGGCGTGCCGATCGCCATCAAGGCCGCGTTCGGTGGCGGTGGCCGCGGCATGAAGGTGGCCCGCACCATCGAGGAGATCCCCGATCTGTTCGATTCGGCCACCCGCGAAGCGGTCGCGGCGTTCGGCCGCGGCGAATGCTTCGTCGAGCGCTACCTGGACAAGCCGCGCCACGTCGAGGCGCAGGTCATCGCCGATACGCACGGCAACGTCGTCGTCGCCGGTACCCGCGACTGCTCGCTGCAGCGTCGTTTCCAGAAGCTCGTCGAGGAGGCGCCCGCGCCATTCCTGACGGACGCGCAGCGCAAGGAGATCCACGAGTCCGCCAAGCGGATCTGCAAGGAAGCCGGCTACCACGGCGCGGGCACCGTCGAGTACCTGGTCGGCCAGGACGGCCTGATCTCGTTCCTCGAGGTGAACACCCGCCTGCAGGTCGAGCATCCGGTGACCGAGGAGACCGCGGGCATCGACCTGGTGCTGCAGCAGTTCAAGATCGCCAATGGCGACGCACTCGACATCACCGAGGACCCGGAGCCGCGCGGGCACTCCATCGAGTTCCGCATCAACGGCGAGGACGCCGGCCGCGGATTCCTGCCCGCGCCGGGACCGGTGCTCAAGTTCGAGCCCCCGACGGGCCCCGGCGTGCGCCTGGACTCCGGTGTCGAGAGCGGTTCGGTCATCGGCGGTCAGTTCGACTCGATGCTGGCCAAGCTGATCGTGACCGGTGCCACCCGCGACGAGGCGCTGGCCCGTTCGCGTCGCGCCCTCGACGAGTTCAACATCGAGGGCCTGGCCACCGTCATCCCGTTCCACCGCGCCGTCGTATCCGACCCTGCCTTCATCGGCGACGGTGAGGGCTTCACCGTCCACACCCGATGGATCGAGACCGAGTGGGACAACAAGATCGAGCCGTTCACCGGCGGTGAGCCGCTCGACGAGGACGACGGCCTCCCGCGTCAGAAGGTCGTCGTCGAGATCGGCGGCCGTCGCGTCGAGGTGTCGTTGCCCGGCGACCTCGCGATCGGCAACGGCGGCGGAAGCGCCGGCGCTGCCAACGTCATTCGCAAGAAGCCCAAGCCCCGCAAGCGCGGCGCGCAGGCCGGTGCGGCCGCCTCGGGTGACTCGGTCACCGCTCCCATGCAGGGCACCGTGGTCAAGGTCGCCGTCGAGGAGGGCCAGACGGTCGCCACGGGTGAGCTCATCGTGGTGCTGGAAGCCATGAAGATGGAGAACCCGGTCACCGCGCACAAGGACGGCACGATCACCGGGCTATCCGTCGAGGCAGGCGCCGCCGTCACGCAGGGCACCGTCCTCGCCGAGATCAAGGACTGATATGTAGGCGGTGTTTGTCAATAGGCAGGTGAAAGCCGCCCCGGTTTGTTGTTGCCGGGGCGGCTTTCGTTTGATCGGAGTTCAGTCCGGTGCCGCCGGCGGTCGTTGGTCAACGACGG
>Ga0105237_10000450_pt1 | contig 58507 bp, 50 predicted proteins | sample KBSC24metaG_FD_81520 | JGI IMG/M metagenome (GOLD analysis project Ga0105237, IMG submission 81520) | Corn rhizosphere microbial communities from Kellogg Biological Station, Michigan, USA - KBS C2-4 metaG | ecosystem: Host-associated > Plants > Roots > Rhizosphere > Soil | place: Michigan, USA... | reverse complement strand
GAGGAGCTCGCTCAGGGGGCGGGCCTCCTGGTGAGGAGGGGCGGGAGGGGGACCCCCCCCCGGGGGGGCCGCGGGGGGGGGGGGGGGGGGGGGGGGGGCCACCGGCGAGACCGCCGGAGACGCGCGCGCGTTCGCCGACGGCGGGCACGGGCGAGGCAAAGGAAGACGGGCGACGAGGCCCGAGGCATCAGCCTGCCCGGCGCGGGCGCTCAGGCGCTCAGGCGCTCAGATCAGGAACGCTTGCTTCAGCAGGATGACGGGTGGGCCACCCCCGGGCGGCCCATGCCGGGGCTGGACCCGGACCCAGCGGGGTACGGGCGCCGCCAGCGGGGCGGGCGCCACGGAGGCCACGCTGAGCCCGGCAGGCAGGGGCTCGACGGCACGGGCACCGGGCGCCTCGACGGCAGGCCGAGCCGCGGCCGTCGTCTCGCGATCGCAGCAGTCCTGGGCGCGGGCGACCGGCCCGGGATTGGCGGGCGCCATCGCCTCGCCGCAGCAGCAACGGGCGCGCACGCTGCCGTCCATCCGGCAGCGCAGATAGGCCTCGCCGGGCAGAAACACCAGCAGCAGGGCGATCGGCGCCAGCGCCGCGACCTTCTGCAACAGCGTGTACCGCCGGGAGCCCCTCACCCCTCCAGCGTGACGGGGGCCGCGAGGGGTGTCAAGGCGCACGGCCGCGGCCTCGGCGGGACCCCGCCCCGGCCCCATTCCCCGCCCGCGCCACTCAAAATCGCGGGGCGCGCGCCAGCCGCGTAAAATGAGGGCTGCCGATGTGCGAGCTGCTGGGAATGGAATGCAATGTCCCGACGGATATCGTCTTCTCGTTCACGGCGCTGTCGATGCGCGGGGGGCGGACGGCGCCCCACTCCGACGGGTGGGGCCTGGCGCTGTACCACGGCCGCTTCGCGCGGTTGCTGCTGGAACCGGCGCCCGCCTGTGACAGCTCGCTGGCGCGCCACGTGCGCGACAACCCCATCCCCACGCTGCTGGCGGTGGCGCACGTGCGCAAGCGGACGGTGGGCGCGCCGGGCATCGAGAACACGCATCCCTTCAAGCGGGTGCTGTGGGGGCGCGACTGGATCTTCGCCCACAACGGCACGCTGCCCGAGGTGCGGGCGCGGCCGCTGCGCGCGTTCACGCCGGTGGGCGACACCGACAGCGAGCACGCCTTCTGCTGGATGCTGGGGGAGCTGAACGCGGCCTTTCCTGCCGGCTATCCCGCCGACCGGCCCGAGGAGCTGTGGGCCTGCGTGGCGGCGCTGGGCGGGCGGCTGGGCGCGGAGGGGACGTGCAACTTCTTGCTGGCCGACGGGCAGCACCTGTTCGCCCGCTGCGCCACCAAGCTGAGCTACATCATCCGGCAGGCGCCGTTCGGGCGGGCCACGCTGCGCGACGCCGAGGTGCAGATCGACTTCAGCGCGCGGACGAAACCGCAAGACCGCATCGCCGTGGTGGCCACCGAGCCGCTGACCTGCTACGAGACCTGGATCGCCGGCGCGCCCAGCACGCTGTGGGTGTTCCGCGAGGGGCAGCTGCGCGCGTCGCTGGCCAGCGTCGATCCCGATGGCCGGCCGGAGCGACCGGTCGTCGGAGATCCAGCGACGGCCGGCGCCGTCTCCTGACGGTCGGCTCGACGGACGCGGCGCAGGCGATGACCCGGGCCTGACGCGGAGCGGAATTCACGGTTCATGCGCGACGGCCGCTCTTGCGGTATCAAGGCCAGGGTGAGGCCGCGGGGCGGCTTCAGCACGGCGCGGGCGTCGGACAACACTTTCGGAGGAAGCTATGCGCAGGTTCGTCGGACTCTCCGTCATCGCCACCGTGGCCGTGCTCGCCCCGGCGACCGCCCGCGCCCACTTCACCCTCGACCAGCTGGACGACGTCAAGCCCGTGAGCTGGATGTCGCAGGACTCGACCGGCGGACCGCAGAAGACGGGACCGTGCGCGGCCATGGCCAATGCCAGCCTCGGCGATCCGATGGGCACGCCCACCCACATCGTCACCGGCCTGATGGCGGGCGAGACCGTGAAGATCACGGTCACCGCCACCATCGCCCACCCCGGCTGGTACCGCGTCGCCCTGATGGAGGGCGCGGCGGCCTCGCAGTCGCTGACGACCATCCCCGATCCGATGGCGATGTCGGGCACGAACTGCACGCCGGCGATCATGACGAACCCGGTCTGGTCGAAGACCCAGCCCGTCATCGCCGACGGCCTTCCCGCCGGTTCGACGGCGAAGACGTCGCAATCGGGGACGAAGGTCCTGACCGCCACCATTCCTCAGAACGCGAACTGCACGGCGACCGCCCCCTGCACCATCCAGGTGATCATGGTGATGACGGATCACCCGGCCAACGATTGCTACTACCACCACTGCGCCGACATCACGACGGACGGCGGCGGCAACGGCGACGGCGGCACCCCGGACGCGCGCGACGGCGGCATGTCGATGGGCGGCAGCAGCGCGATGGGCGGCGCGGCCGCGGGCGGCGCGAAAGGGGCGGGCGGCATGGTGGGCACGGGCGGCGCGATGGCTTCCGGCGGGACGTCAGGGACCGGTGGCACGACGGCGACCGGCGGCACGAACGCCACGGCCTCGGGCGGGTCCACGGCGACGGGGGGCACGTCCTCCTCTTCGGGCGGCGTGAGCGCGTCCGGTGGCAAGACCGGCTCGGGCGGCAGCTCCAGCTCCGGCGGCAACTCCTCCTCGTCTTCGGGCGGCAGCTCCTCCAGCTCGGGCGGGACGACGGGGGCGGGCAGCGGCGGTTCGTCGGGCTCGGGGGCCTCGGGCTCCGGCGGGGGCGGTTGCAGCGCCATCCCGGGCGGCGGCGGCGCGCCGTTCCTGGTGGGCGGGGCGTCGCTGCTGGCGCTGCTGATGGCGCGGGTCCGGCGCAGCCGCCGGAAGTAGCCAGCCGCCGCGCGCGAACTCGATGGGCTCGCGCCGTTCGGAACCGCTGGCGCGCTAGCTGGGCAGGCCCAGCTCGCGCCAGCGCAGCATTCCGCCCTCCAGGTTCGCCACCCGGGCGAAGCCGGCCTTGTGCAGGATCAGCGCGCCCAGCGCCGAGCGTTTGCCGGTCTGACAGATGACGACGACAGGACTGTCGTGGCTCACCTCGGCCGAGCGGTGCCGCAAGTCATCCAAGGGGACCAGCGCGCTGCCCTTCAGATGACCCAGCTCGCCGTCGAACTCCGCGGGGCTGCGCACGTCGACCAGCTGCACCTGCCCCCGGTGGCTGGCCACCCACTCCGCGCCGATCTGCGGCACGCCCGCGTAGGTGGCGATGACGGGCCCCCAGTCGCCGTGTTGCTGGTCGGGCTCGTGCTCGGGTCGTCCCGCCCGCAGATTGGCCGGCACGGCCATCGCCATCTGCTTGGGGTGTGGCAGGCCCAGGTTGCGCATGTAGCCGACGAAGTCCTCCTCGCGCGCGCCGCCCCCGATGCGCGGGTTGTGCCGGCGCTCCTCGCCGATGGTGCTCAGCTGGCGCCCCTCGTAGTCGTGGGCCGGATACACCACGCAGTCCTCGGGCAGCGTGAACAGCTGCTCGCGGATGGAACGGAACAGCAGACCGGCGTCCCCCTGCTGAAAGTCCGTGCGCCCCGCTCCGCGCACCAGCAGCGCGTCGCCCGTGAACACCGCGCGCCGGTCGCGCGTCACGAAGGACAGGCAGCCGGCCGTGTGCCCGGGCGTGGCCCGGACCTCCAGGGCCTGGGCGCCGAAGGCGATGCTGTCCCCGGCCGCCAGCGGCAGGTCCACGTTGGACGCCTGATACGCCGCCGAGACACCGATCCGAACGCCCAGCGCCTGCTTCATCAGCCAGGCGCCGGTGACGTGGTCCGCGTGGCAATGCGTGTCCAGCACGGCCACCAGCTTCAGGTCCAGCTCGCGTATCAGGGCCCGGTCGCGGCCGTGCCGCTCGAAGACGGCGTCTATCAGCACCGCCTCGCGCGTCGGCGCGTCCCAGAGCAGGTAGCTGAACGTGCTGGAGGTCTGGTCGTAGAGCTGCCGGCAGGGCATGGGCGAGGATCCTCGCCCGCCGCCCGCTAGATCTCCACCCCCACCACGAACCCCGGGTACATCGAGACCCGCATCTGGCCCGAGTCCAGCACCTTCTCCACCGACGAGGGGGCGATGTTCGCGTTCTTGTCGGCGTCGCGCACCAGCACGTTCAGCGTGGGCCCGGCGATGACCGAGAAGTGCCGCGCCACCTGCCAGCCGCCGATCACGCGCAACGTGGAGAGCACCAGGGTGCCCTTGTTGTCCGAGAAGTCGTGCGTGGGCGATGTGGCGCCCACGTCGACGTCCAGGTACGACAGGATGCCGCCCAGCGCCCTCTCGAACGGTGTGTGCAGGCCCAGCGCCAGCATTGGCGCATACAGGGTGCCCTTCATGTCGGTGGCCGGCGTGGCGGAGGCGCCGTACAGGCCGTCCGGCCGCAGCCCGATCGCGATCAGGTTGTAGATGCGGCGTCCGCCGATCTTCAGGCCGATGTTCGCCCCCATGGTCTCGTTCCCGTACACCGCCAGCCGCAGCTGGCCGTTCTTGTGGGCATAGCTGATCAGGCCGATGGGAACGCCATCGTCCTCGTCGGAGATGTTGATGAGGCCCAGCTGCACGCCATGGCTGACCCGGGCGGTGTTGACCAGGCCCAGCTGCAGGCCATGCATCTCGCCGGCGTAGTTCACGGGCGCCAGCTGCGCGCCGCTGGCGACGCCCGCCGCGCCGTTGAAGCCGCCCGCCAGCTGCGCACCCCGGAAATCGCCGGTGACCCAGTTGAATCCGCCCGCCGATTGCAGACCGCGGCCGCTGCCCAGCACCAGGTTGGCGCCGCTGGCCAGCTGCGCGCCGTGCAGGTCGCCCCCGACCAGGTTCGCGCCGGCGGCCGCTTGCGCGCCGTGGGCGTCGCCGCGCACCAGGTTCGCGCCCACCGCCAGCTGCGCCCCCGACAGCGTTTCGTCGACCAGGTTGGCCCCCAGCGACAGCTGCAGGACCTCCACCCGCGCCGCGCGGTCGGCGATCAGCGATATCGCGACGCCCTTCACCAGACGCTCGTTCGGGGAATCGGCGCCCGGCATGGGAAACAGCCCCAGGCTGAACGGCACGTGGCGGTACAGGGGGCCGGGCGGAGCCGCGACGGCGGTGGCCACCGGGCCGGGCGTCTCGACGCGGGCCGGACCGGGCGTCGCGGCACCGGGCTCGCCGGTCTCGTCGCCGCCGTCGCCCCGCGCTCGCGCCAGCTCCAGGGGCTTGGCCAGGTGGAACTGCAGGCGATCGACCTCGGTGCGCTGGCCGGCCGCCAGCGTCACCTCGGCCTCGAAGCGCGCGTCGCCCGCCGTCATGCTGACCAGGTAGTGCCCCGGCTCCAGGCCCAGCTCGACCGGGTGCCCGGCCACCTTGCGCAGCTCGGCCACCAGCTGCGCGCTGGGATCGCGCACGGCCACCGCGCCGTGGACGTCCGCGCCCAGCACCAGGCCGGCCGAGGTGGCCCGCACGTCCGTCATCACCAGATCGCCCGAGCCGTTCAGCTGGATGTCGTAGGCGGCGTGCTGGGCCCCGCCACGCGTCCGCTCCGTGCGATCCAGCGTCTCCTGCGCGGCAAATTGATACGCCTCGAAGAAGGTGACCCGCCGGTCGCGGTTCGCGTCGGCCGCGCCGCGCAGCCCCGACACCAGGTAGTGCGTGAAGAACGAGGCCGCGATGCGATCCGACTCCTGCGCCACCTCGTCGGCCGAGCTGCTGGTCAGGAACGCGTGCCCTTTCACCTTCACCGAGTCGTCGGTCATGAACGGGGCCCGGAAGACGCCGCCCTTCCCCCGGGTCATGGCGCCCGAGGCGCACGAGTCCAGCACCGCCACGCGCACGTCGGCGGGGATGCTCTCGATGCGCGCGCGCAGCTCGCTGTAGGTCAGCTTCTCGCCCCGCAGCAGCAGGCCTTCCTCGTCGGAGTGGCCGGAGTAGTAGAAGATCAGCTCGGTGCGCTGGTCGCCATGGCGCGAGCCGGCGACGCTCTGGCGCATCCGTTCCAGCGCGCCCAGGAACTGGTTGCGGTCCGTGTCGGCGGCGAACACCAGGTCGCCCGGGTTCACGCCGCCCATCTCGGTCAGCACCTTCGAGACCGCCTGGGCGTCGCTGGTCGCGTAGCGCAGGCGCACCCGACCCGCCCCGCCGTCGTTGACGCCCGCCAGGAAGGCGAAGCGGCGGATGCGCGGCGCGGAGTCGGCGGCGGCGGGCCGCGCCGGCGCCACCAGGGCCAGCGCGGCCAGCAATCCCAGCAGCTTCACCTTCGGAGACACGGTCGTCATGGGGTCACCTTCTTCAGCAAGAGAGATTCCTGGGAGAGCTGCCCCGGCAGGGCCAGGGCGCGTTTCTGGGCGGCCGCCGGCGACTTCGCCAGCGCCTGGGCGGCCGCCATCACCACCTCGGTCGAGAACGGCTGCGCCGACGTGACCAGGAAGAACCGCTCGAAGCCGGGTGACGCGTCCAGCTCGTAGGAGGTGGGCAGGCGTACCGCGCCGGCGGCCGACAGCGGCGCCGCGGTGCCGGGCGCCGCCGGCAGGTGCTGCGTGACGCCGCCGCCGCCGTCGACCGACAGCACCATGCCGAAGCGGGCCTCGCCCGCGGTGTAAGCGAGCTGGAGCAAGTCGTGCGGCCGCACCGCCGCGCCAGCGCCCAGCTGTTCGACCTTCGTGCCGGCCAGCGAGGGCGCCCGGAAGGCCAGCAGGTGGGTGGCACCCTTGGTGTTGGTCTCCTCGAGGGCGGTCTGGTCCGCTGTCCCGGCCCGGGGGCCCTTCGTCCCCACGTACACCAGCAAGGCCATGGCGCCCACGGCCACCGGCGACAGCCACACCAACCGCCGGCCGGGCGCCGGTTGGCGCGGAGCCGGCGCGTCCTGCTCGGCGCGCAGCCGGATCTTCGGCGCCACCAGGGTCGCGGGCAGGCGCTGCAGCGTCGCCCGGTCGTCACCGGCCAGGGCCGCCAGCCGGGCCTGCACCGCCTCCTCACCACCCAGCTCGGCCGCCATGCGGGCGCGAACAGTCTGCGCCGTGGCGGGGTCCAGCTCGCCCTGAGCCAGGCGTTCAATCAGCCAATCTGAAACCTTCGCGGAAACCCTGTTTTCGCTGTTGTCGCCCATGGTCATGCTCCTTCGACTGCGCGGGCGTCGATCGTCTCCAGCCGCGCGCGCAGCGTGCGCAGCCGCTTGCGGACCCCCGAGACGGACAGTCCGCTCTCGGTGGCCACCTCCTCCAGCGTCATGCCGTCGACCAGGTGCATGACGGCGATGGCCTGGCTGGACGGACCTCTTTCGGGCTCCGTGCCGAACAACCGCCCCAGCAGGCCGCGGGCCACGGTCCGTTCCTCGACGTCGCCGCCGCTGGCGGCGATGCGCAGCAGCAGGTCGTCATCGGGCGTCTCGGGCCGGCGGCGGGTGGTGCGCAGCCGGTTCAGACAGGTGTTGGTGGCGATGCGCAGCAGCAGCGCCGACGGCGTCTGCGCCTCCAGCGCCTCCTCGTGCCGCAGCAGCTGAACGAAGACGTCCTGCATGGCGTCCTCGGCCTGCGCCTCGCTGCGCAGCAGCTTGCGGCACCGCCTCAGCACCATGGGCCCGTACCGCATGTAGAAGCCTTCGACGTCGATAGCCAATGCGCTCTCCCCTCTTCCATACCCCAACGACACCGGCGGCCCGCCGAAGTGTCACCACGATTTTCGCGAAGGGTATCGCGGACAAGGGCCCGTAACATTTGCGGACCCGCCGGGTGGCCGGCTGGTCGCCCTCACCTGGCGGGGACACGGCGTCGCAACAGGACGGCCGGGCAGTCGGCGGGGCCGCGCTTTTCGCGGCATCCCTCAGTAGCTGTCGACCAGGGAGATCGCGCGCAGGCCGGCCCGGACGGCCGCCACATTCGTGGGCGTGCGCGGGTGGAACACCACGGTGGTGGTCTCGCCGGGCAGCAGATCGAAGTCGTTGTCCTCGAAGCTGCCGTCGATCGCGGGGACGCCGGTGGTGCCGTCCGTCGTCGACAGCCAGACGTCGCGCGCGTAGCGGCGGGCCAGCAGCCGCACGGTGAACGCGCCGTCGGCGCGCGCCTCGACGTCCACGTGAAGGTCGGGCGTGGGCAGCTCCAGCTCCTTGGCCTTCACGAACGAAAGCGTGTTGCGGCTGAGGCGGGTATTCCCCTCGGTCAGCTCCGCCACCAGCACCACGCGGCGGGGGTCGGCGCTTCCCAGGATCTCCCGCCGCGAAACGTTCGTCAGCAGGTGGCTGGCGTTCGCCGGCAGCCTCAGGTCCTGGTCGCGCCGCCACACCTCGCGACCGGTGAAGTCCAGCAGCCGCAGCGACAGATGCGCAGCCACCGGCGTGCGCCGGTCGGAGACGCTGTACACCTTCACCACGCCATCCTCCTCGACGGGGCTGACCAGCACCGGCGCGAAGAAGCGTCGCGCGGCGTAGTGCAGGGCCTTCCACCGCCCGAAGTAGTCGATGCCCGACCACGAGGCGACCGGCCAGCAGTCGTCCAGCTGCCAGTACAGGCTGCCCCAGTTGTGGCCCATCTTGCGGCGGTGCGCCTCGGCCGCGTACTTGATCACGGTGGCCTGCAACACCTGCCCCACGTACAGGAACGAGGCGAAGTCTTTCGGCTTGCGGAAGTCGCGGCGCAGGTAGGTGTTGATCAGCTGGTTCCCGCGCGGGTGGCGCTGGTGGCTGGACATGACGGGGCCGGTGATGTCCCAGTCGCCGGGAACCGTGTAGCGCGCCACCGTCGACAGCTCGGGGAAGGACTGGAAGCCGTACTCGCTCATGAAGCGTGAGGTGTTGTCGGCGTACTTCGTGTACGGCTCCTCGGCGTGCCACACGCCCCAGTAGTGCATGTCGCCCCAGTTCAGCTTGTTCGCCGGCACGTCATCCTCGTTCGCGCTGGGCGAGCTGCGCGTGTAGAAGCGGCCGGGATCCTCGGCGGCGACGATGCCGGGCAGCATCACGTGGAACAGCTGCTGGTAGTCGCGCCACAGCTTGTCCTGCACGGCGCGCGACAGCCCGAACTTCCAGGGCCAGCCCCACCCCTGCCAGGCCGCCTCGATCTCGTTGTTGCCGGCCCACAGCGCCAGGCTGGGGTGGTTGCGCAGGCGGCGCACGTTCTCGATGGCCTCGCGGCGCACGTTCTCGACGAACGCGGCGTCACCGGGATACATGCTGCAGGCGAACATGAAGTCCTGCCAGACCAGCAACCCCAGCTCGTCGGCCAGGTCGTAGAAGCGGTCGTCCTCGTAGACGCCGCCCCCCCACACGCGCACCATGTTCATGTGCGCGGCCGCTGCCGCGCCCAGCAAGGCGCGATATCGTTCCTCGGTCACCCGCGGCAAGAAGCTGTCGGCGGGCACCCAGTTGGCCCCCTTCATGAACACGGGGGCGCCGTTCACTCGCACGGTGAAGCTCTTGCCCGGCTTGCCGTTCTCCTCGTCGCGGCGGTGGACCACCTCGATGGTGCGCAGGCCGATCTTGGTGCGGCGCGCGCCGCGGACCACGCCGTCCCAGGTCAGGCGCGTCTCGACGGTGTAGCGGCGCTGCGCGCCCAGGCCGTTCGGCCACCAGCGCTCGGGCTTGTCGAGCTGCAGGGCCACCTGCACGTCGCTGGTGCCGGCCTTCACCGGCACCTCGACGGCGACCGGCGTGGTGCCCGCCTCTTCGGGCAGCGCCACCTCGACGCGGGCCTGACCGGCGCGCGCCGCCTGCACACGCGCCTTCACGGTCAGGCGCGCCGTGTTCGCGTCCAGGTGATCCTGGAAGATCTGCACGTCGTCCAGCCGCGCCCCGCTCCACGGCTCCACGGTCACCGGCCGCCAGATGCCGCTGGTCACGAAGCGCGGGCCCCAGTCCCACCCGTAGTGATAGGGCGCCTTGCGGGTGAACATGCTCACCATCTCGGGCGCCTGATCGTTGATCGCCGGCAGCCGGTAACCCAGGCTGTCGTACAGCGGCTTCACGTGCTCGATGGGCGACCGGAAGCGCACCACCAGGACGTTGTCGCCGTCGGTCACCTGCCCCTTCACGTCGACGCGCCAGGTGCGGAACATGTTGGTGGCCCACAGCACCGACACGCCGTTCAGGAACACCTCGGCGTAGGTGTCCAGGCCCTGGAAGACCAGCTCGACGTGCTCCTGGGCGCGGGCGGCGTCGTCGAGGCGGAAGCTGGTGCGGTACTCCCAGCTCTCGTGCTCGATCCCCTGCTGGTCCTTCTCGTTCAGCCGGTAGAAGGGATCGCCGATCTTGCCGTTCGCGAACAGGTCGGTGTGCACGCAGCCGGGCACGGTGGCGGGCAACCAGGGCTCGGCGGGGGCGTTCGGGCGCTGCACGCGGCGGAACGACCAGGGACCGGCGAGCGGAACCGGCGCCACCGGGGCAACGTTGCCCGAGGCGGCGGCCGGCCGCGCAGCCGCCCCGGAGGCCCCACCGGCCTCGCCCGTCGCGGCCAGGGAGGGCCCCGCTGCCAGTCCGGTGGCGAAGGCCGCCATGCTGAGGGGAACCGTCATCGCCACGCGCACGATGGGACGGGCATACCACGGGCGCGGCGCGCGGACCGAAGCGCCGCTTCAGAACTGCGCGAACGCCTGCAGGCCGGCCAGCACGGTGGCGGACCTCACCTCGCCGGTGAGGGGCGGCGCCAGGAACGGCGCCACCGTGAAGGACGGCCGCGCCTGCTTCGCCTGCTCGATGCGCACGGCGGCGCGCTGGTAGGCGTCCACCGTCTCCCACACCGACAGCACGGCGATGCCCGCCAGCGAGCCGATGGCCAGCGTCTCGTCGAAATAGGGGTGGGGGTCGTATCTGCCCGCCCCGTCCGAGGGATCGCCGTGCGCGATCAGTTCGCTGACCGCGAAGGCGGTGGTGCCGGCCAGCAGCAGGCGGCCTCCGGTGAACAGGGCCGCGCGGCCGAAGTCCGACGTCCACAGATGCCCCGAGGCCGGCCCGAACAGTCCCAGCGATAGCCCGCTGAGCGCGACGATCCGCCGTGACGTGGTCACGTCGCCCGACGGCACGGTCGCCGCCAGCATCGCCCCGTAGCCGAACGCGGTCACCCCCGCCGACAGCCCCACTGCCGTCCAGGGCGAAACGTCCCCATCCGCCGGTGCGGCCAGCGGCGCGGGAGGCGCGGCGGCGGCTTCGGCTCGTGCCGTCCGAACCTGTCCCGACAGGAAGAGGCTCACCACGATCAGCAGGGCCGCGAGAGGTTTCGTCGAACGCACACCGCTCGCAGCAGCAAGCGATGTTCCATGCTGCTCGACGACCGGCCGCCCGACGGGAGGCGCGCGGACGGCGGGGAGGTCAGCCCACCGCGGCGGCCTGCCGTCGAAGATTCGACACCAGCGTCAGCTTTCGCGTGGCGCCGGGGCAGGACCTTGGTCGAGCTCGAGCCAGCCCCGACGCCGGGCGCGGGCGCCGGCACCGTGGTCAGCTGACGGCGGCCAGCCGGCACTGTAGCGGCAGCTCGACCACGAAGCGCGCCCCCGGGCCGGGGCGGCCGTCCAGGCGGATCGAGCCGCCCTGCCCGGTCACGATCTCCCGTACGATGAACAGCCCCAGGCCCAGCCCGCCGATCGAGCTGGTCGAGTCACCCCGGGTGAAACGCTCGAACACCGTCGCCTGCTTCTCGCGGGCGATGCCGGGGCCCTCGTCCTCGACCACCAGCGTCGCGACGTGCCCGTCGGAGGTGAGGGACAACCGCACCGGCTTCCCGGCCGCGTACTTGATGGCGTTGATCAGCAGGTTGTCGATCACCTGCTCCAGGCGGACCTGGTCGAACGCCCCGACCACCCCCGGTTCCACCTGCACGGTCAGCGTGCTTCCCGCGCGGGCGAACTGTTCGTCCAGGCGGCCTGCCACCTGGCGCACCACCTCGGTGAGATCCACCCGCTGGAACCTGAAGGCCAGCTTGCCCGCCTTGATGCGGGACACGTCCAGCAGCTCGTCCACCAGGCGGCTGAGGCGGACCAGCTGATTCTCGGAGATCTCCAGCGTGCGCGCCACCGAGTCCCAGCGGGTCTGGCCGTTCTCGGCGCGCGCCACCTTCTGCTTCGCCATCTGCACCTGCAAGCGCAGCGTGGTGAGCGGCGTGTTCAGCTCGTGCGAGGCGATGGACAGGAAGTCCTCGCGGTCGCGCGTCGCCTTCTGCGCCAGCTGGTAGAGCGACGCATTGTCGACGGCGATGCCGATGCGGCGCGCCAGCTCCTCGGCGGTGCGCGGCTCCAGCGCCGGGACATCGGTCGACCGGCGCACGCTGATCAGGGTCAGCGTGCCCAGCACCCGGTCGTGGCCCGTCAGGGGCAGCACCTGCTGCTCCTGATCGCCGGTATCGCCGCCGGCGGCCACGCGGGGCCGCCCCACGGCCACGGACCAGGGCCCCTGGTCGTGTCCGGCCTCGGCCAGCTCGATGACACAGCCGTCCGCCAGGCGCGGCACCACCAGCGCTGCGACCTGCGCCAGCGTCTGCGTGTAGTCCAGCGAGGAGGCGAGCACCTGGCCGGCCTGGTCGAGGAAGCCCAGCTGATCGCGGGACCGCGCCAGCTCGGCGGTGCGCTCCTTCACGCGCACCTCCAGCTCGGAGTACGAGTGGTGAAGGAGCTGCCCCATCTGACGCACCGAACGAGCCAGCTGTCCCAGCTCGTCGCGCGACCGCGGCTCCAGCGCCGTCGTGAAGTCGCCGCCCCCGATGCGCACGGCGGCCACGTTCAGCTCGCGCAGGCCACGAGAGATCGACCGGCTGGTGAGGAACGTCATCGTCAGTCCGACGCTCTCGACCGCCAGCACCGCCAGCGTCAGCAGGCTGAGGACGACGTGCTCCAGCCAGCGCGAGCCCACCCCCAGGTGGTACGAGAACTCGTCCTCCAGCGTGGTCAACCGTTCGTTCAGCCGCTTCAGGTCGGCCATCGTTCGTGAGGCGCCGGCCTGATCGCCGCTGACGATGGCGCGCCGGTAGGTGAGGCCGGCGGACTTGAAGTCGCCCAGCAACTGGTCGGCGGCGCTCCAGGCCTCGATGGCGCGGGCCAGGTAGGTGACCTGGTGGAACCGGTGAAGCAGATCGATCATGGGGTCGATGTCCGCCGGGTCGATGCGACCGCGCACGAAGCCCTCCCGCACCACGGAAAGATCCGGCGACGCCTTGAACAGCTCGAGGCGCGCCATGTGGTCGCCCTCGGGCACCTGCATGGCGGTCAGAAAGGCCTGGAAGTCGGCCTCGTCCTTGGTGTTGCCGTAGCGCTGCAGGCTGATGGCGGCATTCTTCTGCGACTTCGACCACAGCCCCTCGCCGCCCACGAAGGCGCGCGCGGCCGACAGGGTGTGCATGGCGAACCGCAGCGTGGCGAGCTCACCCACGATCAACAGCGCCATGATGCCGACGACGAAGTACAGCTTCTTGGCGATCGAGATGTCTCTCCACCGGTGCACCAGCTTCATGCGACCCCATGTGGTCTCGTCGGCGCGGCGAGAATTCTGTACTCAGATCGGCTCCAGATCCGCGGCCACGAAGCGATCGGCGTGGAAGCGCGTCCGGAACAACGCCCCGTTGTCCAGGGGCGGGGGTGTCAGACCGGTGACGGCGTGAACGAACGACCGGATGGCCCCCCCGTGCGAGACCACCAGGACGGCCCCCTCGTCGGGAGCGGCGGCGGCGATGTCGGTCAGCGCGGCCATCATGCGCTCCACCACCTGCGGCTGGGGCTCGGCGTCGGGGGGCGTCGAGCGCCGGTCGGCGAGGTAACGCGCCCACGCCTCGGGATGGTGGAGCTCGCACTCCGAGCGCGTGAGGCCCTCGAAACAGCCGAACCCGCGCTCGCGCAGGCGTTCGTCCAGCCTCACCGGGGTCAGCCCCAGGGCCGCCGCGACGATGTCCGCCGTCTCGCGGGCGCGGCCCAGGTCGCTGGCATAGACCCGCACGATGCCGCGGTCACGCAGCCGGTCGCGCAGGGCCTGGGCCTGGGCGCGCCCCACCTCGGACAGCGGAATGTCGGTCTTCCCCTGCCACCGCCCCACCCGGTTCCACTCTGTCTCGCCGTGCCGCGCCAGAAAGATGACCCGTCCGCTCACGACCCCTCGAACGCTTTCGGCTCGCCTCTCGTCACGTCCGGATCATGAGCGGTCACGGCCCGGTCATCAACCCGAAGCCTCAGCCCTGTTCGCATCCCCCCTTCTTCCCCTGGGGACCGCGATCGGTGTAGTTTCGGTGACCGGACGCGCGAGCGGGGGCGCACTGCCCACCGAATCCAGGGAGGCCATGAGGGGGGACAGATGCGAACCGGATGGTGGCGCCCACCTGCGAATCTTCGCCTCCATCCGGGCCCCCTGAGCCCGACGAAAGACCGATTGGCTGGCAACGACGGCGCCGCCCCTCGCCCGGCGCGGTGGAGCGCCGACTGCGTCTTCCTGCTGATCGCTAACGTGGCCGTGCTGGCGGCCCGCATCCCGGTCGCGGCGGTGCGCTACTTCGACCCCGACGAGTTCGAGCACGCGCACGCCGCCTGGTGTGTCTTCAGGGGGCTGGTGCCGTACCGGGACTTCTTCGAGCACCATACGCCCTGGTACTACTACCTGCTGGCGCCGTTCTTCTCGCTGCGGTGGTTCGCCGTCGATCAGTCCTTCGACAGCGCCCGCCACTTCCTGCTGTTCGCGCGCGGTTCGTCGCTGGTCCTGTGCGCGGCCGCCGTGCTGCTGCTGGTGCTGGCGGGGTTCGTGGCCTCTCCGTCGAGCCGGCGAACGGGTTTGGCGGCGGGACTGCTGCTGGCGGCGCAGCCCGTGGTGATCCAGAAGACGCTGGAGATTCGCCCCGACGTCCTGGCGCTGCCATTCTTCGTTGGCGGACTGTGGCTTCTGTCCCGTGGCCTGATGGAATCCGACGAGCGGCGCCGCTTGCGCTGGTTCGCGGGCGGCGGACTGGCCCTGGGCGGGGCCATCATGTGCACGCAGAAAATGCTGTTCGTGCTGCCGGGCGCCTTCACGGGACTCGGGCTGTGGGCGCTGGCGGGCCGCCCCCGCTGGTCACGAACGCGCGGGACCGCGCTGCTGGTGGTGCTGGCGGGCGTGGCGCTGCCCGGCCTGCTGACGTGGGGGGCCTTTGCGCTGGCCCACGGCGGCGGGGCGTTCTTCCGCAACAACTTCCTGCTGAACGTGAAGTGGCGGTTGCGCACCAGCCGCAACGTGCTGGAGACCCTGTCGACGTCGTGGCCCGTGGCCCTGTTGGCGCTGGCGGGCACGCTGCCGGCGCTGCGGCGGCTGCAGCGTCGATTGCCTGCGGATCCCGGCGACGTCTTGCTGATGTGCACGCTGGCCGGCCTGCTGGCGGGCATCGCGGTGATGCCGGTGCCGTACCGGCAGTACTACCTGATGCCGCTCGCCGTGGCGTGCTTGCTGGCGGCCAAGGGCCTGGTGTCTCTGGTCGAGCGGGCGCCCCGCCGCGCCCAGCCCTGGCTGATGGCCGGGGCGGCCCTGGGATTCCTGTTCTGGCCGGCGCGCGAGCTGAAGCAGAGCTTCGCCTACCAGGACCCCGGGCAGATGAATCGCCTGCGCTACGTCCTCGAGCACACGGCGCCGGACGATCGGGTCATGGATGGGTGGCTGGGCACGGGCGTCTTCCGCCCGCACGCCTTCTACTACTTCTTCATGCACCCGGAGCTGCGGGCCATGGTCTCGAAGCAGGAGATTGACAATTACGCGAAGGCGCTGGAGACGGGAAAGATCCGGCCCGCGCTGATCACGCTGGATCGCGATCTGGCGGCGCTGGGGCCGCGCTTCGTGGCGTTCGTGCGCCGGAACCTGAGCACGCGCGACGGCCTGTTTTACCGGCCCGCGCGCGCCTCTCCCGAGACGCTGTGGACCCGGATCGGCCTCCCCGCCTGCCCCCCGGCGGGCCGGCCCGACACGCCCCGGGATCCCACCTCGTTCCGCGCGGCGGTGGCGCGCCGCTGGGCCGCCTGTCACTACACGTTCGTGGGCGCCGAGGACATCGACGCCCTGGGCACGGAGGGGGACGGCCTGGAGATCTCGCCGAACGGGCGCTACCGGCACCTGGTACGCGACGCCGCCGGCACGCTGGAGGCCAGCGCGGGCGTGACGTCGGAGGGGAGCGTCAGCTACGGAATGACCCCCTTCGGGGCGGTGCAGGCGATCTTCCACTCCGACCTGGACCAGACGCTGGCGGCGGCGCCCGTGCTGACGACCAACCCGACCGTGCTGATCATCCGCACGCCCAGCGCCGACCACCGCTACGTCCCTGCGGACTGAGCGCACGGCGCTCGGGTGACGTTCGGCCGACGATCGTCACGGTGAAAGGCCGGCGCAGGAGGGTGCGCTGGAGACTTGCGTCTCCAGGCGGCCGAGCACGGTCGTCACCGCGGCGAGCTCCGGCGGGACCGGGCTGGCCGGGATGGAGCTGCCGATGCCCAGCGACTTCCCGTCCGGCCGGCGCAACACCAGGATTCGTCCGTCGTAAGGACGGGAGTCCTGTCCGAACACGGGCGTATCGGCGCCGAAGGCGGCCGCCACCACGGGGTTGGTCAAGACGCGCGTCAGATCCGACGTGGTGACCACGCGCGCGTCACGCGAACACAGGGGCAGCACGACGGAGCACTGCTGATCGGCCATGGCCGGGGACGAGAACATCCGCGTCCGCGTGTACGAGGCGGGGGGCGCCACCGTGGCGGCGTCGATGCTGATCCCCGGGCCGCCCTCCTGGCCGTAGCTCATCGAGAGTGAGAGGCCGCACGCCTGGTCGTGAGGCTCGCCGCCCGTGCAGGCGGGGGTGGCGGCGGTGGCAGGGCCGCTGCACGGGTCGGCCTGCATGCCGCCCAGCGGGACCTCGAGCACGCCCCCCGGCGTGGGCAGCTGGAAGTCCTGCGTGACGTCGCGGCCGCCCACCATGTTCAGGGCCGAGGCGGCATCCTCGTAGACGCGGATGGCGATGCGGTAGCGGCCCGCCTGCAGCACGCTGGAACGCTGACAGCTGTACGTGCCGCGATCCTCTTCGGTGACCGCGTAGGGCGTCCACGAGACGGAGGCGAACTGACCGGCGGCGATCGCGGTTGCCACCGGTTGCGGGCACGCGCCGCAGTTGACGCCGCCGGTGCACCACGTCTGCTCGCAGGGGCAGGCGCAGTGATACGCCGGCTCCAGGAAGTCCCGGAAACCCGACGCGCACGAGCTGATGCCGAAGTCGATCCCGACGCACCCCTGATGGACGTAAAGCGGCGTCGGGCCGTCGTTGCGAAACCGCAGCTCCGTCGGGAAAGGCGGTGCTTGACCGGCGGGATCGACGGCACACGCGGGATCCGGGGCGCCACCGCCGGCGCCCCCCGCGGCGGCGCCGCCCCCGCCTCCGCCGCCCGTCGATGAACCGGTGCCTCCGCCGCCTCCTGCCCCGCCAGTCGCCGTCACGCCGCTGCCGCCCGCCGCGCTGCCGCCCGCTCCCCCCTGCGACGACGGCGGGGATGCGGGCCTCGACTGACAACCGGCTAGCGCCAGCGACGCGAGCCCCAGCAACAGCCCGCCTGCGTACCAGAACCGGCGAATCCCGTCAGGACCCCTCAGATTTCGGAGGGGCTGCGGGGCGAAGGGACGGGCCAGTGACGCGACTTGAATCATGCGCGACCTCCTCATCAAGCTGCGTGCCATCGGCGCGCGCATCCTCGGAAGCGACCAGGCACGCCCTTCGCCAGCCGCAGCGCAGATCGCGGCGATCACCTGCCTCGGCACCCGTGGGGCTTTTCCGCCCCGGTCACAGGTCGACGATGGTGACGCCGTCGCCGCCCTGGCCTTTGCCGCCGGGGGCCCAGCGCTTCACGTAGGGCGAGGCGGCCAGGTAGTCGCGCACGATCTTCTTCAGCGCGCCGGTGCCGTGGCCGTGCAAGATGAACACGGGCGAACGATCCTCCAGCGCCGCGCGATCCAGGTACGCCTCGACGGCGTCGCGCACGTCGTCGGCGCGCTGGCCGCGCAGGTCCAGCGTGTTGGCGGCCGACGGCACCGCCCAGCCCAGGCTGTCGGCCTGCGCCGCTGATGCCCCTCCGCCGCCCGGCCCGTCGCCCCGCAGCTCGGCCGCCCGCGCGTTGGCGCGACGGATGTCCTTGCGGTTCGCGACCGCCGGGGGCGCCGGCCGCCCCGCCTGGTCGAGGACCGACAGCTCTCCCAGGTGCACGCCCAGGGTCACCTTGCCCATGGTGACCTTCAGGCGACCGCGCTCGTCGGGCGCCGACGCCACGATGGCGTCCGCGCCCAGCGCGTTCAAGCGCACGCGCGTCCCCACCTGCAGGGCCGTCGGCGGCGCGGCCGCCGGCACCGGCGGCTCGGGCAGCTCGCGCAGCGCCGCCGCCGCCGTGTCGGCGAGGGCTGCCCGCGCGTCCTCGGCCGCCCGCGCCGAGCCCGCCTCCTGGGCCTGGCGCACGATGGCGCGGATCGCCTCGCGCGCCTCGCGCACGGCCGCTTCGATGGCGGCGCGAGAATGCACCGCCAGCTCGCGCTCCCGTCTCTGCAGCGCCTCGCGGGCGCTGCGCTGGTCCTCGGTGGTGGCCTCGAGCTCTTCGCGCGCGCGCGTCAGGCGAATCGTCTCTTGCTCCAGCGCCGCCTCGCGTGCCTCCAGCGTGGCGATCACGTCCTCCAGCGCGGCCGTGGTGCCGCCTGCCAGCTCCTTCGCGCGCGCCAGCACCGCCGGCGGCATGCCCATGCGCGCCGCGACGTCGAACGCGTACGAGCGACCAGGCGTCCCCGTGCGCACGCGGAAGGTGGGCGTCAGCTTGGTGCGGTCGTACTCCATGCCCGCGTTCTGAAAGCGCGGGTCGGCCTCGGGCAGCGCCTTCAGCGCGTCGGCGTGCGTGGTGGCGACCACCAGCACCCGATCGCCCAGCGCCGCCAGGGCCTCCAGCGTGGCGCGCGCCAGCGCCGCGCCCTGCTCGGGGTTCGTGCCCGCCATCAGCTCGTCCAGCAGCACCAGGACCCGCCGGTGCGCGGACGCCTCCTGGGGCCCGTCGGCCGCGCGCAGGATCGCGGCCAGGTTCGCCAGGTGCGCCGAGAACGTGGACAGGTCGCCCATCACCGACTGCCGATCGCCGATGTCGGGCAACACGTCGGCGAAGAAGCCGATGCGGCTGCCCGGCGCGGCGGGCAGCAACAGCCCCGCCCTCACCATCAGCGCCGCCAGGCCGATGGTCTTCAGCATGACGGTCTTGCCGCCGGCGTTGGGTCCGCTGACGATCAGCACGCGCGCCTCGTCCCCGCCCAGGACGATGTCGTTCGGCACCACGCGGAAGCTCTGCTTTTCCTGGGCGGCCCGCAAGGTCAGCAAGGGGTGCCGCGCCTCGCGCAGGTCCACGAAGGTGTCGTCGACCAGCACCGCCGGGCTGCCCCCGTAGGCCTCGCCCAGGCGCGCCTTCGCCGAGATCACGTCCAGCTCGGTCAGGATGTCGATGTCGGCGCGCAGCAGATCGGCCGCCTCGGCCACCTGGTTGGACAGGCTCTCGAGGATCCGCCGGATCTCGTGCTGCACGGCCAGGTCGGCCACCTTCAGGCGGTTGTTCAGCTCGACGATCGCCACCGGCTCGACGAACACCGTCTCGCCGGTGCGCGAGCTGTCGTGCACGATGCCCAGCCCCATCGACTTCGCCGAGGCCTTCAGGGGCAGCACGTAGCGGTCCTGACGCACGGTCCAGAACTGGTCCTGCATCACCGGCGCGTGCGTCTCGTCGCGCATCAGCCGCTCGATGTCGGTGCGCACGCGCGCGCCGATGGCCTCCCGCTCGCGCCGGCGCCGCGCCAGCTCGGGGGAGGCCTCGTCCCGGATCTCGCCGGCCGCGTCGAAGGTCTCGCGGATGGCGCGGCCCAGCTCGCGGCAGGGGTCCAGCACGGCCGCCTGCGCCGCCAGCACCGGCGTGGGCGGCCGGCGACGATTGGTCGGATCTGGTGAGCGCGGCGCGGCTTCGGTCCCTGGCGCGCCGTCCTCGTCGGCGGTGGCGCAGAAGAACCGGCGCGCCTCGGCGGCGATCTCGCACAGCAGGGCGATGGGCCGCAGCTCGTCCGGTCCCAGCACCTGCGCCGCCTGCGCCGCCTCGATCGAGGGGCGCACGTCGTCGAAGCCCAGCGACGGCAGGTCGAGCCCGCGCCCCAGCACCAGCGCCGCCTCCTCGACGGCCACCGCCAGCGCCCGCGCGGCGTCGACGTCAGGGGCCAGCCGCGCCGGATCGCCCAGCGACTCGCAGGCGGCGCGGCCCAGCGGCGACCGGGCCTGCGCGGCCAACCGGCCCACCAGCTCGGGCCAGTCCAGCGACGCCAGCCCCGCCGCCGGTGATGCGCCTTCGCCCTCGTTCAAAGCAGGCGACTCTTGACCTGGGCATAGAACCCAGGGGCCGTGCAGAAACGGAACGCAAACCGGCCCATGGAAAGGGTCTGCCCGTCGCGCACCAGCGCCTGCTCGCCGGGGCCCACGCGCTGGTCGCCCACGAACGTGCCGTTCGTCGAGCCACAGTCCGAGATCAAGATCCCCTCGGGCAGGAACTCGAAGAAGCAGTGCCGCTTCGAGATCGAATACTCCGGGATCATCACGTCCGTCTCGTCGGACCGCCCGACCACGATGGGGCCGCGCGGCGAGTGGGGCGCCTTCTCGATCGTGAACACGCGGTTGACCAGCGCCATGTGCCGCACCTCGCCCGAGGGGGTGGCCACCACGGTCTTGCCGTTCCAGCTCTTGTTCTTGGCCTCTTCCACCAGCTCGGCCGTCTTGCCCAGCACGATCAACATCGGGGTGCGGTGCGCCCGCTTGAAGACGATGTCCCCCAGCCGGCGCAGCTCGTCACGGAAGTCGTCCAGGTAGATCGCCGACATCGTCTGACCGACGACTATACCCCGTTCGCCCGGTCCGACGAGAAACGGCCTGGACCTCAGCGGTCAGGCCTTGTTGCCCTCGCCCGAGGGCCCGTGATCGTGGCCGGCATGGTCATGGTCATGGTCATGATCGTGGTGGTGATGCCCATGGTCATGGCCGTGATCATGGCCGTGCTGGGCTTCCTCGGCGGCGATCTGCTTCCGCACGTCGTCCATGTCCAGCGCCTGGACCTTCCCCATCAGCTCATCCAGGGACGCGGCTGGCACCATCCCCGGCCGCGCGAACACCAGCACCTGATCGCGAAACACCATCAGGGTGGGAATGGACTGGATGCCGAACGAGCCGGCCAGCTCGGGCTGCTCCTCGGTGTTGATCTTGCCGAACGTGGCGTCGGGATATCGCTCGGCGGCGCCCTCGTAGATGGGCGCGAAGGCCCGGCACGGCCCGCACCAGGGCGCCCACCAGTCGATGACCAGAATTCCTGGCTTTGAGACGTGCTGTTCGAAGTTCTCTCCGGTCAACTCGACGGTCGACATGGCATCCTCCCGTTTTCCAGTATGAGCTACCCTAGCGACGTGGTCGAGGTCAGCGAGCTTTGCAAGACGTACCGGGTGCATCGCCGGCCCCCGGGCGTGTGGGCGGCGCTGCGCTCGGTGATGGTCCGCAAGACCGAGGCGGTGCAGGCCGTGGCCGGGCTGTCGTTCCGCATCGGCGAGGGCGAGCGCGTGGGTTTCCTGGGGCCCAACGGCGCGGGCAAGACCACCACCCTGAAGGTGCTTTCAGGGCTGCTGCACCCCACCTCGGGCAGGGTGTCGGTGGCCGGGTTCGTGCCGTTCGAACGGGCGCCCGGCTTCCTGAAGCAGATCACCCTGGTGATGGGGCAGAAGCAGCAGCTGCTGTGGGATCTGCCGCCCTCCGAGACCTACGCCATGAACCGCGCCATCTACGAGGTGCCCAGGGCCCAGGCCGACGAGACCATCCGGGAGCTGACCGCGCTGCTGGACGTGGGCGATCTGATCCAGAAGCCGACCCGCCAGCTGTCGCTGGGCGAGCGGATGAAGTGCGAGCTGATCGCCGCCCTGCTGCATCGCCCGCGGGTGCTGTTCCTGGACGAGCCCACCATCGGCCTGGACGTGTCGATGCAAGCGAAGATGCGCGAGTTCATCCGCGCCTACAACGAGCAGTACGGCGCCGCGGTGATCCTGACCAGCCACTACATGGACGACGTGACGGCGCTGTGTCCGCGCGTGATCGTCATCGACCACGGCAAGCTGATCTACGACGGTGATCTGAAGGCGCTGGTGCGGCGGGTTCGCCCCGACAAGCGCCTGACCCTGCGGCTGTCGGCGCCGGTGGAGCGGGCCGTGCTGGAGAAGCTGGGCACCGTGGTGACGCATGACCAGGGCCACACCGTGCTGTCGGTGGCCCCGGCGCTGCTGAACGCCACGGTGCAGGGCGCGCTGTCGACGCTGCCGGTGGCGGATCTGTCCGTCGAGGACCCGCCCCTGGAAGAGGTGATGCGCGAGCTGTTCCGCGGCACGGCGGTGGACGGGGCCGACGCCGCGGGCCGCCCGGCCGCCGGAGACGCCGCGTGAGCGTCACGTCGCTGGTCCCCCAGCCCCGTTCGCACCACGACGACGGCGCGCCGACGTTCCGGACGTCCTTCCGGCACGCGGCCCGCGCCTACCCCACCCTGCTGCGCGTGGGGCTGTCCGAGGTGGTCGCGTACCGCGCCGAGTTCATCGTCTGGATCCTGACCACCAACATGCCCTTCGTGATGCTGGCGATCTGGCACGCGGTGGCGGCCGAGGGCACGGTGGGTCGCTTCGGCCGCTCTGACTTCGTGGCCTACTACCTGGGCGGCTGGGCCATCCGCCTGGTCACCAGCACCTGGCTGGTGTGGGAGCTGAGCATGGAGATCCGGGGCGGCACTCTTTCGACCCGGCTGCTGCGCCCCCTGCACCCGCTGTTCACCCTGGCCGCCCAGCACATGGCGGCGCTGCCCATGCGCGTGCTGGTGGTGACGCCGGTGGTGGCGGCCATGTTCCTGCTGGCGGGCGACAAGCTGGCGGTGCGCGACCCGCGCATCCTGGCCGTCTTCCTGACCTCGCTGGTGGGCGCCTGGTTCCTGATCTTCTTCACCATGGTGTTCCTGGGGTCGATGGCGTTCTTCGTGGAGAGCGCGATCGGCATCTTCGAGCTGTGGCTGGGGCTGCACGCCATCCTGTCGGGCTACCTGGTGCCGCTGGAGCTGCTGCCCCGCTGGGTGGCGCGCATCGCGCGGCTGTCACCGTTCGATTCCATGCTGGCCTTCCCGCTGGAGACGCTGACCGGCAAGCGCGCTCTGCCGGCGGCGCTGGCCAGCCTGGGCGTGCAGTGGCTGTACGTCGCGGTCATGGCGGCGGCCGGCCTGACCGTGTGGCGGCGCGGCGTCCGTCGTTACGTCGCGTTCGGCGGCTGAAGGCCCCCTCACCGGGGCCAGAGCGCGCGCACGATCAGGAACAGCCCCGTCGCGACCAGGACGGCGCCCACGGCGCGGGCGATCCTGACGCTGGCCCCACCGGGCGCCAGCCGCTCGGCGGTCACGGCGACGGTGACGGCAGCCATGACCGTCAGGTCCATGACCCCGGCCACCAGCATCACGGCGGTCAATCCGGCGCAGCAGGCGCCGCAGTGCAGGCCCAGGCGCAGCCCCTGCCTCAGCGCGCCGGCGGCGTCGCCCAGCGGTGCGGCCGGGCGGGCTCCGCGACAGCAGTCCAGGTGTCGCGCCTTCCACGACGTGGTCTGCAGAAGGCCGGCCGCCAGCATGACCACCGCCGCGCCCAGCGGCACCGCACGCGCCACCACAGGCCAGCGCATGGCCGCGCCGGCGACCGCGACCCCCAGCGGGAAGAGCAGCGCGCCCTGCCCCACCCACACCAGCAGGTAGCCGGCGCCCACCAGCGCCCCCAGCGCGTCAGCCCGCCGCGCGCCGCGGACGGCGGCGAAGACGGCCTGCCGGTAGCGCCACAGCGCCGGCACCAGCGAAGGCAACATCATCGCCGCCATCATCAGGGTCCACATCCCCAGGAAGGACGCGGTGGCGCCCAGCCACGTCTGCTGCGGCATCCGCATCCACGTCATCGACATCGTCCATCCGCCCGCCATCGGCATGCCGGGCATGTCGGCCATGGACGCGCCCCAGACGAGGGTCCCCGCCGCGCTGCCGAGAAACAGCGCCGCGCCGGCTGCCAGAAACCGAACGCTGGGCCGGGCTGTTGCCGCAGGTTCGCGGCAGCACATCCCGGCCTCCATCCCCCCGGCCAGATCCATGGGTGGCCTGTTCACGGCGTCACCGGGTCTGGCCGTACTCGTCGTGGCGGCGCCACCAGACACCCTGCTCGTTTCGGCCCAGCGGCGCGCGATCCAGCCACTGGTACATGCCCCATAGCCCATCCAGCCCCCGGGCGTAGGTCGAGTAGGTGTGATAGACGGCGCCGCCATCGCGCACGAACGTGCTCAACCCGGGCCGCTCGCGGATGTACGTGGGGACGTCGGTGCCCACCATGGCGGCGAACTGCGCCACCGGTCCCTCGCTGCCCCTCAGCAGCCAGGCCCCCTCGCGCGCGTAGTTGTACTCGGCGCCCCCCTCCCGTTGCTGCGTCTCGCTGATGCGCACCCGGAAGTCGTCGTTGAACTCCGTGCCCACCGGGGACGCCCACGGGAACCGCCAGCCCATCCGCTTCTTGTACGCCTGCAGCTTGGGCAGCGGAGCCCGCGACACCGCCGTCAGCATCACGTCATGATTCGCCAGGTGCACGGCGATGCCGTCGAAGCCGTCCGCGATCGACGAGCAGGAGGGACAGCCCGCCTGGTAATCGGGGCCAAACATGAAGTGATAGACCAGCAGCTGCGAGCGCCCCTGAAATAGCTCCTCCAGGGTGGCGCGGCCGCCGTCGGTCTCGAACTGGTAGGTCTTGTCCAGGCGCACCCAGGGCAAGTCCTGGCGGCGCTGGGCCAGCTCGTCGCTGCGCCGGGTCAGCTCCTTCTCGTCCTTCAGCAACGCCAGCCGCGCCGCCAGCCACTCTTCGCGCGTGCCCACCGCGTGCTTCATCGTCTGCGTCTCTGCTTTCATCGGGAGTCTCCTGGTCGGGGTTCGTCGCCGGCGCTGTGTGCGTCGGCCGTGATCCAACGGATAGCGCCGGCAGGCCGGGGGCAGGGAGTAACAAGCGCGACGGGGTTAAGATCCCGGCCCAGGCATGGGCATCGACCAGGCCATTGCGGCGGCGGCGAGCGCGCTTCGCGCCGGGGACCCGCTGGGCGCCTTGAAGCGCGTGGCGCTGCGCGAGGACGCGGACGCGCTGGCGCTGCGCGGGATCGCCATGGCCCAGCTGGGCGAGCTGAAGCGCGCCCGCGAGCTGCTGCGCCGGGCCACCCGCGCCTTCGGGCCGCGCCAGGCCCTGGAACGCGCCCGCTGCCTGACCGCCGAGGCGGAGGTGGCGCTGGCGGCGCGCGATCTCTCCGCGGCGGCGCGGGCCCTGGACGGGGCGCGCCGGGTGTTCGCCGCCCATGGCGATCACGAGAACGCCGCCCACGCCGGTCTGCTGCGCATGCGACGGCTGTTGCTGCTGGGCCGGATCGACGAGGCGGCCCAGCAGCTGGCGGCCTTGCCCCGGCTGCGGGTGCCCCGGCTGGCCACGGTGGTGGGGCTGATCGCCTTCGAGATCGCGTTGCGCCGCGGCCAGGCCCGGGCGGCGGGGACGCTGCTGGCGGGCGCGCGGGCCGACGCCCGGCGCTCCGGCATCGGCGCGCTGATCGCGGAGGTCGAGCGCGCCGCCGAGGCGCTGGTGTTGCCCGCGGCGCGGCTGATCGCCGGCGCTCAGGTCCAGCCCCTGACGCTGGCGGAGATCGAGGCGCTACGCGCGTCGACCGACCTGATCGTCGACGGCTGCCGGCGCACGGCGCACCAGCGCGGGCAGGCCATCCCCTTCGCGCGCCGGCCCGTGCTGTTCGCGCTGCTGCGCGGGCTGGCCGAGGCGTGGCCCGGCGAGGCGACGCGTGACCAGCTGATCGAGCGCGCGTTCGGGGCCCGGCGCAGCAACGCCTCGCACCGCGCCCGCCTGCGCGTGGAGGTGGGACGGCTGCGCCAGCAGCTGCGGCCCTTCGCCGAGCTGCGCGCCACCGCCGGCGGCTTCACCATGTTGCCGCGCCGGCCGGGCACGCGCGTGCGCATGCTGGCGCCGCCCATCGAAGGACCGGACGCGGCCGTGGTGGCGCTGCTGGCCGACGGCGAGGCGTGGTCCACCTCGGCCCTGGCGGTGGCCCTGGATGCCAGCCAGCGGACCGTGCAGCGCGCCCTGGCGGCGCTGGAGGAGGCGGGTCAGGTCCGCGCCCTCGGCCAGGGCCGCTCCCGCCGGTGGCTGGCGGCGCCGGTCACGGGAATCGCGACGACATTGTTGCTCCCCATGGCGGGCGACACCGGATAGCCGGCGCTAGAGTCTGCGACCGATGGGCAAGGAAGAGGACCGGTCCGAGGCCGCCGAGATCCTGCGCGAGTACGGCCCGTTCCCGGGCGAGCCGCATGTCGCCGGCGTGACCTACGACGGCCGTCGCGTCTGGTTCGCGGGCGGCGACAGGCTGCGCGCGTTCGACCCGAATACCGGTGATGAAGGCCCCGGGCTGGACGTCGCCTGCAGCGCCGGCACCGCCTACGACGGCAAGCACCTGTTCCAGATCGCCTCGGGCAGCATTCACAAGATCGATCCTGCCAGCGGGCGCATCCTGGCGACGATCCCCGCCCCCGGCGCCGGCCAGGACTCGGGGCTGGCCTGGGCCGAGGGGACGCTGTGGGTGGGGCAGCACCGGGACCGCAAGATCCATCAGATCGATCCCGAGAGCGGGGCCATCCTGCGCACCATCGAGTCGAACCGCTTCGTCACGGGTGTCAGCTGGGTGGACGGCGAGCTGTGGCATGGCACCTGGGAGGACGACGCCTCGGACATTCGCCAGGTCGACCCGGGGACGGGCGAGGTGCTGGCGCGGCTGACCATGCCGGCCGGCACCATGGTCAGCGGCCTGGAATCCGACGGCCGCGACGTCTTCTTCGCCGGCGGGGGAAAGGCCGGCCGCGTGCGCGCCGTGCGCAAGCCGCGCCGCCGCGCGCGCTAGACTGCGGACTTCATGAACGTGCTGGTCCGCTACGCGCGCCTGCTGGCCACCCAGCTTCGCATGTCGACGGTGACGGCGATGCAGTACCGGTCGGACTTCATCCTGCGCGGCGCGATGTCGCTGATGTGGCTGGGCGTGACGCTGGTGCCGCTGGTCAGCGTGTTCCAGCAGCGGGCCACCGTGCGCGGCTGGAACTTCCCCGAAGCGCTGGTGGTGGTGGGTTGCTTCTCCCTGATGAAGGGCGTGCTGGAGGGCGCCATCAGCCCCAGCCTGACCAGCGTCGTCGAGCACGTCCGCAAGGGGACGCTGGACTTCCTGCTGCTGAAGCCGGTGGACGCGCAGTTCCTGGTGTCCACCGCCCGCGTCGAGCCCTGGCGCGTGATGGACGTGGTGGGCGCGGCCGGCGTCTTCGTCTACGCCTTCCATCGCCTGGGCCATCCGCCCGCGCCGCAGACCGTGCTGCTGGCGGCCGCGCTTCTTTCCGTGGGCGTGCTGGTGCTGTACGCGCTGTGGATCCTGATCGTCAGCGCGGCCTTCTGGGTGGTGAAGGTCGACAACCTCAGCTACCTGTTCGGCTCGCTGTTCGACGCCGGGCGCTGGCCCATCGCCGTGTTCCGGGGCGTGCTGTGGTTCGCGTTCACGTTCCTGTTCCCGCTGGCGCTGATGACCAGCTATCCGGCCATGGCCCTGCTGGGCCGCCTGCGCCCCGCGACGGCGCTGGCGGCGCTGGCGGGCGGATTGGCCTTCGCCTCGGTGGCGCGCTTCGTCTGGAAGCGGGCGCTCGGGTTCTACACGTCGGCCAGCTCGTGAGGCCCGCGCCGGACGCCCCTCAGGGGCGCCGGAAGATCAGCGACAGGTTGTTCGCGGGCATGGGGACGATCTCGGGATCGCCGAAGCCCGCTTCGTGCGCCAGCGCGGTGACGTCGGAAAGATCGCGCACGCCCCAGCGCGGATCCTCGGCGCGCAAGCGCTCGTCGAAGCGCGCGTTGCTGTCCGACGTGTGGCCACCGTCGCGCTTGAAAGGACCGTACAGAAACAGCACGCCGGCCGGCGACAGCACGCGCCCGGCGCCCGCGAACAGCGCCTGCGCCGCCGACCAGGGCGCGATGTGGATCATGTTGATGCAGACGACGGCGTCAGCGCGCGGCACCGGCCAGGGCCACCGCTCCACGTCCAGCGCCACGGCCGGCAGCACGTTCGTGAGGCCGCCCGCCGCGGCCCAGGCGGCGACGCTGTCCCGGTGCGCGGGCACCGGATCCGACGGTTGCCAGCGCAGCCCCGGCAACGCCGCCGCGAAGTAGGCGGCGTGCTGGCCGGTGCCGCTGGCGATCTCCAGGACCAGCCCCTCCGCGGGCAGGACCCGGCGCAGCACCTCCAGGATCGGCTCGCGATTCCGCTCGGTGGCGGCGGCGTGCAGTCCGCCTGCGGGCACCGGCTGAGGATCGAAGAACATCGCCGCGCGATGCTATGCCGGGCGACGGCCCCGCCGCGAGCGAAACAACGTCGCGAGAGCGAGCGTCAGCGCGGCGCCGCCCAGTCCTGCGCCTGCTTCTTCGCTACCCACGCCGCAGCTGCAGCCGCCCCCGGAGGCGATGGGCGTGGCGCCTGCGCCGGCGGCGCCGCCCGAGGCGCTCCCTCCGGCCCCCCCGGCCTGCCCCTGGCCCCCGGCCGCGCCCGACGGATTGCCGCCGGGATTCGTCCCGAACCTGCCGCCCACCAGGCCTGCGACCGCAGGCTCACCGCGGCCGGCCGACCCACCCCGACCACCGAGACCTGGCGCGCCGCCGCCACCGTTCCCGGTCCTGGAGGGCGCGCCGGCGCTGCCGCCGTTGCCAGGGCTCCCGGCGCTTCCCCCGGTGCCAGCCCCGCCGTTCCCGGCGCCCCCTGCTCCGCCACGTGACGTGGAGCCGCCATATCCACCGAAGCCGCCCACACCCCCCGTACCGGCGCGTCCCCCGGTCGCCACGGCGCCTCCGGTGCCGCCGCCTTGCCCGCCCTGGCCGCCTGCGCCACCGTCGGGCGTCGGCTCCAGGCGTTCGGTCGTGCGGATGCCGAACGTGAAGCCGTGCCACGCCTCGGGCTTCGGCACCGTCCACGAGAAGGTGGAGAACGTCCCCAGGAACTGGATGGTGCCGTGCCCCTCCGAGCCCTGCAGCACGTTGTCGGGAAGCTGCACCAGCGCGGTGGCGCCGCCACCGTAGTACCCCACGCCCTGGCTGACGATGGTGAAAGGGGCGTCGAAGTTGTACGTGATGGTCGCCGAGACTTGCCCCAGGCTGACGATCGCCATGATCGGGTCCTTGATCGGCTCCGACAGCGTGACGGTGTAGGTCTCGTTGTCGCCACCCGACAGACGCAAGATGTCCGGATCGGGCGGCGCGTTCTCGACCTCGCTGCTGATGTAAGGCGTCGAGGGGATCCAGTAGTTCGTGCCCTGGCCGTTGATCTGCGCGCCGTACAGGGTGCCCGGCGCGCCCGTGGCGGTGATGGCGGCGAACGAGACCCGCACCGTCGACTGGTCGGGCAACGTGATCAGCCCCGAGGCAGTCCCCTTCGCCACGTCGGCCGCCGACCAGGCAACGTAGCTGTAGACGGCGGCGGAGGCGACCCCCGGCACGCTCAGCAGCAGCGCCAGCAGCGTCCCCGTCAGCCACACGAACGCAGGCGTCCGCGCCCTGTCCATCGCTTTTCGCATCGGCGTCGCGACAATAGGCGTGGCCTTCCAAGGCGGTCAAGACGGGGTGCCCTCGGACCGGTCACGACGCGACGGGGCTGATGTCAGCCTGGTTTCGCGCTGTGGCCCAGCCCAGCCCACCTGGAAAGAGGCGAGCCGACGTGGATGCGACACCCTTCTGCGCTACCCTTCTTGGCATCGTGGACCTGGACTCTCCCGAAGAGGACATTCGCTTCGTCTGGATCGATCTGGAGATGACGGGCCTGAACCCCGACGTCGATCAGATCCTGGAGATCGCCGTCGTGGTGACCGGCGTGGACCTGAAACCCCTGGCCGAGTTCACCCGCGTCGTGCACCACGCCGAGGAGACCGTGCAGCGCATGAGCAAGGTCGTGCATCGCATGCACTCGGCGAACGGCCTGATCGAGGACGTGCTGGCGTCGACCACCAGCCTGCGCGAGGCGGAGCGGCAGGCCCTGGCCGTGATCGTCGAGCATTGCCTGCCGGGCGCGGCGTTTCTGGCGGGCAACAACGTCCACCACGACTGGCGCTTCCTGAGCCGCCACATGCCTCGCATCGAGCAATACCTGCACTACCGGCAGGTCGACGTGGCCACCATCAAGGTCCTGGCCGAGGCCTGGGCGCCGGCGCTGGTGATGGAGAAGCCCCCATCGAACCACCGCGCGCTGGCGGACATCCACGACAGCATCGCCGAGCTGCGTTACTACTGCGACAAGCTGTTCCGGGGCAGCATGTCCGCGGCCGTCCGGCAACCGAGCCGCGGCTGAGCGCCCCGCCCGGCGCCGGGCGCGGACCAGGTTCGGATTGCCACCGCCCGTTGCCTCGGGTAGACCCCCTTTGACGACGAGGATTCGTCTCTTATAATAGACAATGTGCTGTCCGTAGCGAACGTGCCTGAAACCAATCCAGTCCTGTTGCCCCCTGCCGTCGGCGAAGCGCCGCTGGACCTGACCCAGGCGAACGCCCGCCTGCTGTCGCTGACCGCGCGAGAGCGCATCCGCTGGGCGGTGGAGCAGTTCGGCGACCGCGTCATCCTGCTGTCCAGCATGCAGAAGACGGCCGTGGTCCTGATGCACATGTTCTACGACCTGGGCCTGGCCAACGAGGTGCTGTTCGTCGACACGGGCTACCACTTCTTCGAGACGCTGCGCATGCGCGACGAGTACATGCGCCGCTACCGCCTGAACCTGGTCACGCTGTACCCCGCCACGACCGTCGAGCAGCAGGAGACGGAGTACGGAACCAAGCTGTTCAACAGCGTCGCCGGCCAGCCCGAGTGCTGCCGCATGCGCAAGGAGGAGCCCCTGCTGGCCCACCTGCACACCAAGCAGGCGCCCGTGCTGGTGAACGGGCTGCGCCGCGCCGAGGGGGGCAAGCGCGCCAACATCAAGGCGCTGGGTCCGGACCGCCGGACGGGCGGGTACCAGCTCTCGCCGATCTTCGACTGGACCACCGAGGATGTTCAGGCGTACATCGCCAAGAACGACCTGCCCATTCACCCGCTGCACGAGCAGGGCTATCCCAGCATCGGCTGCTATCCCTGCACCACCCCCGTCCAGCCCGGCGAGGACGAGCGCGCCGGGCGATGGCGGCACCTGCGGGTGCTGACCGACGAGGCCCCGCAGTACTGCAACATCAACTACTCCGACGGCGCGGGCATCTAGCCCTACGGCGGCGGGACGGCGGCGTCGTCGGGATTGAACCCGGCGCGGGCCATGATGCCGGTGACGTCGACCGCCTCGAACTGGCCGGAGCCGACGGACTGCACCTGCGAGAAGGTGTCGTCCATCCAGGCGGCGCTGGGCTCGCCCGTCACGTACATGTCCGAGCCGCCGTCGGCGATGTACATGCCGTACGTCTTCATCGCCTGCAGGATGGCGCGCGCCTGCACGTTGTAGCTGGACGGGATCTGATAGCTGGCCTTCAGCCGGAACAGCTGGCCCATGGGTGGCAGGCTGGTCGACGCGGTGCCGTTCGTCGTGTAGTGCCGCGCCGGCCAGATGGGCGCGTTGCGGATCTTGCTGGACTGGATGGTGAAGCGCAGGGCGTGGTCGATCTGTCCGGCGCTCGCCTCGTCGGCGCGCAGCAGCAGCGGCAGGATGGGGAACCCGGCCGCATCGGCCGAGGTCCAGCCGTCCGGGCGCAGCCTGGTCGAGCGCAGGTCGAACATCGCCGACCCGTAGATGTCCCAGCCGCCGCCCGCGTGCGGATAGGCGTGATACAGCTCGAACAGCCCGCAGCTGTCCGCGTCCAGCAACAGGATGTGGTGATCCCCGTAGGGCTGCGACGGATCGGTGTCGATGCCCCCCTCCACCAGCGGCATCGCCGGGACAGGGAACACGGGGAGCGGGGCGGCCGCGGCGGTGCAGGGGCTGACCTGCGTGTGCGCGGCGCCGGAGGACATGTCCACGCAGTCGGATTCTGGCCGGGGATCCCAGCTGACGTCCGGATCGGCCGACCGGAAGTACACCGGTCCCCACGCCTGGGTGGCGCCATGGACGACGTTGTAAGGGATGCCGTAGTACGTGTCGGCGCTGGCGATGTTGGTCGACTGACCCATGTCCAGGTGCAGGTTGTGGGTGCCGATCGTCGTCAGGTAGTTCGATGAGTGCGGATCGACGGGAAGAGCGTCGATGGGCGTGTTGAAGATGTGGTTGGCGGGGAACAGGGGACAGCCCGCCAGCACCGGTCCCGTCCCGGCGACGCTGCCGCTGCCCGAGCTGCCCCCCGGCGCGGCGCCGCCGCTGCCAGGCGCGCCCCCCGCCCCCTTGCCGCCGCTGCCGGAGACGCCGCCCGCCGGCACGTGACCGCCGCTGGCAGACACGCCGCCCGTGCCCCCAGCGCTGTTACCGCCTGGTGCACCCGCGCCACCGCTGCCGCCGGCGGCGCCGCCATCGCAGGCCGCGATCGCCGCCGTTCCCAGCGCCAGGACCAGGCGGCGCGCTCCCCATCGCCACGTGCTCGATTCGCTGTCGGGGCTCATGACGGGCTCCTTCCGCCGGGGTGGACGTCCGCGCGCGATCATAGACCACGGTCCCCGCCTGGCGGAGGATCGGCGGAATGGCGCGCGCGCTTGAACGCTGGGCTTCCGCGCCAATCGGGGCGAGGTTCCGTGCGATGTGCCCTTTCGCGGTCGGTCGGGGGCCCGTATCCTGGCGACACCGCCAGCGGGCAACCGCCCATCGACGGTGGACGACAACGAAGACGTGACCGGACAGGCCATAGCTCAGGAAGTACAAGCGCTGCGCGCCGCCCTGGACGCGGGCGGCCTGCAGGATCCCCGGGTGCGGGCCACGACCGCTGCGGCGCTGGACCGGCTGCGGGCCCAGTGGCGCCTGACGCCGGACGCCTTCCAGCCGGACAGCACGGCCGCGCTGAAGCAGATCGCCCAGGCCCTGAAGGCGCAGCAGGGCGGTGCGGCCGGCGAGCCGGGCCAGGCCGGCGCGCGGCCGGCGTTCCCGCCCGGCGCCGCGCGCGAGGCGCTGAAGGCCATCTTCGGCTACGACCAGTTCCGGCCCGGCCAGGAGGAGATCATCTCGGCGGTGCTGGCGGGCCGCGACTGCATCGGCGTCATGCCCACGGGCGCCGGCAAGTCGCTGACCTACCAGATCCCGGCCCGGCTGCTGGGCGGGACCACTCTGGTGGTGTCGCCGTTGATCGCGCTGATGAAGGATCAGGTCGACGCCATGGGCGAGGTGGGGCTGCGCGCCACCTACCTGAACAGCAGCCTGTCGCCCGAGGAGCGCCGCGAGCGCCTGCAGGGCCTGTGGTCCGGCGCCTACGAGCTGATCTACGCGGCCCCGGAAGGCCTGGAGGCCAGCGTCGGGTCGGCGCTGGCGCGCACCAGGCTGTCGCTGATCGCCGTCGACGAGGCCCATTGCATCAGCCAGTGGGGCCACGACTTCCGCCCCGCCTACCGCAACCTGGCCGGCATCAAGCGCCGCTTCGGGGGCGCGCCGGTGCTGGCGCTGACCGCCACCGCCACGCGCGAGGTGATGAGCGACATCGTCAGCCAGCTGGCGATGTCGGCGCCCGCCGAGTACCGGGGCAGCTTCTTCCGGCGCAACCTGACGCTGGCCGCCTACAAGAAGGGCGGCGACGGCGAGGGCCAGCGCGCCACGGGCGGTGTCCGGGGCGCGATCCTGCGCTTCATCCGGGCCCGCCCCAACAAGAGCGGCATCATCTATTGCCTGTCGCGCAAGGGCACCGAGGGGACCGCGGCGTTCCTGCGCGACGAGGGGATTCACGCCGCCGCCTATCACGCGGGCATGCCCCCCGAGGAGCGCAATCGCGTGCAGGACGCCTTCCGGCGCGACGACGTCGACGTCGTGGTGGCGACGGTGGCGTTCGGGATGGGCATCGACAAGCCGGACATTCGCTACGTGATCCACCGCGACATGCCCCGCTCGATCGAGAGCTACTACCAGGAGGTGGGGCGCGCCGGACGTGACGGGCTGCCCAGCGAGTGCATCCTGTTCTATTCCTGGGCCGACGTGGCCAGCTACGACCGGTTCGAGAGCGACGGGTCGGAGGACGTGCAGGAGCGCCAGCGCGATCAGGTCCGCGAGATGTTCCGGATGGCCGACAACAGCGGCCGTTGCCGGCATCAGGCGGTGACCAGCTACCTGGGCGAAGCGATGGGCGCCTGCGGCGGCTCGTGCGACGTGTGCACGGGGGATGACCTGCTGGCAGCGTGCGCCACCGAGACCGGCCGGCGCGGCAAGCGCCAGCGGCCCAACCTGCCGCCCCAGTTCGACCGCGCGGCGCAGCGCGCGCCCCTGGCCGCCGAGGCGGACGAGGCGGGCGAGCTGTTCGGGCGGCTGCGCGATCTGCGCCGCCGGCTGGCCACCGAGCGAGGCATCCCCGCCTACATGGTGTTCAGCGACGCGGTGTTGCTGGCCATGGCCGCCATGCGCCCGAAGACGGAGGCCGCGGTGCTGTCGATCTCCGGCGTCGGTCCGAAGAAGCTGGCCCAGTATGGCGATGCCTTCCTGGCCGTCTTGCGCGGCGAGGCGGGAGCCGCGGCAGCGGAGGAGCCCCTCGCCTACGGCGAGCCCACGGCCTGAGCCTCTCGCGGGTGCTCCGGCCGCGCCACGGCCGGTCTCGCCGGCATGCCGATGGCGCGCCCCCACGGCCACGAGGGCGCGACCGGCGGCGCGCCGCGGAGGGACTTGCGGACGAGGTCGCGCGCGCTATGGTCGGCGCGAATGGACTTCGCCGAGATCAGCCTCTTCTCTCATCTGGTGTCGCGACCGGAGGCGGACCTCGATCTCGCGCGCGCGGCGCTGCTGATCGCGGAGCCGGAGTATCCGGGGCTGGACGTCGGGCGTTACGTGGAGGAGCTGGATCGCCTGGGCGCGGGCGCCGCCGCCCGCATCGCCGCCGCCGGTCATCGCCCTCCGCTGGAGACCGTCGTTCGCTACCTGTACGAGGAGATCGGCTTTCATGGCAACACGCGCGATTACTACGATCCGCGCAACAGCTTCCTGAACGAGGTGCTCGACCGCCGCACCGGCATCCCCATCAGCCTGGCCCTGGTGCTGACGGAGACCTGCCGCCGCGTCGACATCGACGCACGGGGGGTGTCGTTCCCCGGGCACTTCCTGGTGCGCGTGCAGGAGGGTGACGACGTGATGTTCATCGATCCCTTCGACGGGCGGCTGCTGGACGATTCGCAGATCGCCGAGCTGCACGAGCGGGCGACGGGGGCCTCCGGTCCCGTCGATCCCGGGCTGCTGGATCCCGCCAGCAAAGGGCACGTGTTGATGCGGCTGCTCAACAACCTGCGAGCGATCTACGAGCGGACGGGGGACCGCGATCGGCTGCTGGGGGTGCTGGCCCGCATGCAGGTGCTGAGTCCCGACGAGGAGATCCGCAGCCGCATCCGCCAGCTGGCCATCGCCCCGCCACGGACAGTCGGGCGCAGCGAGCTGAACTGACCAGCCTGCCGAAGAACCGAGCCGGGCGGCGAAGAACCAGCCGGCTCCGAAGTCGGTCCGCCTCTCCCGCTTGCCGCAGACGGTGGGGGTGAGGGTCCGGGCCGTCCGTCCCCAGCACAGCGGACGACCAGCGGGGCGGATCGTGGGCGCGCGGGGGTGAGTCGGTATAGTCACGGGGATGAAGATTTGGACCGGCTTGGTGGCGGTGACTCTGGTCACCGCGCTGATGGCACGGCCAGCGGGTGCGCAGGGCGCCGGGACGGCCGAGGCCTCGCCCGGAAAGGCCGCCGGACCTGACGCCGCGCCGGCCACGGCCGCCCCGGCGCCGGACAAGCAGCCGGACGCCGAGGCGGCTCACGACCAGGGGGACGCCCCGGCGGCCGAAGACGATGACCAGGCGGCGGGGACGGAAGAGACTCCGGTGCCGTTCGGAAACCCCGATTTCGGGCCGCGGTACACCATCGAGCAGGTGGTGGTGCGGGGGAACCGGAAGACGGCGGCGGCGCTGATCCTGGGCGAGGTGGGCATCCATCCGGGGGACGTCCTGACGGCCTCGGACGGACGCGTCGAGGCGGCGCGCATTCATCTGCTGTCCCTGGGGTTCTTCCTGGACGTGCACCTGGCCGTGCAGAAGGGCTCCCGGCGCGGCGGCGCCATCCTGATCGTCGACGTCGAGGAGCGCGGCACCATCATCCTGAACGCGCTGTACCTGGGCACCAGCGACGCCACGCCATTCTGGGGCGGCGTCGACGTCGCGGAGAACAACCTGGCCGGGCGCGGGATCTCCCTGGGGGGCGGGTTCGTCGCCGCCATGCGCCCCGACGTCGCCGGGGCGCGGCGGGAATTCGGCGCGCGCATCCGGGCGCAGGTGCCGCCCCTGCTGGGCACGGGCCTCCTGCTCAGCGGGACCGGCATCTTCACCGATGGCGACGAGTTCTTCCGCGTGTCCGGGCCTGACAACATCGCCGATCCCTCGCGCTTCGTGGCCATGGGCATCCGTCGCGTGGGCGGCGTGGTGGGCATGGGGCGCGCGCTCACCTCGTCGGCGCGGTTCTTCGTCGACTTCCGCGAGGAGGGGATCTCGGCCAACTGGCCCGCCGAACGCCTGCGCACCCGCGACGACGGTCAGGTGACGGTGCTGGACTTCGGCTTGCTGCCGGGGTTCTCGCGCGTGGGCACGGTGACGGGCACCCTGGACTTCGACACGCGCTCGGACCCGCTGGTGCCCCACGCCGGCATCCACGCCGCGCTGTCGGCGGAGGGCGCGTTCAATCACCTCGGCTCGGACTATCAGTTCGCCAAGCTGGTGTTTCAGGGCTCGTCCTACATGCCCAACCGCTGGGGGCACTCGTTCGGGATCCACCTGTTCGGCGGCGCGCTGTTCGGGCGGGCCCCCCTGTTCGATCGCTTCTTCGTCGGCGACATGAACCTGTTGCTGCCCCCGCGGGCGCTGGGGCTGAACTTCTCGACCCAGCCGTCGCCGAACCTGCTGGGCACCGCCATCTCCGACCACCGCTACGACAACTTCGCCGGCCGCCTGCTGTTCGAATACTCGGTGCCGCTGTGGCGGCGGCACCGCCTGGTGTACAGCGGCGACGCCTTCATCGCCGTGGGCGGATTCGTCATGGGCAGCTCGGGCGCGTTTCGCGATCCCTCGCGATCGGGGCTGGCCGCGTACCCGTTCGACTTGACTGGCGACATCGGGGTCCGCCTGGACACGATGATCGGCGTCTTCACGGCGTCGGTCGCCAATGCCCTGGGGCGCGTGCCGTTCTGATGCCTCCCGGTCTGGTCCGGCGATGGGCGCGGGGCGCGGCTCCGCTGGCGCTGCTGCTGGCGCTGGCGTCGGGCACCGCGCGCGCCGCCGCGCCGCCCGAGCGAAAGATGGGCCTCGCCTTCGGCGATCGGGTGGTGCAGGTCTCCGTCGGTCTGCAGGACCTGTTCTCGCCGGCCGCGCGTGACCGTCTGACGTCCGGCTTCGCCACGCGGGTGCTGATCCGCGTGCAGCTGCTGCGCGGGGACGATCCCGAGCCGGTGGCGGTGGCCTTCCAGCGCGTCGAGATCGTCTACGACATCTGGGACGAGAAGTTCCGGGTGCGGACCACGCGGGGGCCGGGCACCGACCGCGCCTTCGACGTGAAGACCGCCGATCAGGCGCTGTGGGCCGCCACCGCGCTGGTGCAGTTCCCGGTCGAGCTGCCCCAGCCTCTGCAGCGCGGCGAGCGTTACACGCTGGCCGTGCGCGGCGATCTGAACCCGCTGTCGCCCGAGCTGATGGGCGAGGTCCGCCAGTGGCTGCGCCAGCCGGCGGGGACCCAGCGGCGCCCCGGCTCGGGCGGCGGAGACAGCTTCTTCGGAAACTTCGTCACCGTGTTCGTGAACCCTCAGATCGAGGACAGCGAGCGTCAGATCCGCTTCGTCTCCCCACCCTTCGAGGCGCCTTCGCGATGACCGATCCCACGATGCCCCGCGATCCTCGGGAGATCGGGCCGGACGACTCGACGGTTCGTCCCCGCCCCCAGGCGGAGCCCCCGCCCCCCGCCCGCCGTTTCAGCCTGCCCGGCCGCTTCGAATGGAAGATCCTGGCCGCCGTCATCATCGTCGCCACGCTGCCCATGCTGGCCTCGGGCGTGCTGCTCTCGCGCACGCTGACCGCCGTCTCCGAGATCAACACGCGCCACCAGCAAGAGGTGCGCAACTCGCTGGGCGAGGCCCTGGAGATCTATCGCACCACGTTCACGCAGGCGAAGGAAGGCTTCCGCGTGCGGGCCGACGAGATCGCCGCCCGCGGCGTGGCCCACGCCGCCGATCTTTCCGACCTGCCCGAGCTGCTGCGCGCCCGCATCCTGGAGGGCGAGAAGGTGGTCGACGAGTGGGCCATGCCGGCCGAGGAGGCCAGCCGCGCCCGGGAGGCCCCGCCCAACCTGGTCGAGCTGCCGGGCTCGCGGCCGGGGGCGCCGCGCATGCTGGAGCTGACCTTCGGCATCGATCGCCAGGTCTACGCCGACTTCCTGTCGCTGCGGCAGGCCGTCGATCAAGAGCACGAGCTGGACCGCCTGCTGCCGCTGCTGTTGCCTGGCGTCTTCCGCGGCGTCGCGCTGGAGATCGCCATCGTGCTGGTCATCGCCATGGGCATCGGCCTGTTCGTGGCCCGCCGGGCCACCCGGCGCGTGGCGAACCTGCGCGCCGCCGCCTCACGCGTGGCACAGGGGGACCTGTCCGTGCGGGTGGCCCCCACCGGCCGCGATGAGCTGGACGATCTGGCGCGCGCCTTCGATCGCATGGTGGCCGAGCTGGACGACGCGCGCTCGCGCCTGGAGTACCTGCAGAAGGTGTCGGCCTGGCAGGAGGTGGCCCGCCGGCTGGCGCACGAGATCAAGAACCCCCTGACCCCCATCCAGCTGGCCGTGCAGGAGCTGCGCTCCCAGTACCGGGGCGGGGATCCCGCCTACCAGCGGCGCCTGGACACCGCGGGCGACGTGCTGGACGAGGAGATCGGCTCGATCCGGCGCCTGGTCGACGACTTCTCGGCGTTCGCGAAGCTGCCCAAGGTCGAGCCCAGTCCGGTCGATCTGGGCGCGCTGGTCGACGACTTCGTGCGGGCCCACCCCGAGTGGGGCGGGCGCATTCACGTCGACCGGGCGGCGGGCGCCGTGCGGGCGCTGTGCGACAAGATGCTGCTGCGCCGGGTGCTGACGAACCTGGTCGAGAACGCCGTGCAGGCCGCCGAGGGCGCCGGTCGCGTGCCCGCCGTCCGTCTGGGCATCACCGTCGAGGCGGGCAGCGACACGGCGGCGATCTACGTCGACGACAACGGCCCGGGCGTGGCCCCCGGCGCCCGCCATCGGGTCTTCGATCCGTATTTCACCACGAAGGAGAGCGGCACCGGCCTGGGCCTGGCCATCGTCCGGAAGATCGTGATCGATCACGGAGGCGACGTCAGCGTCACCGAGGCGCCCCCGCCGTTCGGCGGGGCCCGGTTCCTGGTGGCGCTGCCGGCGCTGGCGGCGGAAGGTCCGGGCTGATCAGGCGCGCGGCCGCAGGGGATGGCGACGCCCCCCCAGCAGCAGCGCCGGCGGCTTCTCGCCATCGTCTATCGCGTCGGCCAGGGCAGCGGCGGCGGCGGTCGACAGGCGCGCCTCCAGCTTTCCCCCGCGGACCGTGCAGCGCATGACGCCCGCGCCGTCGATGGTCAGCGTCTCGGGCGCCAGGACCTCCTCGGCCCCATCGGACAGCGTCAGCAGCACGCGGTCGCCGTCGACCCGCGCGCCGCGCGCCACCAGCGGCGTGTCGTCGACGTCCACGTAGGCGAAGCGGCGCTCGTCCAGGCGCAGCACCACCCGTCCGTCGGGCAGCCGAGCCAGCCAGCGGAACAGCGCCTGGCGTAGCCCCTCGTGCCGCACGGGGGCGCCTTCGTGCTGGAATTCACCCTCCCGATCGATGCGGATGCCCGACTGGCGCAGGCGTTCGATGACCGCCGGATCGAGGTTCGCCATGATCCGTGAAGCATGACCGCCCGGGCGGGCGGCGTCATCCCGGCCCTCAGGCCGCGGCGACCAGCTGGGTGAGGACCGCGATGCGGTCCTTGCTCCACAGCTTCTCCTTCTTCAGCCGGGCCCGCTCCACTTGCTCGTCGCTGGTCAACGACAGGTGGCGTTCCAGCTCCTCGAGCCGCTTCTTTATCTCCCCGTGGCGCGCTTTCAAGCGAAGGATTTCGGTGGTGGGGTCCGTGTCCCCGTTAGCGACCTCGATGCCCTCTCGAAAACGCTCCATGCGGGATGCCTCCGTGGAAGCGGCCGTTACGGCCGATGAATCAAGGATATAGCCGGGACCGCCCAGATCAACAGACGGTTGTCCCTATCGGGCGTCCCCGCCCTCCGCCGCCCCCGGGGAGGGGGTCCCGGGGAGGCACGACGCGGCGGTTCGTGCCTTGCTGACGCGGGGATCTTTCTTACGTTGGCCCGGACATGGAAGAAGCCAGGCGGATCCCTGTCGCTACCTATCGCGTGCAGCTCACGAAGGACTTCACGTTCCGCCAGGCCACCGAGCTGGTCGATTACTGGCATCAGCTGGGAATCACCGATCTGTACGCGGCGCCGTTCCTGAAGGCGCGCCCGGGCAGCGTCCACGGCTACGACGTGGTCGATCCGACCACGCTGAACCCCGAGATCGGCGACGAGGAGGACCTGGGCCGCCTGCACGAGGCGCTGGCCAGCCACGGCATGGGGTTGGTGATGGACGTGGTGCCCAACCACATGTGCATCAGCAGCAACGACAACGTCTGGTGGAACGACGTGCTCGAGAACGGCCCCAGCTCGCCGTTCGCCCGCTACTTCGACGTGGACTGGCGCCCCCCCAAGACCGAGCTGCGCGACAAGGTGCTGCTTCCCATCCTGGGGGACCAGTACGGCAAGGTGCTGGAGGCGGGAGAGCTGCAGGTGCGGGAGGCCAGCGGCGCCTTCCTGGTCGAGTACTACCAGCGACGCTTCCCCATCGGCCCGGGGACGTACCCCCTGATCTTGCGCGGGGCCCTGGAGCGGCTGGGGCAACAGCCGTCCCGGGACACCGATGCCCGGCGGGCCCTGAGCGACCTGATCGCGCTCGCGGAGTCGCTGCCCTCGCGCGAGGCCACCGGCGCCGACGACGTGGCCCGCCGGCAGCGTGACAAGGAGACGCTGAAGGCGCGGCTGCGCGCCCTGTTGGCCCAGGAGCCGTCGGTGCGCGCCGCCCTGGACGACGAGCTGCGCGACATGAACGGCACCAAGGGCCAGCCCCGCAGCTTCGACCGGCTGGAAGCCCTGCTGGCGGTCCAGGCGTACCGGCTCAGCTTCTGGCGCGTCGCCGCCGAGCAGATCAACTACCGTCGCTTCTTCGAGATCAACGATCTGGCGGCCATCCGCATCGAGGAGCCCGAGGTGCTGGCGGCGGTGCATCAGAAGCCGCTCGAGCTGCTGCGCCGGGGCTGGGTCACCGGCCTGCGCGTCGATCACGTGGACGGGCTGCGCGAGCCGCGGCGCTACCTCGACGAGCTGCGCGAGAAGACCGGCGGCGCCTACGTCGTCGTCGAGAAGATCCTGGGGCGAGACGAGCGCCTGCCCCGGGCCTGGGCCACCGAGGGGACCACCGGCTACGAGTTCCTCAACATCGTGAACGCGCTGTTCGTGGCCCGCTCGGGCGAGCGGGCGCTACGCAGCCTGTACGACGGCCTGCGCACCGTCGGCGGCCCGCTGGCCGACATCGTGTACGAGGCGAAGCGGCTGGTGCTGAGCGCGTCCATGTCCAGCGAGCTGTCGGTGCTGGCCCGGCGCCTCGATCGCATCTCCGAGCAGCACCGCTGGTCCCGCGACTTCACCGCCGGCACCCTGCAGCAGGTCCTGGCCGACACCATCGCCTGCTTCCCCGTGTACCGGACGTACATCGCCGCCGGCGACAGCGAGGTGGCGCCGCAGGAGCTGCAGTACATCCGCGAGGCGCTGCTGCGGGCCCGGCGCCGCAATCCCACCATCGATCCCTCGGCGTTCGACTTCCTGGCCGAGGTGCTGCTGATGAAGGATCCGGACGGGCTCAGCGAGTCGGACCGGGCCGCCCGCCGCGACTTCGTGCTGCGCTTCCAGCAGCTGACGGGGCCGGTGATGGCCAAGGGCCTGGAGGACACGTCCTTCTACCGGTACTTCCCCCTGCTGTCCCTCGACGAGGTGGGCGGCGATCCCGACCGCTTCGGGATCACCGTCGCCGAATTCCACCGCCTGATGGAGGAGCGGGCGCGCGAGCGGCCGGGCGGCCTGTCGGCCACCAGCACCCACGACACCAAGCGGGGTGAGGACGCGCGCATCCGGCTGGACGTCCTCAGCGAGATCCCCGACGAGTGGGCAGCCGCCGTGGCGGCCTGGCGGGAGGCAGCGGCGCGGCTGAAGACCAGGGTCGACGACCAGCCGGCGCCCGACGCCGACGACGAGTACTACCTGTACCAGACGGTGGTGGGGGCGTTGCCCTACGGCAAGCTGGACGCGGCGGCGCTGGAGGCCTTCGTGCCCCGGGTGCAGGCGGCGATCCAGAAGGCGTTGCGCGAAGGCAAGCGAAACTCCAGCTGGACCTCCGTGAACCAGGCCTACGAGGACGCCATGACGAAGTTCGTGGCCGGCGTGCTGGATCCGTCCGGCCCCGTCTACCCCGCGCTGGCGGCCTTCGTGGCGCGGATCCAGCCCGCGGCCACGCTGGCCTCGCTCAGCCAGGTGGCGCTGAAGATCACGGCGCCCGGCATCCCCGACTTCTTCCAGGGGACCGAGCTGTGGACCCTGGACATGGTCGACCCGGACAATCGCCGCGCCGTCGACTTCAAGGCCCGCATCGCCCTGCTGCGCGGCCGAGAGAAGTCGGCCGACGCGGCCCTCCTGGACGCTCTGCGGGCGGGCGACACCGATGGGCGCAGCAAGCTGTGGCTGACGGCGTTGCTGCTGGACTGCCGCCGCCGCGAAGGTGACCTGTTCACGCGGGGCGCCTACCTGGCCGTCGCCCCCGAGGGTCCCCGCAAGGAGAACGTGGTGGCATTCGCCCGTCGCTGGCAGGGCCGCGCCGCCATCGCGGTGGCGGCCCGCTACTTCGCCCAGCTGCCCGAGCTGATCGATGGCGGCGGGGCGGAGGTCTGGAGAGACACCGCGCTGACGCTGCCGCCGGAGCTGCCGGTCACCACCTGGACCGACGTGATCTCCGGCCGCAGCATCGCGGTCCGCGACGGCAGCCTGGCGCTGTCGCAGCTGCTGGCGACGGTGCCGTTCGCGCTGCTGGTGGGCGACGTGACCGCCGCCTGATCAGCGGGGCGTCGCCTCGAACCGGGCGATCTCTTCCTTCTGCGCCAGCAGGAAGTCCAGCTCGTCCTGCCCGTTCATCAGGCAGTAACGCGCGAAGGGATCGATGTCGAACTTCACGGCCGTGCCGTCGGACAGCGTCAGCGTCTGCTTCTCCAGCGAGACGGTGACGTCCATGCCCGGCGCCGCCAGCAGCTTGGCGTGGGTGGCCTTGTCGACCACGATGGGCAACAGGCCGTTCTTCAGCGAGTTGCTCTTGAAGATGTCGGCGATCGAGGTGCTGACGATGGCGCGGAAGCCGTAGTCGTACAGCGCCCAGGGCGCGTGTTCGCGCGACGAGCCGCAGCCGAAGTTGTCCCCCGCCACCAGCACGGCGGCGCCCTTGGCCGCGGGCTTGTTCAGGATGAAGTCCGGCTTCTCCTTGCCCTCGGCGTCGTAGCGCCAGTCGGCGAACAGGTGCGCGCCGATGCCGACCTTGCTGGTCACCTTCAGGAAGCGCGCGGGGATGATCTGATCGGTGTCGACGTTCTCGATGGGCAGAACGACCGTCTTCGTCTGAAACGTCCGGATGGGGTCCATGTCGATGTCTCCTTGCTGCCTCAGCCGACCAGTTGCCGCGCGTCCGTGATGCGCCCCGTGACGGCCGACGCCGCCGCGGTCAGCGGGCTGGCCAGGAACGTGCGGCCCCCGGCCCCCTGTCGCCCCTCGAAGTTGCGGTTGCTGGTGCTGACCGCGTACTGACCGGGGCGCAGCTGGTCGCCGTTCATGGCGATGCACATCGAGCAGCCCGCCTCGCGCCACTCGGCGCCCGCCTCCAGAAACACGCGGTCCAGCCCCTCGGCCTCGGCCTGCTTCTTCACCCGCTGCGAGCCGGGCACCACCATGGCCCGCACGCCGCTCGACACCTTGCGCCCCTTGAACACCGACGCCGCCTGGCGCAGGTCCGAGATGCGCGAGTTCGTGCAGCTGCCGATGAACACGACGTCGATGGCCTTGCCCAGCAAGGGCTTGCCCGCCTCGAGGCCCATGTAGCCCAGCGCCTTCTCCATGGTGGCGTTCTCGGGCGCCGGAACGGCCGCGCTGATGCCGATGCCCATGCCCGGATTGGTGCCGTAGGTGATCATCGGCTCCAGCTTGGCGGCGTCGAACTTCTCCTCCCGATCGAAGGTCGCGTCGGGGTCCGTGGGCAGCCGCTTCCAGGCCTCCACGGCCTCGTCCCAGTCGACGCCCTGCGGGGAGCGCGGGCGGCCCGCCAGGTAGTGGAAGGTGGTGTCGTCGGGCGCCACCATGCCGGCGCGCGCCCCCGCCTCGATCGACATGTTGCAGACGGTCATGCGCTCTTCCATCGACAGGGCGCGGATGGCCGAGCCGCGGTACTCGATGACGTGGCCCGTGCCGCCGCCGATGCCCAGGCGGGCGATGACCGCCAGGATGATGTCCTTGGCGGTCACGCCGGGCCGCAGCTGCCCCTCGACGGTGATGGCCATGGTCTTGGGGCGGTTCTGCAGCAGGCACTGGGTGGCCAGCACGTGCGACACCTCGCTGGTGCCGATGCCGAAGGCCAGCGCGCCGAAGGCGCCGTGCGTGCTGGTGTGGCTGTCGCCGCACACGATGGTCATCCCGGGCTGGGTCAGGCCCAGCTCGGGGCCGATGACGTGGACGATGCCCTGCCCCTCGCTGCCCAGCGCGAACAGCTCGATGCCGAACTCCTGGCAGTTCTTCTCCAGCTGGCTCAGCTGCTTTTCAGCCTGGCTGTCCAGGATCTTGAACTTGCCGTCCGCGCCCCGCGGCGTGGTGGGGATCGAGTGGTCCATGGTGGCCACCGTGCGGGCCGGCTGGCGCACCGTCAGGCCACGCTCACGCAGCCAGGTGAAGGCTTGCGGCGACATCACCTCGTGGATCAGGTGCAGGTCGATGTACAGCACGGCCGGGGTATCGGCGGTCTGCGGCCGGACGAGGTGGCTGTCCCACAGCTTGTCGAACAACGTGCGTGGCTTCGTCGTCATGGCCCCAATGTGACGGGGTCGCCCCCCGCCGTCCAGTGACAACTGGTTGCCGCCATCGTTAAGCGGGGCTTAACATTCCTGGCATGGACGCCGCCCTGCTCCCGGCCCTGCAAGACGTGCTGGTGGTGGCGCAGACGGGCGCGGTGGCCGAGGCGGCCCGCCGGCTGCACAAGACCTCCTCCGCGGTGTCGCAGCAGATCCATCGCGTCGAGCAGCGCTTCGGCGTGACGCTGTTCGACCGGGTGGGGCGGCGCCTGCGGCCCAGCGCCGCCGGGGAGGCGCTGCTGGGCGCGCTGACCCGGCTCTTCGCGGAGGCCACCTCCGTCGAGGCGTTGCTGGAGGAGCTGGCGGCGGCCCGGGTGACCACGCTGCGGGTGGCGTCCGCCGACTATCTGGGCGAGGCGCTGCTGCTGCCCATCCTGCGGCGGCTGTTCGACGACCACGTCCCGCTGCGCTTCGAGATGACGACCATCAACTCGCCCGAGGCGCGGCGCCTGGTGGGGGCGGGCCACGTGGACGCGGCCGTGATCAGCACGGATCGGGCGCTGGGGCCGGACGAGCTGGCGCTGTGCCGGCAGTCCTTCTGCTGGGTGGCGCCACGGCCGGCGCGGGGGCCGGTCAGGCCGCCCACCACGTTGCTGGCGCGCGAGCCCTTGCTGCGGCTGGGGGCGGGCAGCCAGGGGCGCCGGCTGCTGGACGAGTACCTGGGCCGCACCGGGGTGCGCCCGGCCTCCACCATCGACGTCCCCAGCGTGTCGCTGCTGCTTTCGTACGTGGGCAGCGGGCTGGGCGTGGGGCTGGCCCCCAGCCTGGCGGCGAACCGCGTCGATCACACGAAGGTGGTGATCGAGCCGGCCGACGTGCCGGACGTCGAGGTGCGGCTGATGCTGTACCCCGCGCTGAAGCGCACGCCGGCGGTGCGCCGTTTCATCGACGAGCTGGTGAGCGAGGCGCAGCGCGCGACGGCCATCCCGGCCGGGCGATCACCGTCACGGCCCCGGCGCCGATGACCGTGCAGATCCTGCCGAGCTAGAACGGTCTGATAGAAGACCATCATGCTGCGACAGGTCCCCGCCCATGGCGCTGATCTCTCTGAGGCCGTCTGGATCGATCTGCTGAACGCGACGCCCGAAGAGCGCGCCGCGGTCGAGGAGGCCATCCGGCGCCGGCTGCCCACCAAGGACGAGATCGAGGAGATCGAGTCGTCGAGCCGCGTGTACAGCGAGGACGGCGCGCTGTACCTGTCCACCCCCATCTTGACCGGCAGCGACTGCGTCAGCGACATCCCCACCACCATCGGCATCGTGGTGATGCCCGATCGGCTGGTCACCCTGCGCTTCGCGGAGTTCCCGGCGTTCGACGCGCTGATGGAGAGCGCCGGGCAACGGTCGCAGCCCGGCATCTACGATCTGTTCCTGCGCACGCTGGAGATGATCGTCGACTACACGGCCGACGCGCTCGAGCACGGCAGCGCCAAGCTGGAGGGCATCTCGCGGAAGGCCTTCCGCGGCGAGCCCGCGCCGGGCGCCAGGCCGCAGAAGACGGGCGACGAGCTGCGCGCGGGCCTGCGTTCGCTGGGACGGATCAGCGACGGCATCTCCCACCTGCGCGACACCCTGCTGGGCCTGGGGCGCATCGCGACCTTCGTGCAGGAGGCGGGCGGCAAGCCGGCCCAGGACGAGGACATCGCCATGCGCTTGCGCGCCCTGCGCCTGGACATCACGTCCCTGACGGACTACCAGGGCCATCTCGCCTCGAAGCTGCAGCTGCTGCTGGACGCCACGCTGGGCTTCATCAGCATCCAGCAGAACGACATCGTGAAGATGCTGACCGTCGTCTCGGTGGTGGGCGTCCCCCCGGTGCTGATCGCCGGCATCTACGGCATGAACTTCAAGTTCATGCCCGAGCTGAGCTGGCACTACGGCTATCCCTTCGCGCTGGCGCTGATCGTCGTCAGCGCGCTGGTCCCCCTGGCCTGGCTGAAGTGGCGCGGCTGGATGTGAGGTAGCGCCGCCGTCCGCCCGGGTCCGGGCGATTTTTTCGTCACGGCCTCACCTGCCGATCGTTCTAACCTGATGGCGGTGTCTGCTTTCAGGATGGACTCCCCTGCCAGCGGCGTGGGAGGCGGTGTTGCCGAACAGGACGCCTGGCTGCGTGCCTTTCATGCCGGCGAGCCAGACTGCCTGGAGCGCTGCTATCGCGACCACCTGAGCACGGTCGATCAGATCGTCGCGGGGGTATTGCAAGGCGCGGACCGGGAGACGCTCGTCCACGAGGTCTTCTTTCGGCTGCTCAACGACGCCTCCTTCCGACAGGCGTTTCACGGTGGCTCGTTCATCTCGTGGCTGCGCGTTGTGGCGCGCAACCAGGCCATCGACTACGCCCGGCGGCGGCGCCTAGAGGTGCGCTTCGTCGAGGCCGCTGTCCCGGGCGACGCGCTGTCGGCGCCCCAGGACTTCGAGGAAGAGCTCGACGTCCACTGGACGCTCCAGCGGTTCCGCGAGCGATGCTTGCCCGCCAAGTGGCGCTCCGTCTTCGATGCGAGATTCGTCGCCCACCAGGACCAGCCGACCGCGGCCCGCACCGTCGGCATCTCTAGAACAACGCTGGCCTATCAGGAATACCGGATCCGGCGGCTGCTGCGCCGATTCGTCTTGCGAGGAGAATCGAGATGACTGCCTCTCTCTTCATCGACCGCGGCGCCGGCGCGCCCGAACGGCGCTATCGCCGGCTCATTGACGCGCACTTCGCGTGCCGCTCTTCGCCCGCCGAGGAGCAGGTGCTGCGCCGACACCTGGTGACGTGCGGTCGGTGTCGTGCCTACTACGACCGTCACCTGTCTCTGGAACGGATCGACGCGGGGCAGAGGCATTCCATGAGCGACCGGCTGGCTTCCGGGCTCGGGCTTTCGCGCGGGCCGCGCCTGTCGAGACGTCCCTGGTCGATCGCCGTCGCGACCGCGGCCCTGGCGGCGTGCGCCCTGCTGCTGGTCACGGGCGGCCGCCGCCCGTCCAACCCGCAGGCCCGCGGCGCCAGACCGGGTAGTCAGTTGCTGGCCTACGAGCTGGCGCGCGGCAGAGCGCCCCGCCCCGTGGGCGCAGACTTGCGGACCGACAGCGGCCTCGCCTTCGCCTACGCCAACATCGGACACAAGCAGCGCCTGATGATCTTCGCTGTCGACGTCGACGATGGCCGGCGGGTGTACTGGTACCACCCGGCGTGGACCCGCTCGGCCGAGAATCCGATTGCGCTGGCCATCGAGGGCGACGAGGCACTGCACGAGATCCCGCAGGCCGTCACGCATCACTTCGCCGGTCGCCGGGTACAGCTGTTCGGCGTGTTCCTGGATCACGCGCTGTCGGCGCGCGACATGGAAGACCTGGTGGCGAAGGCCCCGGTCGACCAGCGGCAGCACCTGCAACTGGACATCTCGGGCGCGGACGTGACGCGCCTGGACCTGGCGCTGGCGCCGGCGCCATGAGAAGGGCCACGCAGGCTCGGGTCCTGGTCGCCGCCGTCACCCTGGCGGGCACGGCCGGCGCCGCATCTCGCGGCGCCGGAGCGATCGTCGACCCCACGCCGGCCCGCTTCGCCATCATCGTGGGTGTCAACCATGGCGTCGACAGCGATACCCGGCCGCTGCGCTACGCCGACGACGATGCAGCGACCTACCTCGAGCTCTTTCGCGCCCTGGGGGCGCGAACCTACGTCCTCAGCCGGTTCGACGACAGCACGCGCCGCCTCCATCCGCAGGCGGTCGCTGAGGCCCTGGATCCACGCCGTCATGAGCTCGAGACCCTGATGTCCCAGGTGTCCGCCGACGTCGCGCTGGCCCGCAACCGGGGCGTGCCCACGGTCGTCTACTTCATCTACGCCGGTCACGGCGGCGTCGAGAACGGACGCGGCTACCTGATGCTCGAGGACACCCGCATCTTCGGCGCGGATCTGGAGCGTCTGGTCGTCGACGGGGTCAAGGCCTCCCAGACGCACTTCATCGTCGATGCCTGCTACTCCATATTCCTGGCGTTGAGCCGCGGGCCGGGTGGCGAGCGGCAGGAGGTCCATGGTTTCTCGACGCTGGGTGGCCTGGCCGCGCGCCCAGGGGTGGGACTGCTGCTGTCGACGTCGTCGGCGCGTGAGAGTCACGAGTGGTCCGAGTTCCAGGCCGGCGTGTTCAGCCACGAGGTCCGCTCCGGGTTGCTGGGGGCCGCGGACGCTGACGGAGACGGACGCATCAGCTATCGCGAGATCGCCGCGTTCGTCGAGCGGGCCAACTCGCCCATCCCCAACGAGCGCTTCCGCCCGGACGTCTACGCGCACGAGCCGGCTGCGGGCGAGACCTTGCTGGACCTGCGGGCGGGCCTGGCGCGGCGCCTGGACCTGGATGGAGGGCACCCGGGGCACTATTTCATCGAAGACACGCGCGGGGTGCGCCTGGCCGACTTCAACAACGCGCGCGGGCAAGCCCTGCACCTGATCCGGCTGGCCTCGAGCGGGCCGCTGTATCTGCGCAGACTCGACGACCGATCGGGCGAGTCCGACGTCGAATACGTCATGGACGCGGCGCCGGCCGTGCTGCGGTTCGAGGACCTGCAGGCTCAACCGTCGAGCACCTCCGTGAGGGGCGCCGCCCAGAACGCCTTCCGGCTGCTGTTCTCGCTGCCGTTCTCGCAGGTGAACGTCGAGGCCTTCGCGACGTCGCGGCGGGAATCGGGTGAGGCGCCGACCGCCGATCGCCCCGCCGCTCGATCCCTGCGCCGGCCCATCGCTTTCGGCTTGGTGGCGGCGGGCGTCGCGGCCGCCGCGGGGGGCACCTGGGCGGTGCTCTCGGCGAGGGACGCCGAGCACCGGGTTACAAGCAGCCAGGCCGACGCGTACCAGGCGAACCAGCTCATCAATCGCCGCAACGACTACGCGCGGGTGCTGTACGGAGTTTCGGGGGCGGCGGTGGTGACCGGCGCGGTCATGTTGTTGTGGCCGCGGCTCACCGGCGACAAGCAACCGCAGATCGCGCTCGGCTTCACGCCCCTAGGCAGTGGAGCGCTGCTCTCTGGCGAGGGCCGCTTTTGACGACGACCGCACTCTGTTTCGTCGCGCGTGCTCGGTCCGTCCGTTCTGTTTGAAACATCTCGCAGGAGGCCCCCATGATTCGCTCCATCGCGTTCCTCTCTCTCGTCCTCACCGCCGGCTGCGTCGGAAACCGCATCCTTGGAACGGGCGACCGCTGCCCCTGTGCGCCGGGCTGGCAGTGCGACGCCGCCGCAAACATTTGCGTCCCGGGGGTGACGGGAGAGACGGACGGCGGCGGCATATCCAGCATGGGGGGAGCGGGCGGCGCCAGCGGGCCGAGCTGCAAGGCCACGTGCGCGACGCCGACGGGAACGGTGCAGGCGCTCACCTCCGTCCAAGACGTCTATGCCGCCGTACTAGGCAGCTGGCAGATCTGCTCCGACATGGCCGACTGGACGGCGGCCGGCGCACCGAGCGACGTCATCGGCATCGAGTTCGGCCCGGCTTCGAGCGCGCTCAAGTCGAACGGCGATACAGTCGGCGGGGACGCGTACTACCTGGTCCAAGGCCCGTCAGGACCGGTGCGAGGAGCTGGCTTCGATTACCAGCTCGCCTACAGCGTCGAGGACGAGACGGAGGTCTACGCTGGGTACTTTCAGTTCAACCTCTTCGCGGGAGCCACCCTGGTCGCCGCAGGTGAAGTCCGCTACTCGCCCTGCCCCACCGAGCTCGAGATGGGCTTTCGGACTTCCAGTGCCGGTAAGTCGGCCCTGGCTTCCTTCTAGCTCGCCGCCGTCGAGACGCCGATCGCCCGTGGCCGTGCGTCGATTGCACCGCCACGGGGAATGGCGCAACGGAAGAAGGATGGAAAGTGGATGGAGACGTAGCAGGCGACGACCGCCGCGCGCCCGAGCGCCACCCAGGCGTCGAATGACCCCGGAGCCAATCGCCTGGCTGGCCGCTCACTCGGCGGCTTCGGCCGCCGAGTCCGCCACGTTCGCGGGCCGCAAGGTCAGCACCGTGATCTCCGGAAACACGGCCAGGCGGATGGGCGGACCCGTCGTCCCCAGGCCGCGGTTGACGTACAGGGACGCCGGCCCCTCGCGATAAAGCCCGGTCGTGTACGGCGTGATGATGCGGGCCAGGTTCACCTTGCGCGAGAACAGCGGCAGCCCCAGCTGGCCGCCGTGCGTGTGCCCGGACAGGGTCAGGTCGACGCCCCGGGCGGCCGCCTCGGGGAACAGCGACGGATCGTGCGCCAGCAGCACCGCGGGCACGCCGGCGGGTCGGTCGGCCAAGGCCCGGTCCACGTCGTGGCGGCCCGTCCAGGTGTCGTCGACGCCGGCCACGTGAAGGCGGGCGCCCGCCCGCGGGACATCGACGCCGCGGTTGCGCAGCACCGTCAGGCCCTCGGACGCCAGGGCCCGTGCCAGGGCCTCGCCGTCCGCGAAGTAGTCGTGGTTGCCCATGCAGGCGAACACGCCGTGGGGCGCGCGCAGCTGCCCCAGCGCCGACGCGACCACCGGCACGAAGGCGTCGCCGCTGGCGATCAGGTCGCCCGTGACCGCCACCAGATCGGGCCGCAGCCGGTTCACCGCGTTCATCCAGCCTGACACGCGCGGGCCGCTGGCGAAGGGACCGCAGTGCAGGTCCGAGATCTGGGCGATGCGGAAGCCGTCGAACGCCGCGGGCAGCCCCTCGATGGCGATGTCGCGTTGCTGCACGCGCGGGCGCTGCGCCAGGGTGCGGAGCGCCGCCAGCACCGCCAGGACCAGCGTCCCCAGCAGCGCGCGGTCGGTGGAGATCGACAGCAGGCGCGACGCCAGCAACACCAGCGGCACGAGCAGCAGGAACAGCAGCGAGACCGTCCACCAGATGAAGAACGGCCACAGCGTCCCGTAAAGGCGCCAGCGCCCGGGCGCGCCCCAGATCGACCGGGGGCCCAGCAGGTTCGACACGAACCCCGCCGTCAACGCCGCGCCCAGGACGCCGAAGGGCCAGGCGTGGCCGGTCAGGTGTCCCAGGGAGAGGACCAGGGGAACCTGCACCCCCAGCGCGATGAGCAGCGCCAGCGCCACGAAGCGCCCCCGCCGCCGGGGGCCGTAACGCACTCGCCTCGCCGGCGCGGCCTTGGCTCCTTCGGCCATCGCGTAAATCTGACGGCCGATCGACCGGCCGCCAAAGGAAATTGCGTGAAGAAATGCAGGCCCAGCCCGCGCCGGGGCCCTGACGTTACCGCTTGGGGCGCGTGATGTCGGGCGCCCGTCCGTAAGCCGGAACAGCGGCGTTCAGGTCCTCGAAGTCGCCCCGGCGGAAGCGCTCGATGGCGTAGGCGGCCACCGAGGCGGCGCTGGGCCCCTCCACGTCGGCGAAGAGGGCGCGCGACCCCAGCGCCTCCTGCAAGGGGGCGCGATAGCGAACGGCGCCCGTCCCCGCGAAGACGAGGGCGCCCTCGGCGGGCGCGACGTCCGAGATGGCGACCGGGGCCACCACCCAGTCCTCGCTGCGGCGCTCGAGACCGGCCCCGGAGGGCGCGAACGCCGCCGCGTAGATCTGCCCCTTGCCGGCGTCCAGGCAGGGAAGGTACCAGGCGGCCGCGCCGTGTCCGGCCGCCATGTCGCGTGCCAGCACCTGCAGCGACGACACGGCCACCAGCGGAATTCCGAACGGCAGGGCGAAGCCCTTGGCGACCGCGAAGCCCACGCGCAGGCCGGTGAAGCTGCCCGGTCCGGCCCCGCAGGCGATGGCCGCCAGATCCGCCAGGGCCACCCCGGCGCGCTCCGTGACCTCCACGCAGAGGCGCAGCAGGTTCGAGGAGTGGCGCTCGCTGGTGGCCGACGCCTCGGCCAGGCACGCCCCGCCGTCGATGTCGAACAACCCCACGCGCGCGACCGGCGTCGAGGTCTCGAGGGCCAGCATTCTCTTCGGTGTCATCGCGGCAGAAGGTACCTCACCACGTCGTTGCGCAGGGCGAATAACATCAAAACGGCCACGATGACCAGCCCGATGTACGAGGCGATCTCGCGCGCCCGCACCGAAGGCGGCCGCCGCTTGAACAGCTCGATGGTGAAGAACACCAGTAGGCCCCCGTCCAGGATGGGCACGGGCAGGAAGTTCAGCAGCGCCAGGTTGATGCTGAGCAGCGCCATCAACCACAGGTACTGGTCGACGCCTTGCTCGGCGGCCACGCCCGCCACGTAGCCGATCATGATGGGCCCCCCCAGCGCCGACAGGGGCACGCGGCCGCGCGCGATCTGCACGAATCCCTGCCCCATCACCGCCACGATGTGGCCGGTGCGCTCGAAGGCGTGCGTGACCGCGTAGCCGAACCGGTTCTGGATGGGCACCGGGGCGTCCGTGCGCCAGGCCAGGCGGTTCAGCGCGCCGAACACCAGCCGCTGCTCTTCCTGGCGATAGGCGTCCATCTCGGAGCGCGTCTCCTGCCGGAAGGTCGCCTCGTGGCGCACGCCGCCAGGCGAGACCCAGGCGATCGGGAAGGTCTTCTCCGGGTTGGCGGCCAGCTTCTGGCGCAGCAGATCCCAGCTGCCGATGGGCTTGCCGTCCAGCTCGACGATGCGATCGCCCCGGCGGATGCCGATGGTGTCGGCCGGGCTGCCCGGCTCGACGGAGAACACGAACAGCTCGGCCGACAGGATCCCCGTCTCGTAACTGCGGTGTCCGGCGGCGTCGAACACCGGGTTCGGGATCACCACCGCCGTGCCGGGCTGCTGGATCTCGACGTGGGCGAACGGGATCGCCGAGTAACCGCCGCGCAGGTAGGTGACCCGCAGGGGCGAGGCGCCCACCCGGTCGATCAGCTTCTGAAACTCGGTCCAGGTCGACACCGGGTTGCCGTTGACGGCGGTGATGAAGTCGAACGTCTTCAGCCCGGCCTGCGCCGCGGGCGACCCCGGATCGATGACGCCGATCTCGGGCAGATGAAAGCGCGGAGAGATGCCGATCCAGCCCACGGACTCGGGGATGCCCAGCGCGCCCGGTCGTTCGATCTTGACCGGCGTGACGTCGCGCTCCTCCACGTCGGTGCCGCGGCGGATCTGGAAGCGCCGGGGGCGGTTCGGGCCGCGCGCGATGACGTCCTCCAGCTCCTCCCAGTAACGGATCCGCTTGCCGTCGATGGCCTCGACGCTGTCCCCCGGTAGCAGGCCGGCGGCCGCCGCCGGATAGTCCGGCAAGACCGTGCCCAGGGTGGGCGGCAACAGCGTCCGCTGGCCGGCGTAGTGCACGAAATAGATCAGCAGCGGCAGCACCAGGCTGAACACCGGGCCCGCGATCACGATCGTGTACCGCTGCCACAGCGGCTTGGTGGCCAGCGCCCGCGGCCGATCGCGCGGCGCGATCGCCTCGGCCGGGTCTTCGCCCAGCAGCCGCACGAAGCCGCCCAGCGGCACCAGCGACAGGCGGTACTCCGTCTCCCCCCAGGTGAACCCGAACAGCCGCGGCCCGAAGCCCAGCGAGAACCGCAGCACCTTGACGTCGAACAGCCGCGCGCACGCGAAGTGCCCCAGCTCGTGCACCAGGATCAGGGCTCCCAGCAAGATGACGACGGCAGCCGCCCAAACAAGAAGGTTCATCGCGTGAACATCGAAGCGCCTGGGGACGCATTCATACCTCAGCGACGGGGCGCCGTCAGGTTCAAGCCGCGCGCCGAACCGGCCGAGATCCAGTCGACACCCCCCACCGCGTCCCGACCTGACGATGATGCCCCGACCCAGAGCGCGTCCCCTGAAGCCTGCCGGCGATGGCGCGGCCCGCGAAGCCGTGGCCAGGGCGGGCGCCCAGTCGCTGGCGGCGCGGGTGGACGAGCTGGAAAAGCGGCTGGAGCGCGTCCGTGCCAGCTACGAGGCCTATTTCCTGGGACTGGAGCGGCGACCGCCCGAGCTGGCGCGGCAACAGGTCCACCACAAGCTGCTGGAGCTGCAGACCGTGCCCATCACGAACACGGCGCTGCGCTTTCGCTTCCAGAACCTGGTGCAGCGCTTCACGCAGCTGGCGGGTCACTGGAACCGCACCATGAGAGAGATCGAGGCGGGGACCTACCGGCGTGACGTGCAGAAGGCGGCCCGTCACATGGCCGCCCGCGACGCCGCCACCGAAGACTAGGCCGGGGCCGCTGATCGCGGACACGCCGGACCTGGCTGGCCGCCAGGGCGTTCAGGACAGCTCGGCGCGGCCGGCGCTGGCCATGGCACGAAAGGCGGCGCTCTCCTGCATCAACTGCGCGAAAGGCGCCACCGCCTCCACCCTCCCCGCGGACAGGAAGATCAGCGCGTCGCAACGTTCGACCGTGCTCAGGCGGTGGGCGATCACGATCAACGTCTTGCGCCCGCGAAGCTGCTCGATGGCCGACGTGACGTCCCGCTCGGTCTTGTTGTCCAGCGCCGCGGTGGCCTCGTCCAGCACCAGCAGGTCCGGATCGTTGTACAGCGCCCGCGCGATCGCCACGCGCTGGCGCTGTCCGCCGGACAGGCGGATGCCGCGCTCGCCCACGCGCGTTTCCACGCCGTCGGGCAGCCCGTCCACGAACTCGGCCAGCTGGGCCAGCTGCAGCGCCTCGCGCAGCCGCTGTTCGTCCACCTGATCGGGGGCGATTCCCAGGGCGATGTTGCGGCGAATGGTGTCCGCGAACAGGAAGGGCGCCTGCGGGACGTAGCCGATGCGGCGCTGCCAGGCGGCGCGGGCGCCGCGGATGTCGGCGCCGTCCACCGTGACCCGGCCACTGGTCGGTTGCAGCAGACCGAACAGCACGTCGATCAGCGTGCTCTTTCCCGCCCCGGTGGGCCCGACCACGCCGATGGACTGGCCGCGCCGGATGGTGACGGTGACCTCGCGCAGGACCAGCGGCTGATCGTCCCCGTAACGGAACGACACCCCCTCCAGCTGCAGCAGCGAATGAAAGTGCATGGCCTCGTCGCGGTCGCCCGGCAGGGCCGTCTCGGCCCGAAACTCTTCCAGGTGGGCCCGCAGGCGGTCGATGGCGGGGGCGGCGCCGCGAATGGCGTCCACGTGCAGCAGGAACCGATTCGCCGCCGGGATCAGGCGAAAGCCCGCGTAGGCGAACAGTCCCAGCAGCGGCACCAGCTCGCGCGCCGGCTTCCCCCCCAGCGTCGCCAGCGCGATGACCAGCACCACGCAGGCCACGAAGATGGACTCGATGGCGATGCGGGGCAGGTTGTTCAGCCAGCCGTGATGCCCCCGCGCCTGGGCCAGCGCCTGCTGCGCCTGGACGAAGGTGCCGCGAAACGCCTCCTCACGCCCCAGGATCTTGATCTCACGGATGCCGCCCAGGGCCTCCTGGGCGTCCTTCAGATTTTGCCGGCCCAGCCGCTCGCGGGCACGGCCCCACGTCGCGCTGCTGCGTTTCATCAGACGCAAGGTGGTCGTGACGAACAGCGCCAGCGCGGCCGCGGTCGCCAAGGTCACCACGGGCGCCGTCACCATCAGGATGGCCAGCAGCCCCAGGCTGACCACCGTCTCGGCGAACAGCTGGGCGGACGCGCCCAGACCGCTGTCAACGGCGCGCTCGACCGCCACCGTCGTGTCGACCGCCAGCTCGGACGAGGTGTGACGCAGGTGCACGGGATAGGGCGCCGCGAGATACGCCGCGAACACACGGGTGGACAGGCCGGCGATGGTGTCTGCGACCGCGCGGCTCTGCGCGCGCCCCACCGCCAGCAGCACGACGCTGCGCAGGAGGAAGAACAGCGCCACCGCGGCGCCGGTGCTCAGGATCGTCCCCCGCTCGCTGGCGATGCCCAGGGCCCGCAGCAGCGGGCCCCAGAGCGGCATGCGCGCGGCGGCGGCCGGTTCCCCGGCGACCTTGACCAGCACGAACACCAGCGCGGTGCCCGCCATCTCCACCACGCCCGTCAGCACCAGCATTGGCCCCAGGGCCAACCACCGGCGGCGTTCGGCCGGCGTTACCAGGGAGAACAGTTTCCGCGCGGCGGTGAACACCAGCGCTCCAGATTACACCGGACGGTCCACACCGCGTGGGGGCCGCCCCGCGCCACTGTGGCGGGCGTGACCGGGGGAGGCGCCAGGACGCCTCACCGGGAAGCCACCTGCGTGGACGGAACGAGCGAACCCCGCGGAAATTGCGGACTTCGACTGACCGGTTCCCGGCATGCTTCCTGCTGAATCCCGGGACGTCAGCGGAAAGGAGCCCATCGTGATCAACCTCAAGCACTTCATCCTCGCTCTCGGTCTCTCGGTCGCCGGTCTGGTCGCCGTCGCGCCCACCGACGCCTTTGCGCATGGCGGCGGGTTCCACGGCGGCGGCGCCGGCTTCCATGGCGGCGGCGGGTTCCATGCCGCGCCGATCGCCTTTCACGGCGGGGGCGGCTTCCACGGTCCGGGCGTCGCCTTTCACGGCGCGCCGGTCTATCGCGGCGGGTTCGGCGGCGGCGGTTACGTGCGGGGCGGCTTCGCCGCGCCTCACGTGTACGGCGGCTACCGGGGCGTCATCGCACCGCGGGTCGGCGTCGGCATCCGCCCGGTCGGCCACGTGTGGGTTCCCGGCTACTGGGGCTATCGCGGCGGTGCCCGCCTCTGGATCGCCGGTTCGTACATGATGCCCCCCACCCCGGGCTGGGTCTGGATCGCGCCGCAGTGGTCGTGGAACGGCTACCAGTGGGTCTGGCAGGAGGGCTACTGGGCCCCCCCTTCCTATTGATTTTGAAAAGGACCCTGGGAGGGTCCTTTATATCCCCCGCGAAGAGCGTCGTTGGGCTAAGCCCACCGACGCTCACGCGTCTTTACGACCCGGGAACGGTCCTTTATATCCCCCGCGAAAAGCGTCGTTGGGCTAAGCCCACCGACGCTCACGCGTCTTTACGACCCGGGAACGGTCCTTTATATCCCCCGCGAAGAGCGTCGTTGGGCTAAGCCCACCGACGCTCACGCGTCTTACGACCCGGGAACGGTCTATCCCCCGCGAAGAGCGATCGACTCTCAGACGTTGAGTTTGAAGTTCGGCCTGGCGTCGCTCGACGCCAGGCCGTTTCTTACGCTCCAGTTCTCGAGGGGGGGTTCG
>Ga0105237_10000449_pt1 | contig 58586 bp, 53 predicted proteins | sample KBSC24metaG_FD_81520 | JGI IMG/M metagenome (GOLD analysis project Ga0105237, IMG submission 81520) | Corn rhizosphere microbial communities from Kellogg Biological Station, Michigan, USA - KBS C2-4 metaG | ecosystem: Host-associated > Plants > Roots > Rhizosphere > Soil | place: Michigan, USA... | reverse complement strand
CCAATACGCATACGCCGGTACTGTTCTTCTCCTCGCACGGCCAGGTCTACAAGATGAAGGTCTGGCGGCTGCCGATTGCCGAGCCGCAGGCGCGCGGCAAGGCGCTGATCAACATGCTGCCGCTCGATCCCGGTGAGCGGATCAGCTCGATCATGCCGCTGCCCGAGGACGAGGCGGATTGGCAGAAGCTCGACATCATGTTCGCCACCCGTAGTGGCGGCGTGCGCCGCAATTCGCTGGCGGATTTCGTCGAGATCAACAAGAACGGCAAGATCGCCATGAAGCTCGACGAAGGCGACGAGATCGTCGGCGTCGAAACCTGTTCGGCGGCCGACGATGTGCTGCTGACCACTTCGGGCGGCCGCGCCATCCGCTTCGAAGTTACCGACGTGCGCGTCTTCAAGGGCCGCGATTCGACCGGTGTGCGCGGTATCACGCTGGGCACCGGCGAGCGGGTCATTTCGATGTCGATCCTCCGCCATTTCGAGGCGACGCCCGCCGAGCGCAACACCTTCATCAAGCAATACGGCGCCATTCGACGCGCCCAGACGGGCGACACCGCCGAACCGGAAGCGCCGGTGATCGCGGAGGAAGCCGAGGACGAAGGCGGCGAAGTGGCGCTCTCCGTCGAACGCTATGCCGAGATGGATGCCAACCAGCAATTCGTGCTGACGGTCACCGAGCTGGGTTACGGCAAGATCTCCTCGTCCTACGACTTCCGCACGTCCAACCGCGGCGGCAAGGGCATCCAGGCGACCGACCTCGACAAGCAGAAGTCCGGCGAAATTGGTCCGCTGATCGCCGCCTTCCCAGTCGACGAGGCTGATCAGCTGATGCTGGTCAGCGACGGTGGCCAACTCATTCGCGTGCCGGTCGAGGGCATCCGCTTCACCAAGCGGGCATCGAAGGGTGTGCGGGTGTTCCGCACTGCCGAGGGCGAGAAGGTCGTGTCGGTCGAGCGCATCAGCGAGCCCGAAGACGAAGAGCCGGCAGGCGAAGCCGAAACGGGAGGCGAGGAGGCATAACCCTCGCCCTTGCCTTTCAGTCTTGAGCGTGCGTTGAGTTTCGTCAGGGTGTGAATCCCGGGAGGACTCCGTGTTTTCGCTGACGACATTGCTTGCCTACATCGCCGCCTGTTTCCTGTTCTCCTCGGTCCCCGGACCGTCTGTGACGGTTGTGGTGGCCAATTCCTTGTCGCGAGGCACCAAGGCCGGATTGCTGACGATCCTCGGCACCGAGATCGCCATGCTCGGGATGGTGTTCATCGTCGCGATCGGCCTTGAGGCGGTGATGACCCTCGTCGCCAGCGCCTTCACGATCATCAAGCTCGCCGGCGCCGCCTATCTGATCTGGATCGGCTGGAAGATGTTCACCTCGTCGGGCCATCTCGACATGGATAAGCAGGCCGCGCCGTTGCCGCTGCGCCGCTACGTGCTGCAGGGCGCGATGATCAACCTGTCCAATCCCAAGACGCTGTTGTTTCTCGGCGCCTTCCTGCCGCAGTTCATCGACATGAGCCGGCCGGCCTTCCCGCAGATCATCGTGCTCGGGCTCATCGTTATGGCTGTGGCGTCGCTCACCGACAGCGTCTATGCAGTCCTCGCCGGCCGCATGCGGCATCTGCTGACCGCCGTTCGCGTACGGACGATGAACCGGGTATCCGGCGTGATCCTGATGATCGGCGGGCTCTGGCTGGCGCTCCTCAAGCGCGCCTGAACCTTTCGCGGCAACTCGGCGACTGATAGGGACGGGGACTAACCTTCCGGTCCTGCCCCACAATGCCCGCCCTCGCAGTCCTACTGCCCTACATTGCCGCCTCGTTCGCCATCAGCGCCGTCCCCGGAATCTCGGTCTCTGCGCTCATCAGCGCTGCCCTGGGGCGAGGTCTCGTAGCCGGCCTCTGGCAAGAGGCGGGGGCACAACTCGCCCGGTTCACCATGGTGCTGATCGTTGCCATCGCGCTCGAAGCGATCAGCGGCATCGTGGCTGCGGTCTTTGATGTCGTCAAATATGCTGGAGCCGCTTATCTGGTCTGGCTCGCCTGGGGCTATCTCAGCAAACGCCACAGCCTCTCGCTCGAGGGCGGCGCGCCGCCATTAAGTCCCTCGCGGCAGGCACTTTCCGGCTTCCTTGTGGTCTGGAGTAACCCCAAGGCGCTGCTGTTCTTCGGCGCGTTCCTCCCACAATTCGTCGATTCCCATCGGACGGCCTGGCCACAGGTCCTTGTGCTGGGTCTGGTCTATATGTTCGCTGCCGCGGTGACCGACGGCATTTACATTGCCATCGTCGCTTTTGCGCGCAATGCGATTACGGGCAGCCGCATCGAGATCGTGAACCGGGTTGCCGGCATTGTGCTGCTGGGCGCGGCGGTCTGGCTTGCCACGCTGCACTAGTCGTGACACAAACCCGTCGCATTCCGGAAAGGCGGGCGGGAGGGTGAAGTGACCAGGCTTGTCGGCTTTTATCCCGGCTCATTCGATCCCGTAACCAACGGGCATCTCGACGTTATCGAACGGGCCTGCCGGCTCGTCGATCATCTCGTCATCGCTGTCGGCACGCATCATTCGAAGACGCCGCTGTTCGCGCATGATCTCCGCCTCGAACTGTTGCGCCGCTGCGTCGAGCCGATCGGCAAACGCACCGACACAGAGTTCACCATCACCGAATTCGGCGGGTTGATGGTCAATGCTGCGCGCGAAAGCGGCGCCAAGCTCGTGATCCGCGGCCTGCGCGACACCACCGACTACAATTACGAGATGCAGATGGTGGGCATGAACGCGCAGATGGCGCCTGATATTCAGACGGTGTTTTTGCCGTCGAGCCCGCATGTGCGGCATATCTCTGCCTCATTGGTCAGGCAGATCGCCGAACTCGGCGGTGATATTTCCGCTTTCGTCCCAAGCATCGTTTTCAAGGCTTTGAAACAGAAATGAAGCTATTTGCCCGGCTTACCGCAGCGTTCGCGCTGGTCGTCGCCGCTGCTTTCGCGCTGCCTGCCGCGGCGGCTGAACAACACCTGCTGCTGCAGCTCAAGGACGGCACCGTCGATATCCTGCTCGAACCCAACCTTGCGCCCAAGACCGTTGCGCAGATCGTGACTCTGACCAATCAGGGTTTTTACAACGGCCTGACGTTCCATCGCGTCATCGACGGTTTTATGGCGCAGACCGGCGACCCCAAGGGCGATGGCACCGGCAACTCCAGCCTGCCGGACGTCAAGGGCGAATTTTCAAACGAGCCGTTCGTGCGCGGCACGGTGGGGATGGCGCGCGCGGACGATCCGGACAGCGCCAATTCACAGTTCTTCATCATGTTCGGCAACGGCGACTTCCTCAACGGCAAGTACGCCGTGTTCGGCAAGGTGGTCGACGGCATGCAGTTCGTGGACAACATCAAGAAGGGCGACCAGGCCAACAACGGCACGGTGACCGACCCCGACAAGATCGTTTCCGCCAAGATCGAGAATAAATAAGCAAGGATTTCAAACAGATGGCTGACTACAAGGACCCCGAGAACACGCTCATCATGGAGACGACCAAGGGTCGTGTGGTGATCGAGATGCGGCCGGACCTCGCGCCCAACCACGTCGCGCACATCAAGAAACTGGCGCGTGAGCACTTCTATGACGGCATCGTGTTTCATCGCGTGATCGAGGGCTTTATGGCCCAGACGGGCGATCCGACCGGAACTGGCACGGGCTCATCGAAATACCCGAACCTCAAGCAGGAATTCAACGCCGAGCCGCATACGCGTGGCGTGACCTCGATGGCGCGCTCGCAGAACCCCGACAGCGCCAATTCGCAGTTCTTCATCGTGTTCGACGATGCACGTTTCCTCGACCGCCAGTACACGGTCTGGGGGAAAGTGATCGAAGGCATGGAGAACGTCGACAAGATCAAGCGCGGCGAGCCGGTGCGCGATCCCGACAAGATGGTCACCGTCCGCGTCGCGGCTGACGAAGCGGCCGCCTGATGATCCCGGCTGCCCCGCCATCCGTATTACGGGTGGCGCGGGCGACCAATGATTTCGGCCCGATCCTGGCCTTCTATCGCGACGGGCTCGGCTTCGCCGAGCTCGGGCGTTTCGAAGGTCATGACGGTTTCGACGGGATCATCCTGGGCCACCCGGCGTGGCCTTATCAGTTCGAATTTACGATAGAACACGGTAACTTGGCGCAGCGTTCGGTTTCACCGGAACAATTGTTGGTGTTCTACCTTCCGGACGAAACGGCGTGGCAAGCCGCCGTGGACCGAATGGAGCAGTTGGGCGTTGTTCCTGTTGCGGCGAACAATCCTTATTGGGATCGCCGCGGCAAGACATTCGAGGATCCCGACGGCTTCCGAGTGGTCCTTGAGAACAGCAACAGCCCGTTTTAGTTCAACATGCGTGTCGACCAATTCGATTTTGACCTGCCCGAAGAGCGGATAGCGCTCCATCCGGCCGAACCGCGCGACGCGGCGAAAATGCTGGTTGTGGGCGCTGACGGCGCCTTGAGCGATCACCATGTCGGCGATTTGCTCGATATCCTCCGCGCGGGCGATGTTCTGGTCGTCAATGACACAAAGGTAATTCCGGCCGAACTTAGCGGGTTTCGCATCCGCGGCGAGAGCCGGCGGAAAGTATCGTTCAATCTCCACAAGCGTGTCGATGCCAATAGCTGGCTGGCCTTTGCGCGGCCGGCCAAGCACTTGGCGCTGCTCGACAAACTCGAGCTTGGGCACGGGTCGCAAAAGCTCAAGGCGATTGTTTCCGGGAAAGGCGAGGGCGGCGAGGTAACACTGACTTTCGATCTTGGCGGTGCCGAACTCGACGAGGCGATCAAGGCAAATGGCGCGATGCCGCTGCCGCCTTATATCGGCGGCAAGCGCGAGCTCGAGGATCGCGATGCGGTCGACTATCAGACCGTCTACGCGGCGGTGGACGGCGCCGTTGCAGCGCCGACGGCGGGCCTGCATTTCACCGAAAAACTGCTGCAGGATCTGACGCTTAAGGGCGTTTCAGTCGAGCGCGTCACGCTGCATGTCGGGGCGGGGACGTTCCTGCCGATGAAGGCCGACGACACCGACGACCACGTCATGCATGCTGAATGGGGCGAGATTACCCAGGCTACGGCCGAGCGGATCGCCGCCGCGAAAGCCAACGGCGGTCGCATCGTCGCAGTGGGCACTACGAGCCTGCGGCTGCTCGAAAGCGCCGCGCGGCTCATGGGAGAGTTGCAGCCGTTCCTCGGCGACACCGACATCTTTATCACGCCGGGCTTCGATTTCCGCGTCGTCGATGTGCTGATGACCAATTTTCATCTGCCGCGTTCGACACTGTTCATGCTGGTCAGCGCCTTCGCCGGGCTGGAGACGATGCACGCAGCCTATGCTCATGCGATCGCCAGCAACTATCGCTTCTATTCCTATGGCGATGCGAGCCTGCTATTCCGCGCCGCATGACCGACTTCAGTTTTTCTCTTCTTGCCACCGATGGCACGGCGCGCCGCGGCACGATCCATACCTCGCGGGGCGACATCGAGACGCCGGCCTTTATGCCGGTGGGGACGGTTGGCACCGTCAAGGCGATGTATCCCGAGCAAGTGCGCGAGACCGGCGCCGATATTCTGCTCGGCAACACCTATCACCTGATGCTGCGGCCGGGCGCCGAGCGCGTGGCAGCGCTTGGCGGCCTTCATACCTTCATGGATTGGCAGCGGCCGATCCTCACCGATTCCGGCGGTTTCCAGGTGATGTCGCTGGCCAAGCTGCGGAAACTCACCGAGCACGGCGTCACCTTCCGCTCACATCTCGATGGCAGCGCCTATGAGCTCACGCCGGAGCGCTCGATCGAAATCCAGACGCTGCTCGACAGTGACATCATCATGCAGCTCGACGAATGCATCGCCCTGCCGGCCGAACGTCCGGAGATGGAGCGCGCGATGGAGCTATCCCTGCGCTGGGCCGATCGGTCGAAGGCCGCCTTCGGCAGCCAGCCGCACCGTGCGCTGTTCGGCATCGTGCAGGGCGGCGACGATGCGGGGCTGCGCGCGCGCTCGGCCGAAGGGCTGAAGGCTATCGGCTTCGATGGTTATTCAGTAGGTGGCCTGGCGGTCGGCGAGCCGCAGGAGACGATGTTCCACGTGCTCGACGAGCTGACACCGCAACTGCCGGCCGATCGGCCGCGCTACCTGATGGGGGTTGGCAAGCCGGACGACATTCTCGGCGGTATCGGCCGCGGCATCGACATGTTCGATTGCGTCCACCCGACACGGGCCGGCCGGCATGGCCATGCCTATACGCGTTTTGGTGTCATCAACCTGAAAAACGCCCGTCATAAGGATGATCGGCGGCCGCTGGACGAGGCCTCGCCTAATCCCAACTGCCGCCGCTTTTCGCGCGCGTATCTCAGCCATCTGGTCAAGACCGAAGAGATTTTGGGCGCGATGATCCTGAGCCAGGTTAATCTTGCCTACTATCAGGAGCTGGTCAGCGGCGCCCGCGACGCCATTGCCCAAGGCCGCTTTGCGGCCTATGCCGAGGAAACCCGCGAGGGCTGGTCGAGGGGCGATCTGCCGCCACTTTGAAGAAGGAAAGAGCCATGGCCGGACGTAAAGCCGCCTTCAACGCACTGGAAAAGCACAGGAAACGCCTCTCAGACCTGACAATGCGCGAGATGTTCGCCGCCGATCCGAAGCGCTTCGATGCATTCTCGGCAACCTTTGGCGATATCCTCCTCGACTACTCTAAGAACCGCATCGACGCCGTCGTGATGAAGGCGCTGTTCGATCTTGCCCGCGCCTCCGAGGTCGAGCTCAGGCGCGACCGGATGTGGGCCGGTGACCACATTAACACCACCGAGAACCGCGCCGTGCTGCACATGGCGCTACGCTACCAGGGCGATCAGCCGGTGATGGTGGACGGCCATGACGTCATGCCGGACGTCCGCGAAGTGCTTGGCCGTATGAGGGTTTTTTCCGATCAGGTGCGCGACGGCACGATCCGCGGCGCGACTGGCGAGCAGTTCACCGATATCGTCAACATCGGCATTGGCGGTTCCGATCTGGGGCCGGCAATGGTGACGCTGGCGCTCGCGCCCTACGGGCGACCGGACCTGCGCGCCCACTACGTTTCCAACGTCGACGGCGCGCATATCCACGATACGCTGGCGTTCCTCGATCCGAAGCGGACGATGTTTATCATCGCCAGCAAAACCTTCACCACCGACGAGACGATGACCAACGCCCATTCGGCCCGCGCCTGGATCGCGGCGGCGCTTGGCGAGCAGGCGGTCAACGACCACTTCGCGGCTGTTTCCACCAACCTTGCGGCAACGGACAAATTCGGCATCCGTCAGGACCGTATTTTTGGCTTCTGGGACTGGGTCGGCGGACGCTACTCGGTCTGGTCCGCGATCGGCCTGCCGGTGGCGATTGCCGTCGGCTTCGACAATTTCGCGGCGTTCTTGCGTGGCGGGGCGGCGATGGACGAACATTTCCGCACCACCCCACTGGAGCAGAACTTGCCGGTGATCCTCGGGCTCATCGAGGTCTGGTATCGCAATGTCTGGCGCTTCTCGACGCAGGCGATCCTGCCCTACGATCAGCGGCTGTCGCGGCTTCCTGCCTATCTTCAGCAGCTCGAAATGGAGAGCAACGGCAAGCACGTGACGCTTGCCGGCAAGCAGGTCGATTGGCCGACCGGCGCCATCATCTGGGGCGAGCCGGGCACCAACGGCCAGCACGCATTTTACCAGCTGATACACCAGGGTACCGACATCATCCCCTGCGATTTTTTGGTGGCGGCGGTGCCCCACGAAAGCCTGCCGCCGCATCATGCCAAGCTTGTCGCAAACGTCCTCGCGCAATCCGAGGCGCTGATGCTGGGCAAGACCGAAGCTGAGGTCTTGGCGGAGCTTAAGGGCACCGGCCTCGACAAGGCGGCGCTCAAGGAGCTAGCGCCGCACAAGGTGTTTGAGGGCAACCGACCGTCCAACACGATTGTCTACCGGCAGCTCGATCCCGAGACGCTGGGCAAGATCGTGGCGCTCTACGAACACAAGGTGTTCGTGCAGGGCACGATCTGGAACATCAACTCATTCGACCAATGGGGTGTCGAGCTCGGCAAACAGCTCGCCAAGGCGCTGCTGCCGGCCGTCGAAGGGACGGAAGGCACGGAAAAGCACGATTCCTCGACGCAGGGGCTCGTCGCGCATTTCCATAAACTGCAGGGCTAGCAGCGCAGCTACGCCGCCCGCGAATTGCGGTTGACAGCGGGGGGCGAGCCACTATGTTCCGCGCCGACGCCGTTCCCCGGCTCAAGCGCCCGTAGCTCAGTGGTAGAGCATCCGACTTTTAATCGGATGGTCGATGGTTCGAATCCATCCGGGCGTACCACATTGACTGACAGCCGAATGACTTACTGAGCCGGCGCCAGGTTGGCGCCGACATAGGGCATTGGCGTGCAGGTAAGCCCTGCGTCGTCGATCTTGCCACAGAGGGCGGTTGCTGCCGCAATGTTGGCGACGGGGCCCGCCACCAGCACTTTTCCGCTGCTGCCGGCCGGATCCTCTGCCAGAAGCGGCGACATGCCGACCAGCATCACACCGACTTTCGAGGCAAGCTGCTGCCAGGCGGCGAGGGCAGTTCCCGGCTGTACCGGCGCGCCGATCGCCACGCCAACGGCTCGGACATCGGCCTTTGCTGGCGGGTTCGCGCTTGCCACTGCGGCTGCTGCAGGCATGGCGCGCTGGGGGGCCAGTGGCACGGGCGTCGAGGCGGGCGATTGAGCTGGAGCAACGCTGGCTTGGACCGGAGCAGTCGGCTGGGCCGGCGCTACGACCGTCGGTACGACGCTCGCCGGCTCAGGGGTGTTGGACACCGTCATCGCAGCCTGCGCCCACTCATAGGCGCCGATTTCGGCGACGAGATCGGACTGGCGGCTGGCGGGGGCAGCAGAATTTGCCGGTGGAATTGAAGCCGCGGCGGCGACGGTCGGAATGGGAGCCGGTGAAGCAACAGGCGCAGGGGCGCTCGCCGGAGCGGCCATGGCCGTTTGCGAAGGGGGCGAGACGGTCGCTGGCGGCGCGATGGGACGAAGAGCGGGCGGCACTGCGTCCGTCGCAGCGACCGGTCCATGTTGCAAATCTGCCGGCATCGTCTGAGCTGCAGCCACGCTTTGATCGGCGGGTGGCGTGGCAGTCGTCTTGGCGACAGCGAGGGCAGTTGCCGCGTCATTGGCGGGCTGCACAGCAGCCCCGGAAATGCCGGGTTTCGGCAAGCCAATGGCGCCGGTCAACATGGCATCGTCGGCCGTGCTGCCGATTGGCACCGTCTTGACCAGTTTCGGCAGGTTCGCGACGAGCGTTGAGACTTCGTGGCGCATCGAGCCGGCATCCTGCTCGGCGGCGCTTACCCGCACCGCAAGGCTCGCGCCCGCCGCACCAAGGCTGGATTGCTGATCCTTCAATTGTGCGATCTGCGCCCTGATCTCGCCGACGCCGTTATCCGGCGCAGGTAGGCGTGTCGCATGCAGCGCGGCAAAAATCCGGTCGGGAACAAACGCCGGTGCCTCGAGCGAGGCGATTGCCAGGATGGTAGTCGCCGCCGCGACGATGCCCCACAAGCGAACGTCGGAGCGGCGATACTGGTCAGCCAGTCGTGCCAATGCCAATCTTCTCCGCAGGCCTCGAATCACGAGGTGTTGCGGCAGTTTACCATTCTCGGAGGCGTTATCGCTTTCGGAAGCGGTTGCTGCCATAAAGCTGTGCAATACCGCGATCGTCGGTCGCGATGGGGTTAACTATGACGGACTTGCTTACGATCATTTTGGCCGCCGGGGATGGCAAGCGCATGCGCTCTGCAACGCCCAAGGTGCTGCATCCGGTGGGCGGCATGCCGATCATCGGCCATATCGTCCGCGCTGCGATCGGCGCCGGGGCAAGCGATGTGGCGGTGATCACGGCACCGGGCCACGAGAGGGTGCGTGTCAGCGTTTCCGCCATCGCGCCGAAGGCACAATTTTTCGAACAGGCCGAGGCGAAAGGCACCGCCCATGCCGCGTCGATGGCGCGGCCGCTTTGGCAGGCAGCCAAGGGTTATGTCGCGATCGTCTATGGCGATCATCCGCTGCTTCGGGCCGACAATTTCAAGCTGATCACCGATCGGCTCGACGCCGGCATGGATGCTGCGATCCTCGGATTTATTCCCGCCGATCCAACGGGCTATGGGCGCCTGATCACCGAAGGCGAAAAGCTGCTGGCGATCCGCGAGCACAAGGACGCCTCGACCGAAGAGCGGAAAATTGGCCTCTGCAACGCCTGCATCCTGGGGTTCCGCGCTGAACTATTTCGCGATCTCATCGACAAGGTTTCGACCAACAACGCGCAAGGCGAATACTACGTGACCGACCTCGTCGGCCTCGCCAACGATGCGGGCAAGAAGGTGGGCTACGCCGTGGCGCCGGAGCGCGACGTCCTCGGCGTCAACGACAGGATGCAGCTCGCCAAGGCCGAGGCGCAGTTTCAGGAGCTGCGGCGCGAGGATTTCATGGCCGCGGGCGTGACGTTGCACGACCCAAAGACGGTGTATTTTTCCTACGACACAGAAATCGGCAAGGACGTAACGATCGAGCCGAATGTGTTCTTCGGGCCGGGATCGAAGATCGGTGACGGAGTTACCATCCGCGCGTTCAGCCACATCGAAGGCGCCATCGTCGGCAACAACGTCGCGATCGGCCCGTTTGCCCGGCTGAGGCCGGAGGCGGTTATCGCCGACAATGCCCATATCGGTAATTTCGTCGAGATCAAGAAGGCTGATATCGGCAAGGGCGCTAAGGTCAACCACCTGACCTATATCGGCGATGCCAGCGTCGGGGCTGGGACGAACATCGGCGCCGGCACGATCACGTGCAACTACGACGGCATCAACAAGCACCGGACGATTATCGGTGAGAACACATTCATCGGCTCGAATTCGTCGCTCGTCGCGCCGGTCAGCATCGGCGACGGCGCCTATATCAGTTCGGGCAGCGTGATTACCGACGATGTGCCGGCCGGGGACCTGGCGTTTGGGCGGGCGCGGCAGGTGAACAAGCCGGGCTATGCCGCGAAGGTTCGGGCCAAGGCCGAAGCCATCAAAGCCTCGAAGAAAAAGTAGGAGCAAAACCTCGATGTGCGGCATCATCGGCATTATCGGGGTGGAACCTGTCGCCGGCCGGCTCGTGGAGGCGCTGCGGCGCCTCGAATATCGCGGGTACGACAGCGCGGGTGTCGCAACCCTCGAGGCTGGCGCCATTTCGCGGCGGCGCGCCGAAGGCAAGCTCGGCAACCTCGCGGCAAAGCTCGATGCCGACCCGCTCGGCGGTACTATCGGCATCGGCCACACGCGCTGGGCAACGCACGGCGGGCCGACCGAGAACAACGCTCATCCGCATGCCACAGACAAGGTCGCGGTCGTCCACAACGGCATCATCGAGAATTTCCGCGAGCTGCTCGCCGACCTTGCGACCGACGGTTACCTGCCGAAGACGCAGACGGACACCGAGGTTGTCGCGCTGCTGGTCACGCGCGAACTGGATCGCGGACAAAAGCCTGAGGCGGCGGTTGCGACCGTCCTCAAGCAGTTGCGCGGTGCTTTCGGTCTGGCCTTCCTGTTCTCGGGCGAGGAAAAGCTGCTGATCGCTGCCCGCAAGGGCTCGCCTCTCGCCATCGGCTTCGGCAAAGCCGAAATGTTTTTGGGCTCGGACGCATTCGCGCTGGCGCCCTTCACCAACTCGATCGCCTATCTCGAAGAAGGCGACTGGGCCGTCGTGACGCCGAAAGGGGCAGTGATCCGGGATTTCGACGGCAATGTCGTCGAGCGCCGGAAAACGACATCGAGCGCGTCCGCTGTGTTGGTCGAGAAGGGCAATCATCGCCACTTCATGGCCAAGGAAATCTACGAGCAGCCCGAGACCATCACCCATACGCTGACGCACTATATCGACATGGCGGCGGAGAAGGTGGCCCTCAAGGATAAGCTGCCGTTCGACTTTGCCACGCTGCCGCGCCTGACCATTTCGGCCTGCGGCACCGGCTACCTCGCCGGGCTCGTGTCGAAATACTGGTTCGAGCGCTATGCCCGTCTGCCGGTCGATGTTGATGTGGCGTCGGAGTTCCGCTATCGCGAACCGCCGCTCGATAAAGGCGGGGTGTCGCTGTTCATCTCACAGTCCGGCGAAACCGCCGACACGCTCGCGGCGCTTCGCTATTGCGCAACGCAAGGGCAATCGCTGGCGTCGATCGTCAACGTGCCGGAATCGACCATCGCGCGTGAATCCAATGTCGTCTTTCCGACGCTTTGCGGTCCCGAGGTCGCGGTCGCGTCGACCAAAGCCACGACTGCGCAGCTTACCATCCTCGCGGCGTTGTCGATTGCGGCCGGCGAGGCACGCGGCGTGCTCAACCCCGCAAAGGCCCATGAACTGGTGCGGGCGCTGGTCGAATTGCCGAGCGCCGTGTCGCAGGCGCTGGCGACCGAGGGCGATATCGAGCGCATCGCCAAGCGGTTGTCGAAGGCCAAGGACGTGCTTTATCTCGGCCGCGGCGCGCTCTATCCGGTGGCTCTCGAAGGCGCGCTAAAACTCAAGGAAATTTCTTACATCCACGCCGAGGGCTATGCGGCGGGCGAGCTCAAGCATGGGCCGATCGCGCTGGTCGACGAGGCGATGCCGGTGATCGTCGTCGCGCCATCTGATGAGCTGGTCGAAAAGACATTGTCGAACATGCAGGAAGTGTCGGCCCGCGGCGGCAAGATCATCCTCATCACTGATGAGGACGGCGCGAAGACGGTGGGGCAGGGCGTCGCCGATATCATCGTCATGCCGAAAGTGCATCCGTTCGTCGCGCCGATCCTGTCACTGATCCCGGTTCAGCTTCTCGCCTACCACACGGCGGTAATGATGGGCACTGACGTCGACCAGCCGCGCAATCTCGCCAAGAGCGTCACGGTTGAATAAGCCGGCTTTCCCAATCGAGCCGGAGCTCAACGTCTTTGGCGAGCCATTGCTGCCGTGCTCATCCGATCCGCTGACCGGCTTCTTTCGCACCGGCCGCTGCCTTACCGGTCCCGACGACATTGGCCGACACACGATCTGCGCCGAAATGACCGCGGAGTTCCTCGCGTTCTCAAAATCGCGCGGCAACGATCTGACGACGCCGCGGCCGGAGATGGCGTTTCCCGGGCTCGTGCCGGGCAACCGCTGGTGTCTCGTCGCCGAACGCTGGATCGAGGCACTGAAGGCAGGCGTCGCGCCGCGCGTGGCATTGCTGGCGACGCATCAATCCGTGTTGCAACTGGTCGACCTCAAGACGCTGAAGCTGTTCGCGCTGGATGTCTCGTGACCGTGCAAACCCACGAGCACGCCACCGATCGGCCGCACAATGCGCAAGTGGCGCAACGCTTCATTTTGCGTGGCGCCTTAGTGCCGAATGCCTTCCTAAATTTCGTTGCCGACCGGGCCGCATGGCTCGATATCGATGGCTGGGCGGAAGCCTCCGCCGACGATGAGGTGACGGTCGTCGCTGCCGGACCTGAAGCCATGGTCGGGGCGCTGGAAATGGCCTTGATGCTTGGGCTCCTCGACGCGCTGGTGCGCGATTTCGAGACTTTCGACGAGCCGGGCGTCGTTGCCCAGGGTTTTGTTATCGCTCAGAAATAGTCTGGTATCCCCGGCATGCTTACGAAGCCCGGCAGCTTCCGCACCCGACGCTGCCAGAGGTTGATCGCCGGATAATCCTCATGCCCGAGGCCGCAATCATGCGACAGCGCAACATAGGGGAAGCAGGCGATATCGGCGATCGTCGGCGCGTCTCCGACGATCCACTGCCCGCCGTCGATGCCGCGATCGGCAAGGTGATCATCGAGGATTCGCAGGGCCTTGCGGCCATTGGCTCGTGCCGTCTCGATGTCGAGTTCGTAGCCGAGCATGTCGTGCATACGCGCCGCCGACAGGGCCATCAACTCGCCGCCGGCGAAGCTCAGCCACATCATTATCAGCCCGAACCGTCCGTCACGCGGCAGCCAGTTTTTGTCGGGGTCATAGGCGTTGGCGAGATGAGCGAGGATTGCCTGCGCATCACGCAATACGAGCGGACCATCTTCGAGAATTGGTATCTGGCCCAATGGGTTGAGTGCGAAATAGACCGCGCTTTTGTGCTGGCGGCCGGGGTGAAAATCGACCGGCACGCGCTCGTAGTCGAGCCTCAGCAGCGCGAGCAGCAGGCGGACCTTGTAGCAGCTGCCCGAGAGGACATAGTCGTGGAGCTTAAGCATGGGCGAGGCGGACCGGCTCCTCGACACCGAAGCGGATGTTCTTCTCCTTGAGCCAGCGCCGGTAGATCACCGAGCTCAGATCGCCGCGCGTCGGCGTTTCGCGGCCGGGCTGCAGCGGCAAGAGGCGAGGCCGCTGATTCTCCAGCACAATCCGGTCCTGCAGGAAGATCATCTGCTGGAAGGCGATAAGCTCGGCATCGCTCGACGTTTCGTCGATCACCAGCATGAAGGGATGGGCGATCGACAAGTCTTCTTCCACAGGTTGGACGAAGAGCGCGATGACATCCCATCGGTTCGGTGCCGTCGGCGGCGTCTTGTAGAGCATCACCAAGAACGGATTGGCGACGACGCGGTACATGTATTGGCTCATTTGCCCGCCATCAGCCGACGCAGCCGCCTTGGGCTGGAAGAACTCGCATTTGGTGGCCCAGACTTCATCGACATCGGCGCGATGCTCGACCTGGTAGCGCGCGACTTCCGGCTTGCTTTCGGTGCCGAGAATATCGGTGTGGACATAAGGGAAGTGCGCGAGATCGAGGAAGTTCTCGACGACGCGCAAACCTGAAGCGCGGACGCGCACAGCCCCGCAATAGACGGGGCGGCGGTCGGGCTCGTCCCACTCGGGCATCGCAAAAATCGGCCGGGTAGGGGCGCCAAGGGTCGTCCAGAGATGGCCGTAGCGCTGTTCGACCGGCAGTTTTGCACCCACCTCGTCCGAGACTTGGAACTGAACGCCGGCGCGGCGAACGATGAGATCGGCGCCGAGCAGGCGAGCGCCTTTGACGGTGTGCGTTGGAAAATCACCAAGCGCGCCGAGCACGTACCAGTTGTCGAGCGCTGCCTTATCGGTGGTCCTTGCCATCATGCAGCCTCAGCCATCGTTTCCGCTTGCTGCCGCAACTGTCGGACAGCGAGCGCGTAGCGTTTGCGATCGGCGGGAGCATCGCTGCCGCCGATCGTCAGCGCGTGCAGCATCGACTTGCGTTCGCTCACGGGATGCATTGCCAGCAGCAGCGATAGGCCATCGAGAATGTCCTCACGGATGACGGCGGGATGCATCGAGGTTGCGCGGAACAGGTCGCGCAGCGCGCCGATCGGCCGATCGATCGCGGTGCTGATCAACGGCACACCTTCGGCAATCGCGGGCGGATCGGATGCAGCAGTTCCGCTGCGGTTCATCCACACCAGGCCGCCGGTCTCGTGCACGGCATGGGCCGTCGCCTTGATGGTCTTGGGTACTTCGAGGTCGGGGTGCGCGGGGATGCGGATGCAGCGGCTCGATCCTTCGTATTCCCAGCCGTGATAGAGGCAATTCAGCGAATTGCCCCGGACAAAACCGTAGCTCAGCCGCATGCCGCGATGCGGACAGCGGTCATCCCAGGCGCGGATTTGGCCATCGGCCCCGCGCCAAAGCACGATCTCGGTGCCGTTCAGGATAACGGCACGGGTCACACCGGCGGGCACGTCGACGCCAAGCGCGACCGGATGCCAAGTTTGGTTTTCGTCAGTCATGGACTTCATTGGCCATGCCTGGTCGCGCAGCGTCAAGCTGGTGCTGCAACGATCATGGGCAGAACAATGCAATTGCCGCTTTTCGCGGCAGTCAGCCGGCGCGGATGAACTGCACCGCCTGATCTTTCCGGAACAGATAGAGCAGGGTCCGCAGCGCTTCGCCTTGCGCGCCGGTGAGGCCCGGATTGTCGGCAAGGGCGGCCCGCGCATCCTCGTGCGCGAATTCGAGGAGATGCCGATGCGCATCGGGCACGGCAAGATGGTAGCCGGGCATGCCGGACTGGCGAGTGCCAAGCAAATCCCCCTGGCCGCGGAGCTCGAGGTCCCGCTCGGCGATCACAAAACCATCCTCGGTCGAGCGGATGGTGTCGAGCCGGGCCTGTGCTGTTTCGCTCAGCGGCTCCTTATAGAGCAGCAGGCAGGCGGAGCGAGCGGAGCCCCTTCCGACCCGGCCGCGTAGTTGGTGAAGCTGGGCGAGCCCAAAACGCTCGGCGTGCTCGATGATCATGATGGTGGCGTTTGGCACATCGACGCCGACTTCGATGACGGTGGTGGCGACGAGAATTTTGGCGTCGTTTGCGATGAAGCGATCCATCGCCGCCTGCTTCTCCGAGGCGCTGAGGCGGCCATGGACGAGCGCGACCTTGTCGCCAAAAATCTTCTTCAGTTCGGCGAAGCGATCCTCGGCGGCGACGACATCGAGGACGTCGGACTCCTCGACCAGCGGACAGACCCAGAAGACCTGAGCGCCTTCGTCGATCCGGGCCTGAAGCCGCGCAATCACGCGGTCGTACTGGGTCATCGGCAGGATAGCGGTGTCGATCGGCTGCCGGTTGGCGGGCTTTTCGCGCAAAATGCTGACGGCCATGTCACCGAAGTGGGTCAGCACCAGGGTGCGTGGAATCGGCGTCGCGGTCATCACCAGCAGATCGGCGTGGCGGCCTTTTTCGCTCAGGGCGAGGCGCTGGTGGACGCCGAACCGGTGCTGTTCGTCGACAACCGTCAGGCCGAGGTCATGGAATACGACATCTGCCTGGAACAACGCGTGTGTGCCCACGACGATAGCTACCTCGCCGCTGGCGATGGCCTCGCGGGCGGCGCGGCGCTCGGCCGGCGACTGCTTGCCCGTCAGCAGGATGATGTTGAGTTTTACGGCGTCGGCGAGCGGCTTGAGCGTCCGGAAATGTTGGGCGGCAAGCAATTCGGTAGGCGCCATCAGGGCCGATTGCGCTCCCGATTCTGCGACCGCGGCCATAGCCATAAGGGCCACGACAGTCTTGCCGGAGCCAACGTCGCCTTGCAGCAGCCGCGACATCCGCTCCGGCGCCGCCAGGTCCTTGTGGATATCGGCAATAGCCTGAACCTGACCGGCGGTGAGCGAGAAGGGCAGGGCAGCTTCGACCCGCGCGACAATCTCACCGGTCATCTGGCGGGCGATGCCGCGGGGGGCGATCAGGGCAGAGCGGACGAGCAGCAGTGCAAGCTGGCCAGCCAGATATTCGTCATAGGCGAGGCGCATGCGGGGCGGGGCGGTCAGCTCACCATCGCCTGGCGCCTGCGGCAGATGCACGGTCTGCATCGCGCCGGAAAATGCAGGCCAGCCAAACGTTTCGCGGCGATTGGCTGGCATCCATTCGGGCAAATCCGGAAGCCAGTCGACCACCTGCCGCACGATCTTTGTCAGCGCCTTCGAACTAAGGCCCTGCGTCAGCGGATAGACCGGCTGCACCAGCGGCAGGGTCTCGAACTTGTCCGGCTCGACGATGAAATCGGGGTGGGTGATCTGCTTTTCGCCGTTGAAAAAGCCGATTTCGCCCGAGACATAGCGTTCCTCGCCGACAGGGAGCGCTCGTTCCACCCAACCGCCGGCGGCGCGGAAGAAGACAAGCTGGATGTCGCCGGTTTCATCATGGGCGAAGACGCGATGCGGGATATGCGGCTTACCGCGAGGCGGTGGCTGGTGGCGGTCAATGTGGAGCAAAAGGGTAGCAACGTGGCCCGCATAGGTGCCCGATACGCCATCCATGCGCCGCCGATCGATGGCACCCACGGGCATGTGCATCAGGACGTCGAGCGCGATCGCCTGATCGCCCTCTGCGATGCCGAAAAACCGTGTCAGCAGGGCCGAGAGTTGCGGCCCCACTCCCTTGATGGAGTTGAGCGAGCGAAACAGCGGATCGAGGGTCGACGGACGGGGCATATCCTTGTGGTAGCGGATTTCGGTGGTGGCGAAAACCGAGGGCTGTTGAGGTTCAAGGCAAGCGAGCGTAAACAGCCAGCTCACATCACGAGGCCTGCCCGATCATGGACGCGCAAAAAAGCGCCGATGAGCCGTTTGCTATTGAGGCGCTGGACGCTCGCCGCCGCCGGCTGCGCTATCGCGCCTGGCATCGCGGGACCAAGGAAATGGACCTCGTGCTCGGGCCTTACGCCGACCGCCACACGCCGACACTGAACGATTCTGAGCTCGGCCGGCTCGAGGTTCTGATGGATGAAGCCGACACCGATTTGCTGAAATGGGTGATGGGGCAGGAGGCACCGCCCGCCTCGATCGACCGGGAGCTTCTCGACCGGCTGATCGCTTTCCGTGCGTTGGAGGCGGTGCACAAATGAACATCAAACCTGAGCTGACTATGCCCCGTACGACCGTCATCTCCAACGTGCCCGATGGCATGCAGCCGATCGTTCTGGCGCGCCGCATCGAAGCGCAGCTCAAGGTACGACCCGACGCGCCGGTCAGTCTGGTGTTCGTGGCACGTGACGGCCGCCGGCTCGACCGGATGGCGGATATCCTCGGCCAATTGCTGCCTGGCCACCCGCTCCTGACACTGCCGGCGTGGGACTGCCTGCCCTATGACCGCGTGTCGCCGAACGGCGTGACGATCGCCGCCCGCATGACGGCGCTGTCGACGCTGGCGGGGGAGACCGAAAGGGGCGCGGTTGTGCTGACCACGATCAACGCCCTGATTCAAAAACTGCCGCCGCGCGATGTTGTCGCCGGTATGTCGTTCTCGGCAAAGGCTGGTCTGGTCGTCGACAGCGAGAGGCTCATCGCCTGGGCCGCCGGCAACGGTTATCTGCGCGTGCCAACTGTGCGCGAAACAGGTGAATTCGCGGTCCGTGGCGGGCTCATCGATCTATACCCGGCAGGGCTCGAGGCACCACTGCGGTTCGATTTCTTCGGCAAGCAGCTCGAAACCATCCGCACCTTCGATGCCGAGACGCAGCGGACCACCGGCAATCTCAAATCGATCGCGCTCGCCCCCATGAGCGAAGTGCTGCTCAATGAGGAAAGCATCCGGCGCTTCCGGGCCAATTATACCGTGGCGTTCGGCGGCAATACCGCGGGGGACCCGCTTTACGCCGCGGTGAGCGCGGGCCAGCGATTCCCCGGTGTCGAGCACTGGCTGCCGTTCTTTTACGAGGAGATGAACGGGCTCGCGGACTATGTGGGTGACGCGCCGTTCGTTTTCGACGACCAGTCGCGCGCCGCCTATACCGACCGGCAAACACAGATAAAGGACTACTACGAGGCGCGCGAGCAGGCGCGAACCGCCGCCAATGCCGCGACGGCCGGCGCGCCCTACAAGCCGATCGCACCCGATCTGCTCTACGAGACCAAAGATACTCCTTACGCACTCGCGACGGACGAGGTGGAACAGCTCTCGCCGTTCGTCACGCCTGATCCCACAGCCAAGGTCGAGGACGCTGGCGGGCGCCTTGCGCATAACTTTGCAGCAGAACGGCAGGCAACCGATCTCAACCTGTTCGAGGCCGTGGTCAACGTTCTGCAGCAGGAGCGGAAGGCCGGTCGCAAGAGGATCATCGCCTGCTGGTCCGAGGGTTCGCGGGACCGCATGGCGCAGGTGCTGAAGGATCACGGCCTTGCCAATCCGCGGATGGCGGAGAACTGGCGCGACGCCGAGACAACTTCGCCGGCCGCCACGGCGCTCGTGGTGCTCGGGCTCGAAAGCGGCTTTGCCACGGCTGAGATGCTGGTGCTCTCCGAGCAGGACATTCTCGGCGAGCGCCTGCTCCGACCGCAGCGGCGCAAGAAGGCATCGGATGCGCTGACCGAGGCCACGAGCCTCGCCGCTGGCGATCTCGTCGTCCATGTCGATCACGGTATCGGCCGCTTCCTCGGTCTCAAGGCAATCGAGGTTGGCGGGGCGCCGCATGATTGCGTCGAGATCGAGTATGCCGGCGGCAAGCTTTACCTGCCGGTCGAAAATATCGAACTTCTGTCACGCTATGGCTCTGAAGATACGGGCGTCCAGCTCGACAAGCTCGGCGGCGTGGCGTGGCAGGCCAAGAAAAGCAAGCTCAAAAAGCGCATCCGTGACATGGCGGAGCAGCTCATCAAGATCGCGGCGGCGCGGCTTTTGACCAAGGCAGAGCCAGTTGAACTGCCGTCCGGTGCCTATGAAGAGTTCGCCGCGCGTTTCCCCTATGAAGAGACCGAAGACCAGCTTGCCGCCATCGAGTCCGTCTACAGCGATCTGACGTCGGGCAAAGTCATGGACCGGCTGGTTTGCGGCGATGTCGGTTTCGGCAAGACGGAAGTGGGGCTGCGCGCAGCGTTCCTCGTGGCGCTATCAGGCAAGCAGGTCGCGGTGGTCGTGCCGACGACCCTTCTGGCGCGACAGCACTTCAAGACGTTCAAGGAACGCTTTGCCGGCCTGCCGGTGAAGGTGGCGCAGGCTTCGAGGCTCGTGTCGAGCGCCGAACTCAAGGCCACCAAGGAAGAGCTGGCCTCTGGGCAGGTCGACATCGTCGTCGGGACGCACGCCCTCCTGTCAAAATCCATCGAGTTCAAGAACCTGGGCCTCGTCATCGTCGACGAGGAGCAGCATTTTGGCGTCGCGCATAAGGAACGCCTCAAGGCGATGCGCGACAGCGTGCATGTGCTGACGCTGACCGCGACGCCGATTCCGCGCACGTTGCAGCTTGCGCTCACGGGCGTCCGTGACCTGTCGCTGCTGGCGACCCCCCCGGTCGATCGCCTCGCTATCCGAACCTTCATCTCGCCCTTTGATCCGCTGTCCATCCGCGAAGCGCTGCTGCGTGAAAAGTACCGCGGCGGTCAGGCTTTTTACGTCGTGCCACGCATCAAGGATCAGCCGGATATCGCCGAATTCCTGCGGACGCAGGTGCCGGAGGTGTCATTCGTCGTTGCCAACGGCCAGATGCCGGCGACCGAACTCGACGACATCATGAACAATTTTTACGACGGCAAGTTCGACGTGCTGGTGTCGACCACCATTGTCGAGTCTGGTCTCGATATTCCAAATGCCAACACACTGGTCGTGCATCTGGCCGACCATTTTGGACTGGCTCAGCTATATCAAATCCGTGGCCGCATCGGCCGGGCCAAGCAGCGGGCCTATGCGCTGTTCACTGTTCCGGCGGATCGCAAGATCACCGACACGGCGGAGCGGCGATTGACGGTACTACAGTCGCTCGAAAGCCTTGGGGCGGGTTTCCAGCTTGCCAGCCACGATCTCGACATTCGCGGCGCCGGCAATCTGCTTGGCGAGGAACAGTCGGGGCATATCAAGGAAGTCGGCTACGAGCTTTATCAGGCGATGCTCGAAGAAGCCGTGGCCTCGCTCAAGACCGGCGAGGAAGACTATGAGGACCGCAACGAGTGGAGTCCGCAGATTTCGCTCGGCATGCCGGTGATGATTCCCGAGCACTATGTGCCCGATCTGCAGGTCAGGATGCAGCTCTATCGCCAGCTCGGCGATCTCGCCGATGCGCGAGAAATCGATGCGGCCGGGGCCGAATTGATCGACCGGTTCGGGCCGTTGCCCGACGAAGTCGAGGCGCTGCTCAAGGTCATCCTGATCAAAGCGCTCTGCCGCGCGGCCAACGTCGAGAAGGTCGAAGCGGGGCCCAAGGGAGCGGTTGTTACTCTCCGGCACAATGAGTTCTCGGATCCCGCCGGGCTAGTGCGGCTCATCGCCGATCCGGGTGTTCACGCGCGAATTAAGCCAGATCAGAAAATAGTCTTTGCGCGAGACTGGCCAAAAGCCGAGGCAAGGCTTAAGGGAACGGCCGCAATTTTGTCGCGCCTTGCTGCTCTTGCAGAAGGTGCTGTTACCGCTACAACACTCGCCCGATAATGCTTTGCAAACGCCGTTTCGGTCATGTTATTGCCGGAATTCAGCCCTTGAACGGCGGCGTTCCTGACGTATGCCGTCCGAACAAAATAATTCCAAGGATAGCCTAATGACCCTTAAGAACTATCTCGTTGCCGGCTTCCTGGCCGCCGCACTAAGTGCGACCATGGGCGCAACGGGGGCGCAGAGCGCGGGCGCCGCGAAGCCTGCTGCTCCGGCAGCCGCTGCGGCTCCCGCCGCCGATGCCAATGCTCCCGCTCCGGCGTCGTCGACGACGGGGCTGCCGCAGGATCAGAGCACCGCTGCTAACCGGCCGGCCGCGCAGAACTGGCTAAAGGTCTGCGATCCGATTCCGGCCGGACAAAAGGCTGCGGGGCAAAAGGCGTGCATCCTCCGTCAGGTGGTGGTTGCCAACAACCAGTTCCTCGGCTCGTTCCTGCTGCGCGACGATCCGGGCCAGCAGAGCCGCCTGCTCGCGGTGGCCGCGGTGCCGCTCGGCGTACTTTTGCCGTTCGGCCTTACCTGGCAGATCGACGGTCAGAAGCCGATTCGCGTGCCCTATATGTTGTGCGACCCGCAGTCCTGCGCGAGCCAGCTCGTGATCAACGAGCAGTATGTGGCAGCGCTCAAGAAGGGCCAAACCCTCAGCCTCATCGCCAAGAACCGCGCCAACAAGGATTTGGTCATCAACATCAATCTCGGCGGCTTCGGCACAGTTTATGACGGTCAGGCTGCGCTGACCTTCGACGAATTTCGCAAGGACACGACTGGTGGCGCTGCGCTGGAGCAGCAGTTGCAGGACCGTGCCGAGCAGCTTCGCAAGCAGCTTGGCGGTACGCCTGACGCACCGGCCGACAACAGTTCGACGGCCCCCTCTCCGGCGCCGGCCACGCCGTCGAACTAAGGCCAAGCTGACATTCCGGTTTTAAGGGGCGCTTCGGCGCCCCTTTTACTTTGGACTAGCGCCGGCCCATGCCGGCAGCGATTGCCTGGCGGCGCAGGCCGGGTACGAGCTTCAGGGCCCAGAGGCCGCCAGCCCGTATGGCCTGGGCTGGCAACATCTCGCCGAGCAGAGAGCGGAATAGGGCGTCTACCACTGTCCCTGTCCGCGCAAGGTCGCCGGCGCGCCGATGCGCATAGTCGTCGCTCAACTCATTCGCCCAGCCCGACTTGCCCGTATCGAAGTCGATAACGGCGGCTGAGAGGTCTGCGACATCCCGCAGTCCGAGGTTGAGACCTTGTGCTCCGATCGGCGGAAAGGCATGGGCAGCCTCGCCAACCAGCACGACCCCGTTTGTTCCCGCCTTGGTGACGGCAAGGGTGCTCAGCGGAAAGACGAAAGCCGGACCGGCCAGTTCAATATTGCCGAACAGCCCCTGGGACTTGTCGCGGAATATCGTCGTCAGCACTTCCGGCCCGCCTGCCTTGGCCTCTTCGAGTACCGCACGGTCATCGATCCAGACGAGGTTGGTCCGCGCGGCACCGGCGGGGACGAGGGTGAACGGCCCATGGGGATAGTGAAATTCGACGGATTGGTCGCCAAGCGGCCGGGTCAGCGACAAGTCGCAGACCAGCGCCGCCTCGCTGAATTTGTGCTCGCGGACGCCAATGCCGGCGGCGGCGCGGACGGTGGAGTTCTTCCCATCCGCGCCGACGAGGAGAGTTGCCTCGATCGTTTCATCAGCGCCGAGCGAAAGCAGTGCGCCAGCTTCGTTGACCGTGATTGCAGTGGCCGGACGGGGCAGGGTGGTGAGGTTCGGGAATTTGGCGGCCACCGCCTCAAAGGCTTCGGCGAGCGCGATGTTGGCAAAATTCCAGCCGAATGCATCAAGCCCGGCCTCGGCGCTTGTGAACAGCGTTTCGGGCGCCCGGATCAGCCGTGGCGTTGCGTCGATGATCCTGATTTGCCGCAAGGGATGGCCGAGTACGGTGGGATCGCCAACGACGCCGATCTCGCGAAGATAATCCACCGCCGGCATCATCAGCGCCGATGTACGCCGATCGGGCGGAGCCGTCGGCGCGAGGTGCGCCGTGCGCAGCCCGGCTCGCGCGACAGCAATTGCCGCGGCGCGACCCGCAAGGCCGCCGCCGACAATAACGGCGTCGAAGCGGGTCGCGGTCATTCGGCGGGCGCCGGTGCAACGTTTCCCCGGCTCTCGCTCGGCATCACAACACTGCCGAGATAGGAGCCGATGAACATCGCGACGAGATAAATCCAGAGATTGTTCGGCAGAAAGGCAATCAGCGCGATCGCCGGCCCCGGGCAGATGCCGGACATACCCCAGCCGACGCCGAATAAAGCTGCGCCGATGACAAGCGGGCGATCGATCTTAGTGAATGCCGGCTCGTGGAAACTTTTATCGAACAGCGGCGCATTCCGACGCTTGCCGATGCGGACGGCGATAAACATCACGACCAGCGCACCGCCCATGACAAAGGCAAGGCTTGGATCCCAACCGCCGGAAGGGATCGAGCCGAAATCGAGGAAACGCAGAACCTTCAGCGGATTGATCATCTGCGAGACATAGAGGCCAGCGCCGAACAGCAGGCCGCTCAGCGCTGCCGTCGCGAGATAGGGTAGTTTTAGGGAGATGGCCATCAGACGATCCTCGTCACCGCGACCGTAACGATCGCCACGCCGAAAAACACCGCCACGGCGACCAGCGACCGAACCGACAGCCGGGCGAGGCCGCAGACGCCATGCCCGGATGTGCAGCCATTGCCGATTTTCGTGCCGAGGCCGGTCAGCAAGCCAGCGACCGCCAGCCAAACCGGCGTCGGAATAGCCGTCCAGGCGGGCGCTGAAACGAGGGCGGCAGGCTTCCCCGCCGGTCCGCCGATGCCGAGGCCGGGCACCAGATAGGCGGTCACCAGCCCGCCGATGACGAGCGCGACCAGGAAAGTGATACGCCAGACAGCCGTCTGCGCGGGCGGCAACAATTGGCCGAATATCCCGGAGATACCAGCGATGCGGCCGTTACCGAGCCAGAGCAGCGCAGAGGCGAGGCCGATCAAACCGCCGCCAATCAGCGCGGGAATAGGGGTGAATGCGTCCATTTGGGCATTTCTTTCGTGACGAAACGCTAGATATATCAAACGGCTGGCGGCTCAACCAGTTTCAGGCAGGCCATTTCCTGCTACGCCGGGAGCCGGGCGTAGAAAAGCCAACCTTGTCGCTTTTCGGTGAACCACGGCTTCCTTGCGAGCGCTTACGCCCCTAGATATAGGCGCCCACGACCCCATTTGGAGCCGCGCATGCTTGCCCTGTTGACCGATCCTTCTGCTTGGATCGCCCTTGGCACCCTCACCGTCCTCGAGATCGTTCTCGGCATCGACAACATCGTATTTATCTCCGTGCTGGTGTCGCGGTTGCCGAAAGCGGCGGCCGAGAATGCGCGGCGCATCGGCCTGCTGCTGGCACTGGCCTTCCGGATACTGCTGTTGCTGGTGCTCAGTTGGCTGATCGGGCTGACACAGCCGGTGATTTCCGCCTACGGGCTCGACCTTTCGTGGAAGGACCTGATCCTCATCGGTGGCGGTGCATTCCTGCTCTACAAGGCCACGCACGAGATGCATAAGGCCGTTGAGGAGGGGGGCGACGAAGCGCCAAAGCCGGCGGTCGGCTCGTTTGCCGCGATTATTGCGCAGATCATAGTAATCGACCTGGTATTTTCCATCGACTCGATCGTGACGGCCATCGGCATGGCGCAGCACGTCGAGGTGATGATCGCGGCTGTAATCATCGCCGTCGCAATCATGTATATCGCCTCTGGGCCCGTCGCTGGCTTTATTGCGCGGCACCCGACCACCAAGATGCTGGCCCTGGCGTTCCTCCTGATGATCGGCATAGCGCTGGTTGCCGACGGGCTCGGGTTCCATATCGACAAGGCGTATATCTACGCTGCCATGGCGTTCTCCACCGCCGTCGAGGCCATCAACATTTTTGCCCGGCAGCGTCAGGGCAAAGCCAGAGCAGAAACGGTGGTTCCTGCGTCGGCGGCAGCCATTGCCGCCACCGCAGCCTCACCCGCTCCGAAACGAAAGGCGAAATCGAACCCAGCTTCGCGCGCTCAATCACGCCCGAAATCGGCGCCCAGACCTAAGTCCCGCTAGCGCGACAGTGCCGCTGGACAGGCTGGAGGCGAAAAGCTAAAGCCGGACGCACGGGTGGATGGCAGAGCGGTTGATTGCACCGGTCTTGAAAACCGGCGGGCGTGCAAGCGTCTCGGGGGTTCGAATCCCTCTCCACCCGCCACTCTGAATAACTGAGCTTTTGGCGCGCTTGACCTAAAGGCGAGTGCCCCGGCCCGTGGCGGGCCGGAGCAGGTTTGCATTAGTCGCCGACCCACACGACCGTATCCGTGTCGTTGTCGATCAGGACCGGCTGGTCATTGACGTAAACATAGGAATAGCGGTCGTCTGACGGCACCGGATAGAGGTGCAGGCCGTGGCCGACCCGATAGCCGGGGCGGATGTCGCCATCATAGGCAATCGAGGCTTCGCGGTGAGCCCGAGCATAGTCCTGGGCGTCGCTGGAAACGCCGGCGCCGACACTAGCGCCGACGACCCCGCCTACGACTGCGCCCACGGGGCCCGCGATAAAGAAGCCGGCGGTGGCGCCTGTTGCAGCGCCTGCGCCGCCGCCAACGACGGCACCGCTGTCAGCGGCAAGAATTGGGGTAACGCTGCCTAGCGCGAGGATAGCTGCGGCGAGGCCGCCAAGAGCAAGTTTGCGCATCGGAGTTCTCCTTGAGTTGACTAAGGATGCCCTGACCAACGGGTCGACTCCGCGATTGTTCCGATAAAATGCCAGCCATGCGGTACGGGTTTTGAGGGAACCGGATGGGTAGGCTCGCGTTTGCGCGCCGGCCAGGCGGCACCGCTCTCCCGCATCGCTAAAAATAATAACTTGAATTTTGTAGTCATATTAAATATCGAGGGTTGAGCGCTGCGGCGGATTGGCCCGGCGTCGTTTGGAAATCGTCCACCCAGCGAGGGCGCGGCCACGGCCCCGCCAAGCCAGGCAGACCCTTATATCTGGGGGCATGTATGGCTTTTAGGACTTATCGCTGGGCGTTGCTGACCGGCACGGCGCTATTGGGGCTGGCGGTGGGGCCGGCATTGGCGCAGCAGACCAAGACAGAGGCGGCTGATTGCAAGACCGACGCGAAGGGCGCCGTCGATCCGAATTGCGCCCCGGCCAGCAAGCAGGCGGCTGTCGCCAAGGGTTCAACTTATCTCACGCCGCTGGTGGTCAGCGGCAATGCTGATGCGGGCGGGGTGGGCGATCCCTACGCCACGCCGAAGGCGGTAAGCACGGTTGGCCCGGACGAAATCAACCAGTTCGGCGGCCAAAATCTCGATGACGTGCTGCGTACGCAGCCTGGCGCCTTCACCCACGACAACCCGCAGAACCCTGGTCTCGCGGTGAACATCCGCGGCATGGACAGCTATAGCCGCGTCAACATGGAGATAGACGGCGCAAGGCAAAACTTCCGCTTCACCGGACACGACGCAGCGGGCATGACCTTTGTCGATCCCGCAATGCTCGGCGGCGTCGATATTACGCGCGGTGCGGTGGACGGCGTCGGCGGCGCAGGTGCGCTGGCGGGTGTTGCCAACTTCCGCACGCTCGATGTCGACGACCTCATCAAGGATGGCAAGGACTACAGCGGGTTCACCTCGATCACGGCGGGCACGAATGGCGATGGGGTTTCTGAAGCCGCAGCGGCCGCATACCGCGTAAACGACACGTTTGCCGTGCTCGGCGCGATCAGCAAGCGTAATCCGTGGGACTACGACAACAGCGAGGGCGAGACCGTTCAGAACACCGCCCAGGATATCATCTCGGGCCTGGTGAAGGCTGAGATCACGCCGACGCTCGATTCAAAATTCACCGTCAGCGGCCTCATCTACAACGACAATTTTGCCGCGAACGGCTACCAGCAGACGGTCAATAATCAGACCTATTCGGCCAAGTACGACTACACCCCGGCCGACAACCCACTCGTCGATCTGCACGCCGGCATCTATTACAACGCGACCCGGATGCAATACACGGGCATCGAACCGAATAGCCCGTTCACCCAGCCACCCTACACGCTGCCCCCCTACAACAGCATTGATTGGCTTCCCGACGTTGGCCGCGTGATCGACGACCGGAGCTGGGGCGTCAATGCGACGAACACGTCGCGCGGCCAGATCGGCGATTTCGGCATCAAGTCGACCTACGGCTTCGAGTATTCCGGCGACAACGCCGAGGTCACCAACGCGAACAGCCTGCCGGGCGTCAATCCGAGCGGCAACGCTACGATTGCCAGCGTCTTCTCGGCGACCACCGTCAGTCGCGGCATCGTCGATCTGACCGGCGGGCTCCGCTACGACTACTATTCCGCCAACGGCAACGTGCCGCTGAGCGACGCCAATGCCGATCCGACGTTTAGCGGGCCAGCGAGCCTGTCAATCGGCCGGCTCGATCCGAGCGTGACGCTGGCACTGAACCCGACGGACTGGTTCCAGCCCTACGTTTCGTATTCGCAGACCTTCCGTCCGCCTACAGTGAGCGAACTCTTCACGGGCGGCGAGCATCCCGGCGGCTTCGTGGTGTTCGGCGCCAATCCCAATCTCCAGCCGGAGACCGCTGACAACTGGGAGATCGGCGCCAACTTCCGCCGCGACGACCTCATCACCGCGGGCGACAGCCTGCGCTTGAAGGCTGACTATTTTTACAGCAGCGTCGACAACTACATCACCGGCAACCTGTTCCCGACTGGCGCCATGGGCCCGTTCGGCCCCGTCTACGGCTCTTATTTCGTCAACAATCCGGGCATCACCCACGTCCAGGGCGTCGAGCTGCAGGCAGCTTACGATGCCGGCCGCTATTTCGCCGGCTTGAGCTACACGCACACGACCAACGACCTGCCACCAACGATCGGGCTTGGCGTGGTGAGCTACACCCCTTCGGATGTCTTCACCGGCACAATCGGTGTGCGTCTGCTCGAACAGCAAAACCTGACGCTCGGCGCCCGACTTTATGCGGTGAGCAACACCAACCAGGGGCTCGATTCCGAGACGCTCGAACCACTCGCGCCGCTACCCGGCGACAACCTCGTCGACCTCTTCGCCAACTACAAATTCGACAACGGACTCGAGATCGGCGCCAACGTCTCCAACGTCTTCGACGTCAGCTATTCGCCGTCGTTGAGCACGACCCCCGACCTCGATCCAGCGGGCGGTACTGGTCGTGGCCGGACGTTCGAGTTCACCGCCAAGGCATCGTTCTAAGAACGCGCAACAGGAAACCCGCCCCGTGAAGACAGATGAACTGATACGCCGCCCGCCCGTCGCGGTTGCAGCTCCTCGCCGGGTCGATCGGACTGGCATCCGACGGCTCGACAGTTCGGATCTGTTCGCGGGTGCTACCGAAATCGAGATCGCGCACGAAAGCGCGGTCTACCGCCTGAAAATTACCCGGCAGGGCAAGCTCATTCTCAACAAGTAGGATTTTGCGAGTGAACGTGATGACGGTTCTGGACCCCTCGGACATCCGGGCAAAGCGGCGCGACAACCCGAAAATGCGTGAGCGCGATTTCGCACGCATCCACCGGATTCCCGAAGCAGCGCTGGTCGCAGCGCATGTGGGGGATGGGGTGGTCCGTCTCAACTGCGATGTGAGCGCGGTGCTCAACGGCCTGCCGGCGCTGGGCGAGGTCATGGCGCTTACTCGCAACGAAAGCGCAGTGCACGAAAAGATAGGCCGCTATGAGGGGATCACCGTTGGTGCCGAGACGGCACTCGTGCTCGGCGAAGAGATCGACCTGCGCATCTTCCCATCCCGGTGGAAGCATGCGTTTGCGGTCAGTAAGCGCGATGAGGGCGGCCCGCTCCGTCACTCCCTGCAGTTCTTCGATGCCGCTGGCGAAGCCGTACACAAGGTGCACCTGCGTGAAGCTTCCGACCTCGTCGCGTTCACGGCGCTGATCGAGCGGCTGGCAGCAGCGGAGCAAAGCGAGACGATCCCGAAAGTCGTGGTTGAACCGACGCAGAAGATTGGCAGCCCAGCAGGCCGTGATGAGTTGAACCGGGCCTGGCGCGCGCTCACCGATACCCATCAGTTTTTCGGCATGCTGAAGCGGCTGAACCTCGATCGGCTCGGTGCGCTGCGCATGGTCGACCGCGATCTTGCCTGGCCGCTTGCTGCGACCGGTGTTGAGCAGGGACTACGCGATGCCGCAGCCATCGAGCTGCCGATCATGGCTTTCGTCGGCAATCCCGGCTGCATCCAGATTCACTCAGGAGCAGTTCAGAACATTCAGTTGATGGGCCCCTGGCTCAACATTTTCGACGAGACCTTCCATCTCCATCTGCGGTTGGACCACATCACCGAGCTCTGGGCTGTGCGCAAGCCGACCAAGGATGGATTTGTTACCTCGGTCGAGGCGTATGGCGCCGACCGCTCGCTGATCATCCAGTTCTTCGGCGTTCGCCATGAGGGCGTCGATGAGTTGCCGGCGTGGCGCAAACTCGCCCAGGGCCTGCCGAAACTCGAGGCTGTGCCCGCATGAGCCCGATACGTTTCTTCATAACCGCGCTCGTGGTCGTCGCTATCGGCGTTCCGGCCTATGCCGATGATCCGCTGGCGAAGATCACGCCCTTCAAGGATTCTTCCCGCATCGTCTCGATTGGTGGGTCGCTGACCGAGATCGTCTATGCGCTGGGCGAGGAGAGCCACCTCGTCGCCCGCGACACGACCGGCAACTATCCGCCCGCCGCGCTGAAGCTGCCTGACGTCGGTTATATGCGCGCGCTGTCGCCGGAAGGCGTGCTCTCCGTCAATCCGACCGGCATCCTGGCGATTGCGGGCAGCGGTCCAGCCGACGCGCTGTCGCTGATCGGGAAATCGGGAATTCCGTATGACGAAATCCCAGAGTCCTTCTCGCATCAGGGCATCCTCGACAAGGTGCTGGCGGTTGGTCGGGCACTCGGCGCTGACGACAAGGCGAAGGCGCTGGCGGCAAAGCTCGACGCTGATCTGACAGCCGCGGAGGGCCTGACCAAAGGGTTAGCCGAGGCCAATCGCAAGCGTGTGCTGTTCGTGCTGTCGCTGTCGGGCGGGAAGATCCTCGCTTCAGGCAGCGGCACCGCCGCCGATGGCATCATCGGCTTGGCCGGCGGCGTCAATGCCGTCACCGGCTACGCGGGCTACAAGGCCATCGGCAGCGAGGCGGTCATCGCCGCAAGGCCGGACGTCATCCTGTTGATGGACAATGCCGGCGACAGGTCCGCGACGACAGCCCAATTGCTGGTCGATCCAGCAATCGCCCTCACGCCGGCCGGCAAGAACAAAGCAGTCATCGTCATGGATGGAGAATACCTCCTCGGTTTTGGCCCTCGCACCCCGGCCGCGGTCCGCGATCTCGCAGAGAAGATCTATGGCGACCAACTGGCCAACAAGTGACGCTGTGACCAGCCTGGCACAGTCCCTTGCGGTCGGCAGTTCCACCGGCGACCGCAGCGCAGCTGGCCGTCTGGGTCTGGTTGTGATTGTTCTGCTGTTGGTCGCCGCGGCCGGCATCAGCGTGACCACCGGCGCCTCCGACGCCTCGTTTGGCCACGTCGTCGCAAGCTGGCTTGGCCATGCGAACGCTGCCGATGCGAGCTTGACGCGCGACCGCATTATCATCATGGACATCCGCCTGCCACGGATGGTTCTCGGTGCGCTGGTCGGAGCGGCGCTCGCTGTCTCGGGTGCGATCCTGCAGGGCCTGTTCCGGAACCCGCTGGCCGATCCCGGCCTCGTCGGCGTTTCATCCGGGGCAGGGCTTGGCGCGGTGTTGGTGATTGTGCTTGGCAGTGCTCTGCTCGGACCGCTCTTCGCCGTCGCAGGCCTCTATGCCTTGCCTTTTGCGGCCTTTCTTGGCGGCCTCGCCTCGACGTTCCTGCTCTATGGCATCGCGACCCGCCGAGGCCAGACGGCGATCGCCACCATGCTGCTCGCCGGCATCGCGCTCGGCGCGCTTGCAGCCGCGCTGACCGGCCTGCTGGTCTACCGCGCCAACGATACGCAACTGCGGGACATCACCTTCTGGAGTCTCGGTTCGCTCGCCGGATCGGACTGGACTAAGGTGCTCGCCGCTGGTCCGTTCATGGCGCTGGCACTCGCCGCTACGCCTTTCCTCGCCAACGGCCTTAATGCGATGAGCCTTGGTGAAGCCTCTGCGTATCACCTCGGCGTGCCGGTACAGCGGCTAAAGGCGATCGCGATTTTTGCGGTTGCAGGCGCAACGGGCGCCGCGGTCGCCGTATCGGGCGGTATCGGTTTTGTCGGCATCGTCGTGCCGCATCTGCTCAGGCTCACCATCGGGCCGGATCATCGTTTGCTGCTGCCGGGCTCGGCACTGCTCGGCGCAAGTTTCCTGCTTGTTGCCGACGCCATCAGCCGTTCCATTGCCGCGCCGGCTGAACTGCCGATCGGCATCGTGACAGCCATGGTCGGCGGGCCATTCTTCCTTTGGCTACTGCTCCGGCGCCGCGGCTTGCTCGGGACATGACGATGCTTGCCGCGCGAAATCTTTCGGTACGGCTTGCCGGTGCGAAAATTCTCGACACCGTCGACTTCGTTGCGGCGGCTGGCGAGGTCACGGCAATCATCGGCCCCAACGGTTCGGGCAAAACGACACTGCTGCGGGCGCTGTCAGGCGAATTGCCCGTCGCAGGTGATGTCGCACTGAACGGCAGTGATATCCGAAACCTGAAACCGTGGCAGGCCGCGGCGCTGCGGGCGGTGCTGCCGCAGGCAACGGTTCTCGCATTCCCATTCACTGTGCGCGAGGTAGTGCGGCTAGGCCTCGCCGCCGGTGGGGCAGGCGTTCCATCAGCAATGCTGGAACGCCTGCCCGAAGTGGCCCTCGAGCGCGTTGACCTAGCCGGCTTTGCAGGGCGTATGTATCAGGACCTTTCCGGCGGGGAGCAGCAGCGCGTGCAGTTGGCACGCGTGCTCTGTCAGGTATGGACGCCGGTTCTCGATGGCGTGCCGTGCTGGCTACTGCTGGACGAGCCCGTATCGAGCCTCGATATTCGGCACCAGCTCTTGGTCATGAATATCGCGCGGGACTTTGCCGATGCGGGCGGGGGCGTCGTCGCCGTGCTGCACGACCTCAATCTCGCGAGCCTATTTGCCGACCGCGTGGTCGTCATGGATCGCGGCAAGGTGGCAGCGAACGGAACCGCCGCGGCGGTGCTCGTCGACGATGTTCTGGCTCGCGTCTTCGGCTGTGACCTTCGTGTCGGGATGCTGCCCGCGCCGGGCATTCCGTTCGTCTTGCCGCACGCCGCGCTTTCGCAAAATCCGATCGGGAGATCATGATGAACCATTTTGTAGTCGGCGCGCTGACCGCGTTTGCTTTGCTGCCCGCCGCCGCCTTTGCCGATGACGCCCCGCCGTCTCCTACCGGCCACCTGAAGCTTGAGCTGAACGCCCTCCAGCCGGTCGACAAGGCCTGTCGCGTCACCTTCCTCGCGACCAATGGGCTCGCTGCCTCGCTCGACAAGGCGACCTTCGAGCTTGCCGTGTTCGGCACAGATAGCGCGATCTCTCGCGTCGTTTCGGCTGACTTCAAGGGGCTGACGACCGGCAAGACTAAGGTGCTGCAGTTCGACCTCAAGGACCTGGGCTGCGACGGCATCGGCCGTGTGCTGGTCAACGACGTCACCGCCTGTGGCGGACCGGGGATTGCGCCAGGCGCGTGCCTTGCGGGGCTGGAGACGTCCACCCGCACCAGGGTGACCTTCGGTCAGTGAGATGACGGCGGATCAGCCGATGCGGGCGGCGCTGTCCGGCTCGCTCCTGCTGCATGGCGCGCTGCTCGCCGCGGCACTGCTCTGGCTGCGCCCTCCGGTACCGGCCGATCAGCTCAATCTCGAGTCGATCGCCGTCAATATCGTCAACATCGACACTGCGTCGACCGATGCCGACACCACGACGAAGAGCGATGCGGTCGCAACGACTGTCGCGGCCGGCGTCAGGTCCGTCGCGGGGGACAGTGTGACGCAGCAAGAGACAGCAGATGCGTCGGCCGTTGTGCAGGAGACGATAGAGGCGGTGGCCAACGAGGCGGGGACGCCCGTTGCAGCACCTTCAGCGGTTGCCGCAAACGCCGAGCCTATGGGCACATCGCAGGCGGTGCCGGTCGGGGGATCGTCCGTGGTTCCAGAGGCAGCCCTGCTAATCAGTGCTTCAACCCCGGCTGCTGTTCCGGCGGCGGTCCCGGAGCTTGCGGTGACAGCTTCCGCCGATAGCGCTGACGTGGCTCAGGCACAGGCGGTACCAGTTCAGCCTGCCGTGACGCCTGCGCCATCCCCATCGCTGCCAGCTGAGCCCACTCCGGCGGTTACCGTGCAGGTGGCCGCCCTGCAACAGGTGGTCGCGACTGCCGATGCGGCTGCGAGACGGACTGATCCTGAGTCGACATCTCATAAGCCCGTGCCGACAAAACCCACGCCGCAGACGCAATTGCCGACCGCGCGGCCACCCAAACCAAGTCCGCGTCAGAGCGAAGCCTCGAGCGGCTCAGGCGGACGCAGCGCTGCCGATGCCAGGGCCGCAGATCCGGCGCGCGGTGGGGCCGGGCGCATCGATGCGGGCGGCACGGCAGCGGACAGCCGATATCCCGGCTTAATCCAGGCGAGGCTCAGGCAGGCGCTGCGCTTTCCCGCCGGCGCCCATCGGGCGAGTGGCGAGGTGCAGGTCCAGTTCACGGTGCTCGCCAGCGGCGCGGCCAGTGGCGCTTCTGTAGTGGTAAGCTCAGGGTCGGCCGTACTCGATCAGGCGGCGCTAGATACAATCCGCCGCGCCGCGCCGTTCCCACCGATTCCGCAGGAGGCCGGCCGCTCAAGCTGGCCGTTCGTAATGCCCCTTCGATTCAGGCGGTAGCGGACTCGATGCGCCTCCAAAGTTGCCGCGACCCGGGCAACACGTTAGGTCTGTTGCCAGAATTGAGTTCGGGCGGCGTTGGGAGTGGAGACGTCGATGGCTGAAGCCGAAGTTTTCCCGCCGCCATTGATCCTGCCGTTGGGCGATCGAAGCCTACTTGTCCGCTTTGGCAACACCCTGTCGGACGAGGCCAATCGCGCCGCTATTGCATTCGGGCGCCGCCTCGACGAGCGATTGCCGGATGGCGTTAGCGAAATCGACCCTAACCTCGTCTCGGTGTTGCTGAAATACGATCCGGAGCGCACGGATTTCGAGCGGCTGGCGGGCGAGGTACGTCTGCTCATATCGGCGCCGACGGCAATCGACGATGTTGCAGCGACTACCCACCGAATTGCCGTCCGTTTCGGTGGTGATGATGGCCCTGATCTTGAGGCGGCGGCGGCGGTCCTCAACATGACACCGGACGCGTTCGTTGCCACCCACAATGCCTCAGTCCTGCGCGTGCTGACCATCGGCTTTGCGCCGGGCTTCGCCTACTGCGGCTTTCATCCGGAGGCGTTTCGTCTGCCGCGCCGCACGGAAGTCCGGCCGCCGATGCCGCCCGGTAGCGTCCTCTTCGCGGCCGGGCAGACGGCAATCACCTCGACGTCCATCCCGACGGGCTGGCACGTCATCGGCCGGACCGATTTCCGCAATTTTGATTCCGCAGCTGACCCGCCAACGACGCTCCGCGAGGGAGATCGGGTCATCTTCGAAACGGTTGCCCAGTGACCGCCCTGATCCGCATCATCCGCGCCGGCCCGATGGCAACGATCCAGGACGCCGGCCGGTTTGGCGCGCTGCATCACGGCATCAGCGCGTCGGGACCGATGGATCGCGGCGCGTTCGAGCGGGCGGGCGGGCCGCTCGCTAATGCGGGCGCGGAGGGCATCGAATTCACGCAAGCCGGGCTCGCCTTCACCGTTGCCGAAGGGCATTTCCGTGCGCGTGGGGAGGGCGGCGAGTTCAGCCTTTCGGTGAACGGATCGCCGCGGGACTGGCCCGCCGATCTCGGGCTCGGGGCAGGGGACACCATCGACATCACGCCGGGTCCCTCGGGCAACTACGGCTATCTTCGGTTTGATCATGCCATCGACGTGCCCGCTGTCATTGGCAGCCGGGCGACGAACCTCGTGGCGGGGCTGGGCGGTCTCGACGGACGCGCGCTTCGGCGTGGTGATGAACTGACGTTGGTTCCTGTGGAGAGCGACGTCGTGGTCGGCGAAATGATAGCGACGCATCTTCCGGCCGACGATGGCCCGATCCGTTTCACCTGGGGTCTGCACGCAGATCTGTTTGCGCCGGCGGCCCGACAGGCGTTTCTTGGCGCGAACTTCGTCGTCTCGACCCGGCTCGACCGGATGGGCGTGCGGCTCGATGATCCGAGCGGCGTTTTCGCGGGGGCGCCGATCCTGTCTCTGGTATCCGACGCTATTGTACCCGGCGATATTCAGATTTTGGGCGATGGCACACCGATTGTCCTGATGCGTGATCACCAGCCGACCGGCGGCTATCCGCGCATCGCGACGGTCATCTCCGCCGACCTCGACCGGTTCGCTCAAATGCGACCGGGAACGGCGCTTGCTTTCGCGCCAGTCGGGCTGCACAAGGCGCGGGCCCTCTTCCTCGCGAGCCGCTAGCCATGACCAGCATCGACCTCAACGCCGATCTCGGGGAAGGTTTGCCCAACGACGCGGCGCTGCTCGAGATCGTCTCCAGCGCTTCGATCGCTTGCGGCGGCCACGCCGGCACCGAGGCAACGATGCGCGCTGCGCTGCAGGGTGCCAAGGCGCACGGTGTGGTGGCAGGTGCGCATCCGGGCTTTGCCGATCCCGAGAATTTTGGCAGGCGGCGGCTCGAAATCACTGCCGATGAGCTGACCCGCCAGATGCGGGAGCAACTTGCCACGCTGGCGGCGCTGGCGCGCGACGAGGGCGTCGAGCTCCGCTACGTGAAGCTGCATGGCGCGCTCGCCAATATGGCGGCCGAGGATGAGCACGTCGCCAGCATTGCCTTCGCCGCGGTGCGCAATCACGACGCGCATCTGGCCATCCTCGCTATCGACAACAGCGCACAGGTGGCCGCCGCCGAAGCGCTCGGTCTGACGGTCATCCACGAGGCCTATGCCGACCGCGCCTATCAGCCCAACGGCTTGCTGGTTCCGCGCAGCCAGCCCGACGCGGTATTGCACAATGCGGAGCTAATTGTGCAGCGAGCCCTGCGGCTCGCGACACTGGGCGAACTCGTTGCCGCCGACGGCAGTGCGGTGGCAACCGTCGCCCGGTCGCTCTGCATTCATGGCGACAATGCCGAGGCGGTGACGATTGCTCGAGCGCTTCGCGACGCGCTGACCGAGGCCGGGATCAGTATTGCCGCGTCGGCGTGACGGATTGTCTCTCGCCGCATTCTGCGCCATATCCCCGGCCTAACCGGAGATCACCGCATGACCGCAAAACGCATTGACGGCAAAGCCTTCGCCGAGGGTCTTCGCGGCCGTATTGCTGGCCACGTGGCGCGGCTCAAGGCGGAGCACGGCATTACTCTGGGGCTGGCGGTGGTGATCGTTGGCAACGATCCGGGCAGCCAGGTCTATGTGCGCAACAAGGCGCAGCAGACCGTCGAGGTCGGTATGGTTTCGGAAAAGTACGAGCTGCCGGATACGGTGAGCGAAGCTGAACTCCTGTCGCTTGTCCGCCGTCTCAATGACGCGCCTCATATCCATGGAATTCTTGTGCAATTGCCGCTGCCGGCGCACATTGATCCGAACAAGGTGATCGATACGATCTCGCCCGACAAGGATGTCGATTGCTTCACGCCGGGGAGCGTTGGCCGGCTGTGGATTGGCTTGCCGGGGCCTGTTTCCTGCACGCCGCTCGGCTGCCTGATGCTGTTGCGCGACGCTCTGGGTTCGCTGTCCGGGTTGAATGCTGTCGTCATTGGCCGCTCGAACCTTGTCGGCAAGCCGATGGCGGCGCTGCTGTTGCGTGAAAACTGCACCGTCACGCTTGCGCACTCCCGCACCAAGGATCTGGCCGACGTGGTCCGGCGCGCCGATATCGTCGTCGCCGCGATCGGGCGGCCGAAAATGATCCCTGGCGACTGGATCAAGCCCGGCGCCACAGTGATCGATGTCGGCATCAATCGCGTACCGGCGCCGGACAAAGGCGAGGGCAAAACGCGGCTGGTCGGCGACGTGGATTTCGCCAGTGCGTCGGAAGTTGCAGGCGCCATCACGCCGGTGCCCGGTGGGGTGGGCCCGATGACGATCGCGTGCCTCTTGGCAAACACGGTCACAACGGCGTCGCTCATCAACGGCCTCGCGCCGCCGAAGGATCTGACGCCTTAGGTCAGCCTAAAACTCCGCGCCACCGTATGATCCCTGAGGCCGAAAGCGGCTAGTTTGCCGGGGATCAGGGCGTCGATGACCGCTTGCGGATCGCCAGCGTGGCGGGCGTCTACGACGACAGCGCTAAATGCCGGCACCATGTCGCGCCGGGCTTGCTCCAGCAGCTCGAACAGCAGGACGCGGACATTGCCGCGCGTCGAGCAGACTAGGCACTCGGCGCCTGAGTGATCGTGGCCTGCGGCGTCTTCGATGGCGACAACAGCTGTTCCCGCCGCCGACGGAGGCAGCTGGCCGGTCGTCACCACCGTCACCGGAATGGGCTTCGCTGCCGGAGAAAAGGGGGCGTTCATTCGGCCGCCTCCACCCGCTGCTCGGCGTCACTCGGCGTGTAGTTGAGGATGGGCCCGAGCCAGCGCTCGACTTCGGCTACGGTCATGTTCTTGCGCCTTGCGTAGTCCTCGACTTGGTCGCGTTCGACCTTGGCGACGCCGAAGTAGAACGAGTCTGGATGCGCGTAGTAGAGCCCCGAGACCGAGGCGCCCGGCCACATGGCGTAGCTCTCCGTCAGGCTGACGCCGATGCGCTTCTTGGCATCGAGCAGGCTGAACAGCGTCGTCTTTTCGGTGTGGTCGGGCTGTGCCGGGTATCCGGGGGCAGGGCGGATGCCCTTGTAGGGTTCGCCGATCAGCTCGTCGGGTTTGAACGCCTCGTCCGTGGCATAGCCCCAATAGCGCAACCGGACATGCTGGTGCATCATTTCGGCCATTGCCTCGGCGAAACGATCGGCCAGTGCTTTGACCAAAATCGAAGAAAAATCGTCGTTCGCACCGACGAATTTGTTGGCGATTTCGTCCTCTTCGCCGCCTGCCGTCACGACGAAGCCACCAAGATAATCCGGCTTGCCGGTGTCGAGGGGCGCGACGAAATCGGCCAGGGCCATGCTGGCTTTGCCTTCGCGCTTGCTCAGTTGCTGACGCAGCGTGAAGAAAGTCGCCAGTTCCTGGTCCCGGTTCTCGTCGGTGAAGAGGCGAACATCGTCGCCGACGGCATTAGCCGGCCAAAAACCAATCACCGCTTTCGGCTTGAACCACTTTTCAGCAACGATCCGCTTCAGCATCGCCTGCGCATCGGCGAACAGCGCGCGGGCCGTTTCGCCCTGCTCGGGATCCTCCAGAATTTGGGGATAACGACCTCTGAGTTCCCAGGCCTGGAGGAATGGCGTCCAATCGATGTAACGGGCGACATCGGCGAGGTCGAAATTCTCGAAGACGCGGGTGCCGAGAAAAGTCGGTTTCACCGGCTCGAATCCCGACCAGTCAATCTTGAAGTGGTTCGCGCGGGCGGTCTCGATCGGCAGGCGCTGTTTTGCCTCCTCGCCGCGCGCATGCGCGTCGGCGACTTTGCGGTACTCGGCGCGCACTTCGTCCATGTAGGCCGCGCGCGAATTTGAGGAGAGCAGGGAGCCCACCACGCCGACGGCGCGGCTGGCGTCGTGCACGTGCACAACCTGCCCGCGATTGTATTTCGGGTTGATCTTCACGGCCGTGTGGACGCGGCTGGTCGTCGCCCCGCCGATCAGCAGCGGAATATCGAAACCCTCGCGTTCGAGTTCGGCGGCGACATGCACCATCTCGTCGAGCGACGGCGTGATCAGGCCGGACAGGCCGATGACGTCGACCTTCTCGGCCTTGGCCGTTTCCAAAATCTTGGCGGTCGGCACCATCACGCCGAGATCGATGATCTCGTAGTTGTTGCAGGCGAGAACCACGCCAACGATGTTCTTGCCGATGTCGTGGACATCGCCCTTGACGGTCGCCATCAGGATTTTGCCGGCGGTCTCGCGCCCGCCGCTGCCGCCATTGGCCAGCTTTTCGGCCTCCATGTAGGGCAGCAGCAGCGCGACAGCCTGCTTCATGACACGGGCGGATTTCACCACCTGCGGCAGGAACATCTTGCCGGAGCCGAAGAGGTCGCCAACGACATTCATGCCGGCCATCAGCGGGCCTTCGATGACGTGCAGCGGCCGCACCGCCTTCTGGCGCGCCTCCTCGGTATCTGCGTCTATGAATTCGGTGATGCCGTTGACGAGCGCGTAGGAGATGCGGTCCTCGACCGGCTTTTCACGCCACGACAGGTCCTTGGCGGGGCCATCCTTGCCGGCGGTGCCGCGATACTTTTCGGCGAGCGCCAGCAACCGGTCGGTTGCGTCGGGCCGCTTGTTGAAGATCACATCCTCGCAGGCGTCGCGAAGTTCCGGATCGATCGCCGAGTAGACGGCAAGCTGGCCCGCGTTGACGATGCCCATGTCCATCCCCGCCTGTATGGCATAGTACAAAAACACCGCATGCATCGCCTCGCGCACCGGCTCGTTGCCGCGGAACGAGAAGCTCAGGTTCGACACGCCGCCCGAAATATGGGCATGCGGTAGCGTCTGCCGGATGATCCGCGTCGCCTCGATGAAGGCGATACCGTAGCCGGCGTGCTCGTCAATGCCGGTCGCGATGGCAAAGATATTCGGATCAAAAACAATGTCTTCCGGCGGAAAGCCAATCTCTTCCGTGAGGAGCTTGTAGGCCTTCGTGCAGATCTCGACTTTACGCTCGAGCGTATCGGCTTGGCCCTGCTCGTCGAACGCCATAACGACAACGGCCGCGCCATAGCTGCGCACGACGCGGGCCGCATCGAGGAACTTTTCGACGCCCTCCTTCATCGAGATGGAGTTCACCAGCGCCTTGCCCTGGATGCATTTGAGGCCCGCTTCGATGACGGCAAATTTTGAACTGTCGATCATCAGCGGGACTTTGGCGATGTCTGGCTCCGCCGCCAGCAGGTTCAGGAATTCGACCATCACCTTCTGGCTGTCGAGCAGGCCTTCATCGACGTTGATGTCGATGACCTGCGCGCCGTTGGCGACCTGGTCGCGGGCGACATCGAGCGCGGCGGTGTAGTCACCGGCCGTGATGAGCTTGCGGAAGCGCGCCGAGCCTGTGACGTTGGTCCGCTCGCCGATGTTGACGAACGGGATGTCACTGGTCAGCGTGAACGGCTCTAGCCCGGACAGGCGGAGCAGGGGCTCGACCTTAGGTGGCACGCGCGGCGGGTACTTCTTCGCCAGCTCGGCGAAGGCGCGGATGTGGTCGGGCGTCGTGCCGCAGCAGCCGCCGATGATGTTGACGAGGCCGTCGCGCAAGAACGTCTCGATCTGCCGGGCCATAAACTCCGACGTCTCGTCATAGCCGCCGAATTCGTTGGGCAGGCCGGCGTTCGGATAGCAGCAGATGAACGTGTCCGCTGCGTCCGATAGCTCGGCGATGTGGCCGCGCATGGCGTTAGCGCCGAGCGCGCAGTTGAGCCCGATGGTGAATGGGTTCGCATGCCGGACCGAGTGCCAGAAGGCCGAAGGTGTTTGCCCGGAGAGGGTCCGGCCGGAAAGGTCGGTGATCGTGCCCGAGATCATGATGGGCAGGCTAAAGCCCCGCTCAGCAAATACTTTTTGCGCGGCGAAGATGCCGGCCTTGGTATTGAGCGTGTCGGTGATGGTTTCGAACAGCAGCAGGTCGGCACCGCCGTCGATCAAGCCGTTGATCGCTTCCTCGTAAGTCTTTGCGATGTCGTCGAAAGTCACGGCCCGGAAACCTGGGCTGCTGACGTCGGTCGACATGGATGCGGTCTTGTTGGTCGGCCCGAGCGCGCCGGCCACGAAGCGGCGGCGGCCATCCTTGGCTTCGGCGAGGTCGGCCGCGGCGCGCGCGAGCTTGGCGCCTTCGACGTTTAACTCGTAGGCAAGCGCCTCCATGCCGTAGTCCGCCATGACGATGGCGGTCGAGGAAAACGTATTGCTTTCAACGATATCGGCGCCGGCGAGAAAGTATTGGAGATGGATGTCGCGAACCGAATCCGGCTGCGTCAGGTTCAGCAGATCGTTGTTGCCGCGAACGTCGCGGTGCCAGTCCTTGAACCGGTCGCCGCGATAGCCCGCCTCGTCGAGTTTTAGGCCCTGGATCATCGTGCCCATGGCCCCGTCGAGCACCAGCACGCGTTCGCGTATGGCGCTCGTCAACGCGCTTAGGATTTCGGCACGTTTCGCGGCGGTTTCGGCAGTCGGGGAGGAGCGGGTCATGGCGTCTCCATGCGCGTTTATTAGCTCAGTGCGCGAGGCAAAGCGAGGCTCCAGCCAGCTCAGCACGAAGGGATATAAAGATTTCTTTATATGATTGCCAGCACGCTTTGGCGAAATTTGCGCCACGAAAGAGAACCAATGCGTAATTCCGTTGCGACGGCGCCCGAGCCGCGGGACTGCCGACCGCGATTGCCAGCAATTTTAGTCAAATTAACCGGACTGCAACCACGATGACAGCCAATCGCCCAATGTGGCTTTCCGATCACGTATGATCGGGCGCGGGTATGGGCAAGGGTTTGGTATGACGACTGATATTTCCGAGGGCTGGCAGCCGGCGGCGCGTTTTCTTGGAGCAATGGCCGTACTGGCGCCGCTGCTTGCGGCCTGTGCAACCACCCCGCATCATCATGGGCGCGGTGCGTTTACCAGCCGCGAGTATGGCGTACCGGTCTCGAAGCGCGTCACCAACGATCCCAATCCGCCACATGGTGGTGGCATCGCCATGGTGGGGCAGCCTTACCAGGTGCATGGCCAATGGTATGAGCCCAAGGCCAATCCCGTTGGCTACAACGTCACCGGCGTCGCCTCTTATTACGGCTGGGATTTCCATGGACGCCTGACCGCCAACGGCGAAATTTTCAGCGCCAACGCCATCACCGGCGGTAGCCCCGATCTGCCGCTGCCGTGCTATGCGCGGGTGACAAATCTTGAAAACGGCCGCTCGCTGCTCGTCCGCTTCAATGATCGCGGGCCGTACATGGCGGGCCGCGTTGTGGATCTCTCTGAACGCACCGCGACGTTGCTCGGCTATGCCAATGCCGGCACCGCACGGGTGCGCGTGCAGTACGTCTCACCGGCGCCGCTCAATGGTGACGACACGCGATACCTGATGGCCAGCCTCAATCAGGGCTCGTCGTACGGGCAGGGCGATACGCGCTTGGCGTCGGTCGACTCCGATATGATCCGTCCACAGGCGCGGCCAGCTACGCTCTACGGCGCCGCGAGGCCAAAACCGCGGATCATCACCGATCCGGAGATGACCCAGGTAATGGCCTCAGTGAACGGCCTCTTCTCGTTCGCAGAAGCCAAGACCGAAGATGCTGACGTCACCGGCGCGCATGCCGCGGTCGACGCGATGGCCGCCCGCACGCCCGATCTATCCGATTGGGTCGCGACTACCGATGACGATCGGCGCGCCGTCAGCATGCCGCTTGGCACGTTCGAAGATGCGTCGACGGCAAAGACCACCGCTGTCGATTTCGCCATGCTTGGCGCAGTCGATGAGGATCAGGTCACCGACGATAACGGCGAGGCCGCCACACGTTTGACACTGACCCATCTTAAGCCGGGTGTGGCGCGCCAGGATGTGCTCGATCTCGCGCATAAGCTTGGCCTCAAGGACGTCGTTCTATATTAACGACGGGGACGAGCTGGAGCGCCGGGAACCAGTCAAGCGGTTGCCGGTTGGCAGAATATGGCAAGAGGCTTTGGGCTGCATAGGCTGATAGGGGTGGTGGCGCTGCTGCTCGCCCTCACCTCAGCGCCGGTGTTTGCCGCCAGTTCCATCTCATCGAGTACCGACTTCGAGTCCGCCGCGCAGTACGCGATCCTGATCGACTTCGAGTCCGGCACCGTCATTTATCAGAAGAACGCCGACGTCGAGATGGAGCCGGCCAGTATGGCCAAGCTCATGACGCTCGCCGTCGTGTTCGACCAGCTCAAGACCGGCCGCATCCACCTCGACGACCAGTTCTTCATTTCGGAGCACGCCTGGCGCGACGGTGGCACCAAATCCGGCAGCTCGACGATGTTCGCCAAGCTCAATTCGCAGGTGCCGGTTGAGGATCTGCTTTACGGTGTCATCGTGCAGTCGGGGAACGATGCGGCGATCGCGCTGGCTGAAGGCATTGCCGGGTCCGAGGGCACGTTTGCCAACCTTGAGAACCAGCTCTCGGCAAAAATCGGGCTGACCAATTCGCACTGGACCAACGCCAGCGGGCTGCCCGATCCCGATATGCACACCACGGCGCGCGACCTCGCGATGTTGGGGCGCTACCTGATCCAGACTTATCCCGAATATTATCACATCTTCTCTGAGAAGGAGTTCACCTGGAACAAGATCAAGCAGCCGAACCGCAATTCGCTGCTTGAAATGGGGATCGGCGTGGATGGGCTCAAAACCGGCCATAGCGAGATCTCCGGCTATGGCAGCGTCATCTCGACAACCGATGGCGGCAGGCGCCTGGTCGGCGTCGTGAATGGGCTCAAGACGATGGCGCAGCGCGGCGAGGAAGGCCGTAAACTCCTCACCTGGGGAACGCGCAGTTTTGAAGAGGTTTCAGCCTTCCCCAAAGGCAAGGTCGTGGGCTACGCCAATGTCTATGGCGGCAAGGAATCGCGCGTCGGGCTGGTTGGACAGAATGACATCGATTTCTTCATTCCCAAGGGCAAGGACAACTGCCCGCAGGCCAACATCGTCTATACCGGCCCGCTCAAGCCGCCGGTGCAGCAGGGCGACGAGGTGGCCAAGCTCAACGTGATGTGCAACGGCCAGCTCATCCAGACCGTACCGCTGTTCGCCGCCGATACGGTGGAAGAGGGCGGCTTCGTAACCAAGGCGATGGCGGCGCTGAGACAGCTCGCCCTCGGGTGGCTGTGACGCTGGACGAGCTTGCCCCTAACGCCGAGCCTGCGACACCGCCGCCCGCAGGCGCGCGCTTCATTACCTTCGAGGGCGGCGAGGGCGTCGGCAAGTCGACGCAGGTCAAGCGGTTGGTCGCGGCGCTGGGTCGTCATTCGATCGCCGCCGTCAGGACGCGCGAGCCCGGCGGCACCCCCAAGGCGGAGGCGATCCGCTCGATGATCCTGCAAGGGCGGTCCGAAAGCTGGGGCGTCGGCGCTGAGGCGGTGCTGTTCGCCGCGGCCCGGCTGGACCATGTGAGCCAGCTCATCGCCCCGAGCCTCGCGACTGGCAAATGGGTGATTTCGGACCGTTTTCACGACTCTACTCGCGCTTATCAGGGGCTGACCGGTGGGGTGGATGACAAGCTGATCCGGGCGCTCGAAGTGCTGGCGCTCGACGGTCATGCACCCGACCTCACGCTTATTCTCGATATGGACCCGGTGCGCGCCTTTGAACGTGTCGCGCAGCGCGACACCGAGGCCGGCATTCCGGTCGACCGTTTTGAGAAAGAGGATATCGAGTGGCATAGGCGCTTGCGCGATGCTTTCCTTGAAATCGCCAAGACCAATCCTGAGCGGTGCGTCGTTATCGACGCCGACCGCGGCGAGGATGCACTCGAAGACGCGATCTGGACCGCCGTCAGTGAGCGGTTCCCCGAGCTCAAGGCGAGCGCGGGATCATGATCGATAGCCCCGCGGCGCGGGAGGCCGACCAGCTCGATGGGACGGCCATTCCGGAACAGAACCTGTTGCCGGTGATGGGGCATGAAGCGGCGCAGACCCATCTCGCCGGTATTTTAGCGGCCGAGCGGTTGCCAGGCGCGATCCTGCTGCATGGGCCGGCCGGTATCGGGAAGGCGACCCTGGCTTTCCAGTTCGCGCGACAAATTCTGAGACGCACCGGCGACGAGGATGCTCACCGTGTCGATGAGCAGGTTACGGCTGGGTCGCACCCAAACTTTTTTGTCCTCCGGCGGCAGCCCAAAGAGGGCCGCGGCTTCTACACCGTCATCCGCGTCGACGAGGTCCGCGAACTGCGCGAGCGCCTGCATCAGACGCGCGGCCGGTCAGGGCATCGTGTCGCCGTGGTCGACGCCATCGACGATTGCAATCCAAATGCCGCCAATGCTCTGCTGAAGACGCTGGAGGAACCGCCACCGCAGACGCTGTTTCTCCTGGTATCGCACCGGCCGGGTCTGCTCCTGCCGACAATCAAATCGCGCTGCCTTGGTATCGCTGTACGCCCGCTGGCGGATGTCGACGTTCGCACGGTACTCGCCGGGCAACGGCCGGACGCCGGCGCCGCGCTCGACCGGGCGGTTGAGCTGGCGGAGGGACGGCCGCGGCGCGGTTTCGAGGCATTGGCACTCAGCGCGGACGGGGCGCTGACGGCGCTCCGCAACTGGCTGAAGGCGCCGGACGCAGGCCGCTCGGCGGCACACCTGGGCATCGCCGACGCCCTGATCGCCGAAGCCGGCGGCGCCGAGACGAGCTTCGCCCGCGAGATCATCATCGACTGGCTGGCCGCCGAAGCGCACGCCGCGGCGGTTGGCGGACCGGCCGCGCGCAGGCGGCTTGCCTCGGCTAACGACCTATGGGACAAGGCCCATGCCCTGTTTGCCGATACCGACGAGCTCAATCTCGACGCGAGGCAGACGCTGATCGCGATCCTCGACGCGATCCGGGCGCATGCCATCAAACAAGCGTCTCTTGCCGAGCCCCTATGACCCCTAACGCCTTCTACGTCACCAGAGCGATCGATTACCCCAACGGCGACCCGCACATCGGACACGCCTACGAGATGATTGCGACCGATGCCATCGCCCGCTGGAAGCGGCTCGAAGGACGTGACGTGTTCTTCCTCGCCGGCACTGACGAGCACGGCATCAAGATGGTGCAGACCGCCGCCGCGCAGGGGGTTTCGACACAAGCGCTGGCCGACCGCAATTCGGCGCGCTTCCGTGAGCTGGCCAAGGCCCTCAACATCTCCAACAACGATTTTATCCGTACCACCGAACCGCGGCACCGCGAGTCCGTGCAGACGCTTTGGCGCAAGCTGGCGGGCAGCAACAATGGCGACATCTACCAGTCGACATACAAGGGCTGGTACTCGGTGCGCGACGAAGCTTATTTCGACGAGTCCGAATTGACCGATGGCGAGGGCGGCAAGAAATTCGCGCCCTCCGGCGCCGAGGCCACCTGGGTAGAGGAACCAAGCTATTTCTTTCGGCTGTCCGCCTATCAGGAAAAGCTGCTGGCCTTCTACGAGGCCAATCCTGACTTCATCGCGCCGAAAGAACGCCGCAACGAGGTTGTCTCATTCGTCAGCGGCGGCCTCCAGGATCTGTCGATCTCCCGCACGACGTTCGACTGGGGTATTCCGGTGCCGGATGCGCCGGGGCACGTGATGTACGTCTGGATTGACGCGCTCACGAACTACATCACAGGCGTCGGCTATCCGGACGTCAACAGCGAGCAATTCAAAAAATATTGGCCGGCCGACCTACACGTGGTCGGCAAGGATATCATCCGCTTCCACACCGTCTACTGGCCAGCCTTTTTGATGAGTGCCGGCCTCGCTCTGCCAAGTCGCGTGTTCGCGCACGGTTTCATCACCGTCGATGGCAAGAAGATGGGCAAGTCAGTCGGCAACGTCATCGACCCGTTCGCGCTGGTGGAAGAGTTCGGTATTGATCCGGTGCGCTTCTTCTTCCTGCGCGAAGTGTCGTTCGGCAACGACGGCGACTATTCGCGCGACAAGCTCGTCAACCGCACCAACGCCGATCTTGCCAACGATTTCGGCAATCTGGCGCAGCGTTCGCTGTCGATGATCAACAAGAACTGCGAGGACAGGGTGCCGACGCCCGGCCTCACCAACAAGGACGACGATGCGCTACTCGCCTCAGCCGACGCGGCGATCGCGGCGGCCGTCGCTGCGATGGACGCGCAACTGCTCCATGAGGCGGTTGGCGCAATCTGGGAAGTCGTCGGTGAGACCAACCGCTACTTTGCCGCGCAGGAACCGTGGGCCCTGAAGAAGACCGATTTCAAGCGCATGGAAACGGTGCTCTACGTCACCGCCGAAATCATCCGACGCTTGGCCATTCCGGCACTCGCATTCGTCCCCGACTCTGCCGCTCGCATGCTCGATTTCCTCGGCGTCGCCCAAGACAAGCGGCTGCTTTCGTTCGCCAATGACAGCGGCAAGCTCGAGCCGGGCACCATGCTGCCGGTGCCAGAGCCCGTGTTCAAGCGCTTCGAGCGGACGAAGGCCGAATAGCGTCGCCTATGATCATCGACAGCCACTGCCATCTCGATTTCGACGCGCTGTCGGCGGACATCGATGGCGTGCTGGTGCGTGCGAAAGCGGCCGGTGTGATGGGCATGGTGACCATCTCGACCCGCGTCAAAGAGTTCGCGAAAATCACCGCCATCACCGAGGCGCACGACAACGTCTGGTGCTCGGTCGGGACGCATCCGCATCACGCCGACGAAGAGCTCGATATTTCTGTGGCCGATCTGGTCCGGCTGGCGGCGCATCCCAAATGCGTGGCGATCGGTGAGGCAGGGCTCGACTACCATTACGACAATTCTCCGCGTGATGCGCAGGAGACCGGCTTTCGCCGTCACATCGCCGCCTCGCGCGAGACGCAGTTGCCGCTGGTGATCCACGCCCGCGAGGCCGATCAGGACATTGGCGACGTCCTTGAGGAGGAGTCGGGGAAAGGCAGCTTTCCCTTTGTTCTCCATTGCTTTTCCTCGGGCGCCGAACTGGCGCGGCGCGGACTGGCGCTCGGCGGCTATCTGTCGTTCTCCGGCATCCTGACCTTCAAAAATGCCGAGGAAATTCGCGAGGTCGCTGCCTTCGCTCCGGCCGATCGCATCCTCGTCGAAACGGATGCGCCATATCTCGCGCCAGTGCCGCATCGCGGCCAGTCGAACGAACCAAGTTTTGTGCGTTTCACCGCTGAGAAGCTGGCGGAAGTGCGCGGCATTAGCCTCGACGAACTTGCAGCGCAAACCACCTCGAACTTCGCCGAGCTGTTCGACAAAACGGGACTACAGGGCTGATGGCCGAAGCGGAGGAGATCATTGCAACCATCCTCGGCTGCGGCTCCTCCGGTGGGGTACCGCGGATCGGCAATGTCTGGGGCATTTGCGACCCGAACAACCCGCGCAACCGCCGGCGCCGCTGTGCGCTGCTGATCGAAGGCCGTACCGCTGGCCATCCCGAGCCGACACGCATCGTCATCGACACTGGCTGCGACCTGCGCGAGCAGATGATCGATGCCAATGTCGATCGGGTGGATGCCGTGTTCTACACGCATGAGCATGCGGACCACACCCACGGTATCGATGATCTGCGCGTGCTGGCGCTGAACAACCGCAAGCGCGTGCCGGTGTATTTTACGCAGGAAGCTGGCGACCGTATTCGCGAGGCGTTCGGGTACTGTTTCACCGCGCCGCCGGGAAGCGATTATCCGCCAATCCTCGATGCCCATGAGATCAAGGCCGGGCAGGACATCATCATCGACGGGCCAGGCGGGACAATTACCGTCCACGCCTTCCGGCAGGAGCACGGATCCATCTCCTCGCTCGGTTATCGGGTCGGCAGCTTTGCCTATAGCTGCGACCTGAGCGGCATCCCGAAAGAGTCGCGAAAGGCCGTTTCGGGACTCGATCTATGGATTATCGATGCGCTTCGGCCGCTGCCGCATCCGAGCCATCTCAGCCTGCCTGAATCGCTGGCGCTGATCGCTGAGCAAAAGCCGAAGCAGGCGATCCTCACCAACCTCCACGTCGACATGGACTACGCGACCGTCGAAGCCCAGACGCCGGACAACGTGACGCCCGCCTTCGACGGCCTCAAGGTCGACGTCGGGCAGGGGACTATTCTCAACCCCTGACTGCAGCTGACGACGGTCGCCGTCTGCCGAGCGCCTGGCGCTCGTATGACGAGATGAGTCGCGCCGCGAGACAAACGGACGCTTCGCTGATCATGTTTGAGACTTTAGATCACCGGCATAACGGTCTGAAGTTGCTGATCATTCGTTGAGCCATCCGTATCGGCCGACATTTCTGGGAATCCCCCTTGTGCGCCCTCTTTGGCATGTGTTTTGTTGACGGCCCGGCCAGAGGCGGCCGGCCGGCGGCACGCTTGTCCGCCCGATTTTCTTCCGGAGGATACGTTCGTGACCGATGCGCCTGCCGCAGTTCTTCACCCGCGCCCGAGACTAACGCGCGACCGTTGGATCGACCTCAACGGCCCCTGGCAGTTCGGCTACGACGACGAAAATCTTGGCCTCGACCAGCGCTGGCAGACTGACACCAGCCACTTCGATCTGACCATCACCGTGCCCTTTCCGCCGGAGTCGGAACTTTCCGGAATCAACGACAAAGGTTTCCATCCGGTCGTCTGGTATCGCCGCACGTTCGATCAGCGTCCCGATGAGGGCGGACGGCTGCTACTCCATTTCGGCGCCGTCGACTACAGCGCGCGCGTATGGGTGAATGGCGATCTCGTCGCGACGCACGATGGCGGCAATACACCGTTCTCGGCCGACATCACCGCCAGCCTCAAACCGGAAGGCGAACAGGTGATCGTGGTGCGCGCTGAGGATCAGCCCGGCGATGTCTCGCAACCGCGCGGCAAGCAGGATTGGCTCGAGAAGCCGCACGCCATCTGGTACCATCGCACGACCGGCATCTGGCAGGCGGTGTGGCTGGAGCCCGTGCCGGCGACCCACCTGACTGAGCTGCAGTTCACCCCCGACATTGCGACCGCCAGCGTCAAGGTGGAGGCGTCGTTCAACAAGCCGGCAACCGGCTGGCTGGCGCTGACGCTCAAGAAGGGCGACGAGGTGCTCGCCGCCCAGCAGGTCTATGTCAAAGGCACGGCGACGGAGACGACGGTTGGCCTGCCAGCTGTGCACGCCGGCGTCAGCCGTGACGACCTGACGTGGCGTCCAGACTCGCCAAACCTTATTTCCGTCACCGCAAAATTCTTCACCGAGGACGGCGAAACCACCGACAGCCTCGAGAGTTATTTCGGCCTGCGCACGACGACAATTTCGCACGGCCGATTCCTGCTCAACGACAAGCCGCTCTTCATCCGCTCAGTGCTGGAACAGGGTTATTGGCCGAAATCGCATCTGGCCGCACCGAGCGCCGACGCGTTGAAGGAGGAGGTCGAGCTCATCAAGTCGCTCGGCTTCAACGCGGTGCGCATTCACCAGAAAATCGAGGACCCGCGGTTCCTCTATTGGGCCGATCACCTTGGTCTGCTGGTCTGGGGTGAGATGGCGAACGCCTATCAATTCGACGCTCACGCGGTCGATCGCTTCACGCGGGAATGGCTAAGTGCCGTCAAGCGCGACCGCAGCCATCCCTGCATCGTCACCTGGACGCCGCTCAACGAAAGCTGGGGCGTAAACGACATTTCGCTTCGGCAGGATCAGCAGGATTACGCCAGCGCGCTCTATCACCTCACCAAGGCGATCGATCCGAGCCGGCCGGTAATCTCCAACGACGGCTGGGAACACACCAAGTCGGACATCTGGGGCCTCCACGACTATACGCAGTACCCCGATCAGATTCGCGATCGTTACGGTTCAGCGGAAGCGGTCGAACAGACGCTCACCGAGATGCGCCCGACCCGCAAGCGCCTGCTGCTCGAGCCTGATGACTATCGTGGCCAGCCGGTGATGATCACCGAGTTCGGCGGCCTTTCCTATTATCCCAAAACCGGCGAAGCCTGGTTCGGCTATGCGACGGCGGGGACTGAGGAAGAATATCTGGCGATGATGAAGGGGCTGTTCGACGCGATTTATGAAAGTCCTGTCCTGGCCGGTTTCTGCTATACTCAGATCACCGATACCCTGCAGGAGACGAACGGCCTGCTCGATGAGAATCGGAAGCCCAAGCTGCCGGTTGAAAAACTGCGCGATATTATTTGGCAGCCGAGCCGCGCCGTGCCGACCGAGTATCTCGACATCGCTCGCCAGAAGGCATTGCGGACGAGCTCGGGGCAGGTTGTATAGGCAGAATATCACGCTATCGGATATGTATCGTTCCGCTTGATTTGCTGACGGGTCTTCCCGTATGGTTCGCCTGCTGCCGCGGTGGAGGAGACTGCCCGCGGCGAGGCGTTCCATAGGGCGCCTGCACCAAATTAAATCGGGAGGAAACCGACGTGATCAAGGGAATGCTCAAGCTGGCGCTTGCCGCCACGGCACTGCTGACCATCAGCGCCGTTACGGTGGCACAGGCCAAAGACACCATCGTGTGGTGGGACTTCCTCGGCGGCGGCGACGGCGTTCGCATGAAGTCGCTGATCGACGAGTTCAACAAGGAACACGCCGACACTGTTGAAATCCAGGCGACGACGCTCGACTGGGGTACGCCGTTCTACACCAAGGTCCAGACCTCGGCTGCGGTTGGGCAGGGCCCCGATATCATGACCTATCATGAATCGCGCATTCCGCTCGGCATCTCGACCGGCTCGCTGAGCGAAATCACGCCGGCCGAACTGGCCGCGTCAGGCATCAAGTCCAGCGACTTCGAGCCGGCGAACTGGAAGCAGGCGCAGGGCGCCGACGGCAAGCAGTATGCGGTGCCGCTCGATATCCACTCGATCATTCTCTACTACAACAAGACGCTGCTGAAGAACGCCGGCCTGCTCGGCGACGACGGCAAGCCCAAAGGTCTCGACGGCGTGGCGAACTGGGACGCAGCGCTCGCTAAGCTGACCGCCAATGGCGTGGTCGGTCTCTCCGTGCCGACGGCTGATGGCGCGACGATGTGGCGTATCTTCTACACCCTGCTCAATCAGCAGGACGGCGTCTTCCTGTCGAAGGACGGCAAATTCCTCGATGGCGACAATCTCGATAAGGCGACGACCGCCATGACCGAGATGAACAAGTGGGTGAAGAGCGGCTGGACTCCGGCCAACACTGAATATCCCGCCTCGATCGCCCTCTTCACCTCGGGTAAGGCAGCGTTCCACATCAACGGCGTGTGGGAAGTGCCGACCATGGTCGACCTGCAGAAGAAGGGCTCGCTCTTCGATTGGGGCGCCATCCAGATCCCGACGCTCTACGCGCACCCGGCGACGTGGGCTGACTCGCACTCCTTCGCCATCCCGAACCGCCAGGGCAACCCGGTCGATCCCGCCAAGCGCAAGCTCGTGCTCGATACGGTCCACTGGTTCAACGAGCATTCGCTGGCCTGGGCCGGCGGCGGTCACCTGCCTGCCTTTGCGCCGGTCCGCAGTAGCGACGACTTCAAGAACCTGAAGCCGAATGCTGATTACGCTTCGCTCGCCGCTACCGCTGTGTTCGACCCGGTCTCGACGCTCGCGGGCGTTGCCTCACCGGTCTATGACGCTGCCGGCAACTACATCATGCCGGCCATGAACGGCGACCTTGCTCCGGCCGATGCCGCATCCCAGATGCGCGACGACCTCCAGGGCCAGGTAAAATAACCGCTAGTGAGCTTGTTGGGCCGACCGGTGCATCTATGATGTGCCGGTCGGCCTTTCTTTCAGCTTACCCGAGGGCTTCGGCGTGATCCTTAGAAATAGGCGAAACGAATACATAACCGCCGCCGTCCTGATGGCGCCGTTCATCATCATCTATGGCCTGCTGTTCCTCTATCCTACCGTCAAGATGGTGCAGCTGAGTTTTACCGATGCACCGCTGATCGGTGACGGCAATTTTGTCGGCTTCGATAATTTTGTCAGGCTTTGGAAAGATCGGCTGTTCGCAAGCTCGATCTGGAACACGCTCTACTTCGTCGTGCTCTCGGTGTTCCCAAGTACTGTACTGGCGCTTTTTATCGCCATGGGCGTCAATCGCCTCAAGGGCTGGGTCCAGAGCATCGTTCTCGCCTGCTTCTTCCTGCCCTACATTTTGCCGGTATCGGTCGTCTACAACATCTGGGGTTGGATTCTCGACAAGGATTTCGGCGTCGCCCAATACGTGATCGCGCCTCTCACGGGGGGCCAGCACATTAACGTCTTCCGTACGTTGCCGCTTTTCATGCCTGCGGCGGCGTTCCTGACCGTCTGGTGGTTGATCGGTTTCAATATGCTGCTGTTCATCGCCGGCCTCAGGAATATCTCAACCGAGATTTATGAAGCAGCCTCTCTCGACGGCGCTGGCCGGTGGACGCAATTCTCACAGATCACTTGGCCGCTGATCTGGCCGGTGACCGTGCTGGTCCTGACCATTCAGTTGATCCTGCAGCTCAAGATTTTCGATCAGGTTTACCTGTTCTCGCGAGGCGGACGCGTCGATGCCACGGCAACGATGGTGCAGTACATTTATAAGCAGGCCTTTACGGCCAACCATGGCGGCCTTGCTGCCGCCGCGTCGCTGGTGCTCTTCCTGGTGATTGTCATCTTCTCGGTGCTCCAGTTCCAGATTCTCCGGGTACGTGGAGCCGATCGATGACTGTTGCCTCTAACACCGCTTCATCGGACGTCGTTAGCGCTCGCCGCTACCGGCGGGTCAAGACGCTGGACATCGTGGGCAGGATCGCAACGATCGTCACGGTGATCGCGGCGATCTTTTGGGCATTTCCTCTGTACTGGGGCATCATCACGTCGCTGAAGCCCGAGCCTGACGTAGTCAAGGCGGGCTTCGAAATCTGGCCAGAGCACTTCACGTTCGATGCTTACACCTACGCCCTGTTCGGCACCAATATCGGCATCTGGTATATAAATTCGCTGATTACGTCGCTCGCCACTACCGTCATCGTTGTGCTCATGGCGGCGGGCGCGGGCTATGCTATTTCGCAGCTCGAGTTTCCCGGCCGGCGTATCCTCTGGTGGATGATCCTCGCCTGCTTCATGGTGCCGATTCAGGCACTGATCGTGAACCACTTCATCCTGTTCAGTCAGTTTCACCTCATCAATACGCTGACTGCGGTCGTGGGTCCGCAACTCCTCGCCCCAGTCACCGTCATTATCTACAAGCAGTTTTTTGACTCGGTGCCCAAGGAGTTGAGAGAGGCTTCCGTCGTTGACGGTGCCAGCCATTTTCAGACGCTCTTCCGCATCTACCTGCCAATGAATTGGGGCATTACGACCGCGCTTGCGATCATTACCTTCATCGGCGCCTGGAACAATTTCCTGTGGCCGTTCCTCGCTGTGACCGAAGAGAACAAGATGAACATCACTGTGGGCATCACCCAGGTGTTCGACGCCTTCGGGGTGAAATATGCGCGCACTCTGGCGACGGCGATCTTGGCCGGCCTGCCAGTGGCGGTGCTCTATTTGATCTTCCAGCGCCGCGTGACTCAGGCGATCATGCTCTCGGCGGGTATCAAGGGGTGAGGCGCGGTTAGTGCGAAGGTCCGGTGGGCCTTCGCGCGCGCCGAACGCCCGGAGAGCTACGCTCGCAGGGCCGGGCGGCCGAGATCACGGCCATGCCGCGACGGCTGCATCGTTTGGCACAGTATCACCTTCTCCACCGCGTCAATCCGGCGAAAGCGGGATCGCCGTTTATCGCGACGTTCGAGAGAAAACAGAGATTCCCGCCTTTGCGGGAATGACGCGGTGGTTGAGCCCTAGCCGTTCGTAGTCAGGGAACCGTCCAGCCCAAAAGAAAAGGCGCACCTTTTGGGTGCGCCCAGTCGTCAGGGAGAACTCTTGGCTGGCGGTCAGGCTTTCAGCCGGACCATCTGATAGGAATAGGGCGGCAGGCTCACGGTCAGATTGCTGCCGTTTACCGCAGCGCCGCTGCCGGCCTTCGGCACAACATTGTTCTGCGCCTTGGCGGTGTTGACGGCTTCGAGATCGGCGTGGGTCATGACCTGATGGTCGACAACTTTCAACGCCCCGAACCCGTCGAGCGAAACCTCGGCGTCGATCGTTTCAGAGTCGTGGCGGTTGACCATGAACAGCGTCACTGTGCCGTCGTCGTTGTGGACGCCGGCGATGTCGGCATAGCCCACATTTTTCGCCGCGTCGGTGTCGTAGCCGGGCACGTCGATCTTGAGGTCGAGCGCCGTGCCGCGGCCGAAGCGCGAGGCGAAGTAGTAGGGATAGTAGATCGTCTGCCGCCAGGCGTCGCCGCCCTCTTCGGTCATGATCGGCGCAATGACGTTCACGAGCTGCGCGATACAGGCGATCTTCACCACATCCGAGCGGCGGATGAAGGTGTTGACGATCAGGCCGACCATCAGCACGTCTTCGAAATTGTAGGCATCCTCGAGCAGGGCAGGGGCGTGCGGCCAGCCTTCCTTGCCACCGAGGATGGCACGATCCTGAGCGTTCGAGTGGTACCAGACGTTCCATTCGTCGAACGAGATATACACGTCCTTCTTGGACCGCTTCTTGCCCTTGATGAACTGAATGACGCCGGCAACCGTGCCAATATATTGATCCAGCTCGTGGCTAAGCGCCAAGAAATTGGCTGTGTTTTTCTCCGGATTACGAAAGTACATATGGAGCGAAATGTAGTCGATCGCATCATAAGTCTGATCGAGCACCGTCGCTTCCCACTGCGGATAGGTCGGCATGCGGGCGTGAGACGAGCCGCAGACAATCAGCTCCAGCGAACTGTCGAAGGCGCGCAGCGCCTTGGCCGTTTCGTTGGCGAGGTGGCCATATTCCTCGGCGCTCTTGTGGCCGACCTGCCAGGGGCCGTCCATCTCGTTGCCGAGGCACCAGAGCTTGACGTCCCAAGGCTCGGCCCGGCCGTTGGACTTGCGCAGGTCGCTCCAGTAGCTGCCGCCGGGATGATTGACGTATTCGACAAAGTTGCGCGCCGCGTCGAGCCCGCGCGAGCCGAGGTTCACCGCCAGCATCATCTTGGTATCCGCAGCTTCGGCCCAATCGGCGAACTCGTGGATACCGACCTTGTTGGACTCCGAGGTGTGCCAGGCCAGGTCGAGGCGCGTCGGGCGCTTGTCCTGCGGCCCGATGCCGTCTTCCCAGTTGTAAGCCGAAACGAAATTACCGCCCGGATAGCGCACCATCGGGACGTCGAGTTCTTTCACCAACTCGACGACGTCGCCGCGCATGCCGTTTTTGTCGGCAGTCTTGTGGCCGGGTTCGTAGATGCCGGTATAAATGGCCCGGCCGAGATGCTCGAGAAAAGCGCCATAGACGCGGTCGTCGATCTTGCTGATCGTGAAATCTTTGTGCGCTAAAACCTTGGCTTTCATCGAGCTCTCCCGTTCATTCCCGATATTTTGATCCATATCGCCTAAGGCCGATATAGACCTAAGCGGCACACCTGCGTCAAGCGAGAATAGGGCCGGAAATGGCGAGAAGAGACGATTGGTCGCGCGGACGGGCGCGGAGACAACAGGAGCCCAGAAAATGCCACGGGGCAGGGCGCTCAGCGCCTGGTATTGAGCCTCAGCACGATGTCCTGATCGTAGTTGCCAAAGCCTTTGCCGAAGATGTTGACGCCGCCCGGATGCGCGGCATCCTTCTTCACGCCGATCCTGAGGCGGACCGAACGGTGGGCGTCGATATCGAGCCTGTCGAGCGTCACGTCCGAAATGCGCATGCCGTCGACATAGGTGCCGCTCGCGTTGACCCGCCAGGTCTTGAGCTTGCCGTACTGGCTACCCTTGAGCTTCCACCAATCGGGCGTGTAAACGCCGCGCTGATCGCCGAAATCGCCGGGCGAGGTCCAGGTGCCGATCTCCGTGCCGTTGACGGTGAAGGTGATGTCTGACGGCCAGTCCGATGACGTCCCCGGCGCCTCCGAACTCACCTCAAGGCTGAACTCGATGGATTCGATCGCGTTTTTGGCGAGACGGGCATTGTTGGGAAACTGATACTCGACGTAGCCCGAGGTAAACCAGATCAGCCCGGCCTTCATGCGGTCCGGATCGAGGAAGGTGTCGGGCACGTCGAGCAGGCCAATGATGCTCTCGACCGAGCAAAGGCCGCACGGTGCCGACACCTCGCAACTCGTATAGAGCCCGAGCGGCATCGAAACCTCGATCTCGCTCGACCGCAGTGGCTTGATGTCGTCCTTGAACATCACCATGACCTCGTCGAAGGTCGAGTGGCAGATCTTCTGGTTGCCCTTGCGCGCCTTCTGCGTCTCGGTGCGGATCAGGCTCGCGTCTTCGAGAATCTGCACATTGGACGACACCGTGGACTGCGGCAGGCCAAGCGCCGAGGCGATGTCATTTACATTGAGCGGGCCATTGGTGTGCAGCAGCTTCAGGATTTTTACCCGCACCGCAGAGGCAAGCCCCTTCAGGACATCGAGGCCTTCCTCGGGGTCAACGACCAGAAAATTGCGGGACATGTTCTATTCCGGAAGGTCTGAAACAACGGAAACCAATGACTCTTTCGGTATGTATCAGAAACGCTGATTATATCAATGCGCAGTTCTCCACAGGACGGAGAGGCGCATTTCCAAAAGAGCCGCATTTCATGCGGAGAATAGGATTCGCGTCGGCGATAGCCCGCATTTGAGCCGACTTCGCCTCGAACGCGATACCGCCTGCGAACGGTTCCGAAGGTCATCAGGGCTCCGATGACGAGGACCACAAAATAGGCCACTCATCACCAT
>Ga0105237_10000447_pt1 | contig 58649 bp, 43 predicted proteins | sample KBSC24metaG_FD_81520 | JGI IMG/M metagenome (GOLD analysis project Ga0105237, IMG submission 81520) | Corn rhizosphere microbial communities from Kellogg Biological Station, Michigan, USA - KBS C2-4 metaG | ecosystem: Host-associated > Plants > Roots > Rhizosphere > Soil | place: Michigan, USA... | reverse complement strand
GAGAGGACCCGGGTGGACGGACCGCTGGTGTTCCGGTTGTCATGCCAATGGCATCGCCGGGTAGCTATGTCCGGAACAGATAACCGCTGAAAGCATCTAAGCGGGAAGCTGACCTCCAGATTATGAATCCCGAGCCGCAAGGCTCCTGAAGACCCCTTGTAGACGACGAGGTTGATAGGCCGGGTGTGGAAACGCTGTAAGGCGTGGAGCTAACCGGTACTAATCGGTCGAGAGGCTTGGCCACCATTACTTTTCTTTTTGGATGGAACCCTGAAAGGGTTCCATATCTCCCGCGATGGGCTCCGACGAGCACAGCTCGTCTTCGCCCGACGCGAGATGGTCTGCCATGCACCGTCTATGATGTTGAGATCGAAGTTCTTTGAACGAGCCGCTTGATTGCGGCACTCAAGACAAATTTTTCCCAGCGAGCGACTCAGGTCGCGCGCGATTCGCCTGAGTCTCTACAGAGATGTACGAGAGCAAGGGTCCGGATCGCGTCGGGGGAGGGACGGCTTTGCCGGCCCGAGCCCATCGCGGGAGGCGCGGAACCCTTTCAGGGTTCCGAGTCAAAAAGTTTCGGCGGTCTCACCGGAGGGGTCACACCCGATCCCATCTCGAACTCGGAAGTTAAGACCTCCAGGGCCGATGGTACTGCAGGGGAAGCCCTGTGGGAGAGTAGGTCGCCGCCGGAAATTTTCTCAGCCCCGGATCCTCACGGATCCGGGGCTTTTTCGTTTTGGGCTGGTTTTCCCTGGCGCTGGCGCGGTCGCTCGGGCAATAAACGTCGCGTGGCAGCCGGGGCAATCCGAGGAAGACTGCTGGCCTGCGCGGCGCTGACGGTCCTGGCCGCCGGGTGCCTCTTCCCGAAGGCGGCCCCTGTACCGGCCCCCGTCACCGCGGCGGACGTGGACCGCGGGCGCTACCGGTGGCCCGACGTCGATCAGCGGTCGCTCTCGACCGGCCGGGAGCTCTTCGCGGCCCATTGCAACGCCTGCCACGACTATCCGGCGCTGACGTCGGTGCCCGAGGGGAACTGGCCCGCCATCGTGGAGAAGATGGCGCGCAAGGCGAAGCTGTCGCGCGAGCAGGGGCAGTTGGTGCTGCGCTTCGTGCTGGTCGCGCGCGTTCGATGAGCGTGACCAGACGGACCCGGGCGACCGGCAAGTGAGCGAAGGAGTCCGGCGCCACGCGCCCCGGCCGGAGCCCGGCGAGCCGGCGAGCCGGCGCGCGGACGAGATCTCAGGTGGCCGGGAGCCACCCGACCGAAGGCCTCGGGGCCCGCGCCCGTTGCCCGAATATGACTTTCGCCCGCCAAGGTGGATGTAGGGTGTTATGGTTGCGGCCCCGAAAAACAGGCATGCCAGGAGGACTTCGAGTTATGCGCTCAGGCTGTTTCGCTCTCTCTCTCGCCATCATCTCTTTCGCCGGTCTGTCGTCCGTTCGCGCCGAGGACGGCGATCCCAACCACGGTAACTTCACGCTGGCCGAGGCGACCAAAGGCCTGCCCGGCCCCGCCGCCGGTCCTCTGCAGGCCGTCATCGACACCAGCAAGGGAAAGTTCACCTGCGAACTGTTCGACAAGCAGGCGCCGGTCACGGTGGCGAACTTCATCGGCCTGGCCACCGGCAAGCGGGCCTGGCTGGATCCCAAGACGAACAAGTGGGTGCAGAAGAAGCCGCTCTACGACGGCCTGATCTTTCACCGGGTGATCCCGCACTTCATGATCCAGGGCGGCGATCCTCAGGGCACCGGCATGGGCAACCCCGGCTATCGCTTCCAGGATGAATTCTCGCCGGAGCTGAGCTTCGACAAGCCGGGGCGGTTGGCCATGGCCAATGCCGGGCCGGCCACCAACGGCTCGCAGTTCTTCATCACCGACAGCACGCCCACCCACCTGAACAACCGACACACCATCTTCGGTCAGTGCGAGCCGGTCAGCTTGGTGTCGGAGATTGCCTCGGTCCCGACCGGCCCGGCCAACCGTCCCGTCGACCCGGTTGTGATCAAGAAGATCACCATCTCGCACGCGAAGGCGGCCAAGGCCGCCGCCAAGGCAAAGCCCGCCGCCGACAAGAAGCCCGCCGCGGCACCGGCCGACGCGCCGGCCGCCACGCCACCGGCGGCACCGTAGCCAACGGCTGCGGCGTTCGACGTTCCGGCGGCGGCGCACCGGCCGCCGGAATCCTCGTCCCGAAGGGGCGGCCCCGTGGCCGCCGAAGTTCTTCGCCCCGACGCGGCGACCGGAGCGGCCGCCGGCGTTTTCGTGCATCATTGGGCGTTCGGGCGCCAGCCTCACCCCACCCCAGCCGGACCGTGCGGCGTCACGCGCGGTCCACGCGAGTCCCTCTTGAAACATTTCGTTCTCGACACAAACGTCCTGATTCACGACCCGCGCGCGATCTTTCAGTTTGGCGACAACGAAGTGATCCTGCCGATCTTCGTTCTCGAGGAGGTCGACCAGTTCAAGAAGGAGGCCTCCGAGCGCGGCCGGAACGCCCGCGAGCTGGCCCGGGTGCTCGACCGCCTGCGCAGTGACGGGGGCCGCCTGGCAGACGGTGCGCTGCTGCCGAACGGCGGCCGTCTGCGCGTCGCCACCGCCGAGCGGACCGTGCCGCGCACGCTGCGCGAGAGTCAGGTGGCGGACTACCTGATCCTCATGGTCGCGGTGGACATCCGGGCCGCCCACCCGATGGATCCGACCATCTTCGTCACGAAGGACGTCAACCTTCGCATCCGCGCCGACTCGCTGGGCCTGACCGCCGTCGATTTCGACGCCGAGCGCGTCACCATGGAGGAGCTGTACTCCGGGATGACCGAGGTGCCCGTGAGCGGCGCCGACGTGGACGCGTTCTTCAGCGGTGGCACGCTGGAGGTGCCGGAGCGTCAGTTCCGCGCCAACGAGTACGTGCTGCTGCGGGACACCGAGAGCCCGTCGCACAGCGCGCTGGGGCGCTTCGACAAGGCGCAGAACAAGCTGGTGCAGCTGAAGAAGATTCGCGACGGCGTGTGGGGCATCCGGCCCCGCAACAAGGAGCAGCACTGCGCCCTGGACCTGCTGCTGACCGACGAGATCAAGCTGATCACCCTGGTCGGTAAGGCAGGCACGGGCAAGACCATGCTGGCGCTGGCCGCCGGTCTGCAAAAGGTGGTCGAGGAGAACACCTATTCCAAGCTGCTGGTGAGCCGGCCCATCTTTCCCCTGGGACGCGACGTGGGTTACCTGCCAGGCGACCTGGAAGACAAGCTGAACCCCTGGATGCAGCCCATCTACGACAACGTCGAGTTCTTGATGGGCCTGTCCAAGCCGGAGCGAAAGAGCGGCCGCAGCTATCACGAGCTGATCGACATGGGCTACATCGAGATCGAGCCGCTGACCTACATCCGCGGCCGCTCCATCCCCAACCAGTTCATGATCGTCGACGAGGCTCAGAACCTGACGCCGCACGAGGTGAAGACCATCATCACCCGGGCCGGCGAGGGCACGAAGATCGTGCTGACGGGCGATCCGTACCAGATCGACAATCCCTACGTCGACGCCACCTCGAACGGCTTGACCACGATCGTCGAGAAGTTCAAGGCCGAAGGGGTGGCCGGGCACGTCACCCTCAGCAAGGGTGAAAGATCGCCGCTGGCCGAGCTGGCGTCGAACATCCTTTAGTCCCGAACTTCGTCGCCGGCGGGCGCGCTGGGAGGACAGCCGGACCGGGGCCGCGGGAAACGTGCGTCCGGGCGCGGCCCGGCCGCAGCGCGGGTCCGCGGACGTCGCGCGCAACCATTTCCGCGGCGCGACCGAAACCGGGCCGTGGTCCGAAGCCGGTCTTCAGCCTGGACCGGTCCGGCCCTCGGAAAGGATCCGACCGATGTCCCTCCCGCCTCGGTTCATCACCGTGTCGTCGCTGCTCGACGAGCCGCTGCACTTCCACGCCCTCACCGGCTGGGAGGAGCTGTCGCGGCCCTTCGAATACGCGGTCGACGTCCTGAGCAAGAGGCCCGATCTGAACCTGGCCGATGCGCTGGGGCAGCAGATGACCGTCACCGTTGCTCCCTCGGTCGAGGGAGGTGGGGCGCGCGTCTTCACCGGCCTGATCAGCCGCTTCTCCCTGGTGGGCATGCAGGGCAACCACCACCTTTACCGCGCCGTGCTTCATCCCTGGCTGTGGCTGCTGAACCGCTTCAGCGACTGCCGCATCTTCCAGAACAAGGACGTGCCCACCATCGCCCGTGACATCTTCGGCAAGTATCAGAAGATCTTCGGGCAGCTAGGGATCGCGGCCGGTTTCAGGGACGAACGGGAGAGCGCAGACCGGTACCCCGCCCGCGAATACACCGTTCAGTACCGGGAGACGGATCTGGCCTTCGTCAGCCGGCTGCTGGAAGAAGCTGGCATCTCCTATCACTTCGAACATCAGCCGGGGTCGCACACGATGGTCCTGACGGACTCGCCGCGGGGCCGAGGTTCGCGACCGGGGTACGCCACCGTTGCTCTGCGCCCGGCCCTGGGTACGGGCGAAAGCGAGTGCCTGACAGACTGGACCGTCACGCAGGAGCTGAGGACCGCCTCCTGGATGTCACGGGACTTCGATTACATGCGGCCGCGCGACCCGGTCAGCGCCAAGCTCTCCGTCACGCAGGAGCCGGGCAAGCAGAACGGGGGGCGCCGGCCCGTGCTCGGCGAGTTCTACCAGTACCCAGGCGGCTTTCTGACCCACGACCGGGGCGACCAGGTCGTCACCACGCGGCTGAGGGAGGAGCAAGGATTCCAGCAGGTGGTCCATGCCGCGGGAAACTGCCGCGGACTTGGCGTGGGAAACATCTTCGCCCTGACCGAAGCGCCGTTCAGCGACGGCAAGGCGACGCACCTGGTGGTGCGGGCGGGCTACGAGCTGCGGGGACACGCCCCCGAGTCGGGTGGTGGTGACGACGGGGACTCGTTCCGCTGTTCCCTGACCTTGCTGCCGTCCAGGGAGCCGTTCTGCCCGCCTCGCCTCACCCCGCGACCGGTGATCCAGGGCCCGCAGACTGCCATCGTGGTCGGCCCCCACAAGGACCCGGACCATGAAGCGGAGCTGTGGACCGACGACTGGGGCCGGGTTCTGCTGCGCTTCCACTGGGAGCGGTTGGGCCCCGACAAGCCCGACGATCCTTCGCGTGTCCACGACGAGGAGACCAACGACGAGCGAGAGCGCGCCTGCTGGGTGAGGGTGGCATCGGCCTGGGCGGGCAAGCAGTGGGGTGTCCAGTTCACGCCCCGCATCGGCGATGAGGTGCTGGTCGAGTTCCTGGAGGGCGATCCCGATCGGCCCATCGTCACCGGGCGCGTCTACAACAACGTCAACAGGCCGCCCTACGGGAATGCCAAGACCACCCAGAGCGGCATCAGGACCCACAGCACTCCCGGTGGGGGCGCGGACAACTTCAACGAGCTGCGCTTCGATGACAAGCGCGGCAGCGAGGAGGTCTACCTTCGGGCGGAGAAGAACCAGATGGTGTTCGTGAAAGGTGATCGCGCGGTGGTGGTGCGCGGGGAGGAGACGGTCGACGTGAAGCTGAACCGCACGGCGACGGTGCAGGGGGACGACCAGTCGACGATCTCCGGCACGCATCGTGTGACGGTGACGAAGGCTGCGACACAGACGTTCAACGGCGGTCACCACCTGGACGTGAACGGTCAGGACCAGCAGATCACCATCGCCCACAACAAGACCGAGACGGTCAGGAAGGCATTCACCCTGAACACCGATCTGCGCTTCGCTTTGATCCAGGGCGGTGACGGCGGCGTGGGCGGACGGAACACCATCACGGCGGAGCGAAATGAACTGGCCGTCAACGGACCGGCGGGCGTCACCGTGAGCAGTGACACCGAGATCACGCTGCGGGTCGGGGGCAGCTCGATCGTCCTGAAGCACGATCGGATCGAGATGAAGGCCGCCACCGTCAGGATCACCGGCGAGGCGCTGACCGATGTGGTCGGGGGCGGCGCCTCCGCGAAGCTGCAGGGGTCGGTCGACCTCAACGGCACCACGGTCAACCTGAACGGGTGACCGCGCGGCGCAACCCGGCGCGTTTCGAGGGCCACCCGGGCGCGCAAGCCCACCCCGGGGGCAGGGGCCGGTCACCGGTGCGTGCCATTTCCTGGCTCGTTCGGCGAGGGAGAGGAGGTGGCGGCGAGCCTGCGCCTTGCGCTGGGAATGGCCGGGACGTCACCTATACTCGGGCCCTGCTCATGGCCGCCCCTGCGAAAATCACGCGCGTTCGGAACATCGGGATCGTCGCCCACATCGATGCCGGCAAGACCACGGTCAGCGAACGGTTCCTGTTCCACGCCGGCCGCATCCACAAGATCGGCGAGGTTCATGATGGCGAGGCGCAGATGGACTGGATGCCGCAAGAGCGCGAGCGCGGCATCACCATCACCGCCGCCGCGACCAGCATCCCCTGGCGGGGATACGACATCCACCTGATCGACACGCCCGGCCACGTCGACTTCACCATCGAGGTCGAGCGTAGCCTGCGCGTGCTGGACGGCGCGGTGGTGGTGTTCGACGGCGTCTCGGGGGTCGAGCCGCAGTCCGAGACGGTGTGGCGTCAGGCGGACAAGTTCCGCGTGCCCCGCATCGCCTTCATCAACAAGATGGACCGGCTGGGCGCCGATTTTGCCGGCGCCGTGGAGGAGATCCGCACCCGCCTGGGGGCGCGCCCGGTGCCCATCCAGCTTCCCATGGGGGCCGAGGACAAGTTCAGCGGTGTGATCGACCTGGTGAAGATGAAGGCGCTGACCTTCAGCGGCGAGGAGACGGACGACCCTCAGGTGGAGGAGATTCCGACGGGGGAAGCGGCCGCGGCCGCGGCGGCGCGCGAGAAGCTGATCGAGGCGGCGGCGGACTTCGATGACGCGATCGCGAACGACTTCCTGGAGGGCAAGCCCATCGCGGACGACGTGCTGGTGGCGGCGCTACGCAAGGGGACCATCGCGTGCGGGATCGTGCCGGTGCTGACGGGAGCGGCCCTGCGGAACAAAGGGGTGCAGCCCCTGCTGGACGCCGTGTGCGACTACCTGCCGTCGCCGCTGGACGTGCCGCCGGTCGAGGGCGTCGTGCCGGGCACCGAAGAGAAGGTGACCCGGCCCTCCGACGACGCGGCGCCGTTCTGCGCGCTGGCCTTCAAGGTGGCGATGGACGAGGGGCGGAAGGCGGTCTACCTGCGCATCTACTCGGGCGTGCTGAGGCCCGGCGACGAGGTCCAGAACGCGCGGACGAAGAAGAACGACAAGGTGGCGCGCCTGTTCTCCGTGCATGCCAACCGGCGCGAGCGGATCGAGCGCGCCGGCGCTGGCACCATCGTGGTGGCGATGGGGCTGCGCGACGCCGGGACGGGCGACACCATGTGCGCGCCCAAGGCCCCCATCCTGCTGGAACGCATCGACGTCACGGAGCCGGTCATCGCCCGCGCCATCGAGCCCAAGACCCAGGCCGAGAAAGAGAAGCTGGACTTCGGTCTCAGCAAGCTGGCCGACGAGGATCCCACGTTCCGCTTCGGCGAGGACGCAGAGACCGGGCAGATGATCATCCGGGGCATGGGCGAGCTTCACCTGGACATCATCGTGGATCGGCTGCGCCGCGAGTACGGCGTCGACGCCAACGTGGGACGGCCCCAGGTCGTGTACCGCGAGACGCTGGGGAAGGCGGAGGAGGGCGAGGCCCGCTTCGAGCGCGTCGTCGAGGACGAGTCCCTGTTTGGTCACGCGCGGGTGCGCGTGGCGCCGCGCCCCCGGGGCGCGGGGAACTCGCTGCGGCTGGACGTTCCCCGGCCCGTGCAGGTGCCTGGAGCGCCGCGCGTCCCGGAGACTCCGGCGGCCATCACCGAGGCCGCGCTGGACGGCGCGCGCGAGGCGATGCGCTCGGGTCCCCAGGGGTATCCGATCGAGGACATCGAGGTGGTCATCACCGCCATCGAGTACCGGCCCGACGCGTCCACGCCGGCGGGCGAGAAGGCGGCCGTGGGCGAGGCGCTGCGCCACGCCTTCCGCGACGCGGGCACGCGGCTGCTGGAGCCGATCATGCGCGTCGAGGTGACGGCGCCCGAGAACAATCTGGGCGACGTGCTCGGCGATCTGAACGCGCGCCGCGCCCAGATCGAGGACGTCGGGTTTCGCGGACAGCACCGGGTGATCATCGCGAAGGTGCCGCTGCGACGCATGTTCGGGTATTCGACCGATCTGCGCTCGGCGACGCAAGGTCGGGCGACCTACGCCATGACCTTCGAAACCTATGATGCGTGGGAGTGACGGCGCCCGACCCGACCTCCGCGTGCGCGCCGGGGCCCGCCGGCGCGTCGCCTCGATCGCCGCGCTGATCCTGGGCGCGGCGGGGCTGTGGCACCGCCAGCACCTGGGCCAGGCCGCGGCCGCCTGGGGGCCGGTCAGGCCCGTCGCCGGCGCCCCCGTCCCCGTGGAGATGTTCTCGCCACCGTCGTTGCGCGCCTACGCCGACGGCCACTCCCGGCCGCGGGCCCTGGCCGTGGACGCGCGCGGCGATCGCCTGTACGTGGCGGCCTCCACCGCGGACCGCCTGTACGTGGTCGACCTGCGGGGGCCCGTTCGCCACGTGGAGGCCGAGCTTGCCATCTGCGCGTTTCCGGACGCGCTGGCCCCCCTGCCCGCAGGCGGCGTGGTGGTCTCCTGCCGGTTCGACCCGGCGCTGCGCCTGGTGGTCCCCCGGCGCGACCAGGCCGCCGCCGGCCCGACCCGGTTCGAGGTCCAGACGGTATCGGCCGGTGCCGAGCACGGGAACCGCGGTCTGGCCCTCGACTCCTCGGCTCGCTTCGCGTACGTGGGCTCGCCGGCGCGCGGCGGCGTGAAGATCGTCGAGCTGTCGCCGGGGAATCCGGGACCGCCAGCGAAGACGCCGCGGTTCGTGGCGACGGGCCTGTCCCCACAGACGGTCCGCTTCGTTCCCGCCGCCCCGCCGCTGCGGCGCCAATCGTTGTTGCTGGTGGCGAACTTCATAGGGCACACCGTGGGCGTCTATCCGGTGCTGCCGGACGGAGGTCTGGGCCCGGTCCTGCAGACCATCGAGACCGCGGCGCCCGTGCTGGACCTCGCCGTCATGCCCGGTGTTCCCCGCCTGACCGCGGCCGGCGGGCCCGGCGACGGCGGCGCGTTGCTGCTGGCCACCCACGAAGATCGCGTTCTGTCGCGCGCGCACCTGGCCGTCGAGGGGCTGGACAGCGTGCTGCTGGTGCTGCCGGCGGCCCTGCCGGACGCGGCAGCGCCGTTCCTCGACGCCGGACCGGGCCGCCGTCGGGCCCTGAACCTGTCCGAGCGCCCGCGCGATGCGGTCGTGGGCCTGGATGCGCTGGCGGTCGATCCGCCGACCGGCCGCCTCGCCGTCGTGGGCGCGGGTTCCGACGACGTGGTGCAGGCGGCGCCCGGCGCGCTCCTGGATGCGCCGGCCGCGCTGGTGGGCGCCAATCCGTCGGCCGTCGCCTTTCTGCCGGACGGCGGCGTGGTCACCGCCGATCGGCTGGGCGACACGCTTTCCTTCGTCGCGCCGCCCTTGGCGGCGGGCGCCTCCGCCGTCCAGGTCGTCACGGTGGGTCGCCCCGAGCGACCCACGCCCGCCGAGCGCGGCGAGGTCATGTTCTACAGCCGCGCGCTGGTGCCCCACAACGTGGCCACGGGGCCCCTGTCCCTGTACACGTGCGCCGGCTGCCACCCGGATGGCCACGTGGACGGGCGCCGCCATCCGTCGAAGCGCAATCGCTTCTATTCGATGACCAAGACCTGCCGGGGCCTGCTGGGCACGGAGCCGTTCCTCAGCATCGGCGAGCCCGACACCTTTGCGGCCTTCGCCGACAACATCTTGTCCACCCACGCCCAGGGCGCGCTGGATGCGCCCGACAGCTACGATCAATATCCGGTGTCGCTGCGCCTGCGCGAGGCGGACCGGTACGCGACCGTCACCCTGTCACCGCAGGAGACGCGGGCGGCGCTGGCCGCCTACCTGCCCCGCATCCCCGTCGAGCCGTCCCCCTTCGCGCCCCCTGAGCGCCGGACGCTGGCCACCGACGAGCGCCGAGGCCTGGCGGTCTTCCGCGATCGCTGCAGCGGATGCCACCAGTTGCTGCCCGCCACCGGCACCGAGCAGGGCCCTCCGGCCGGGGCGCTGGAGTCGATGCTGCGCGACGCGCGCCTGGTCCTGACCAGCGCCCTTCGCTATGACGTCGGCACGCCGGTGCTGGGCGCGGGCGGCAACTGTCCCCCGTCGCTGCGCGGCGTATGGTCCGCCGCTCCCTACTTCAGCGACGGCAGCGCCGCGACGCTCGAGGACGTCCTGCGCCGCACCGATCCTGCGGCCCGGGCGGTTCACGCCCCGGACAATGCCGCGCGACCGCCCGCCCTCTCGGCGCAGGACCAGGCCGCCCTGGCGGCTTTCCTGCGCATCCTCTGAACGCGTTCCCGGCGCCCGCCGCGGCCTCACAGCAGCCCCAAAAAGAAAAAGGACCCTGCGGAGGGTCCCTTTTCTACGATCGAATTCGACTCGGCTTACCAGCCGCCGGCCTTCTCGTCCTTCTTGTCTCCCTTGCCGGCCTTCTCGTCCTTCTTCTCTTTCTTGCTCTTCTCGGCCTTGTCGCCCATGGGCGCCTTGTCCTCGGCGTGAACGACGGGCGCAGCGCCCGCGAGAAAAGCGCCGGCAACGACCGCGGCAATGAGGGTCTTGATCATGGCAATCTCCTGTTGAGGGATCCGTTGATGCCACCCGGACGGGGGCCTGCAGGGTTTTATCCAATTCCCGGCGGTGTGGATAGCCCGTCCACGGGCGGTCGTCATCGGCCAGCGCGGGGAGGCAAATCGGACTTGCGTCGATCGAGCGCGTGCCGCACCGCGAGCAGCAGCTGGTCCGGATCGTAGGGCTTGCGCAACAGCTCGAGGTTGGCGTCGCTCAGCCACTCGAAGACGTGCATGCCGGGCGTGTAGCCGCTGGCCAGCAGCAAGGGGGCGTCGGGCTTCACGGCGCGAATCCGCTCCAGAACCTGCCGGCAGGGCAGCCCCGGCATGACCGTGTCCAGGATCGCCACCTCGAACGACTCGCGCCGGGCGGTGGCGACCGCCGCGTCTCCGTCGTCGACGGCCAGCACCTGGTAACCGGCCTGCTCCAGGATGCGCACCGCCACGGCCCGCACCGCATCGTCGTCCTCGGCGATCAGGATCCGTTCGCGCCTCTCGGCGCGCGGCACCGCACTGACCAGCCTGGTATCCGCGGCCGCCGCCAGGGGGCCGGCGGCCGGCAGGTAGACCCTGAACGACGAGCCCAAGCCCGGTTCGCTGTGACACTGCAACATGCCCCCATGCCGGCGCACGATGCCGTACGCAATGGACAGTCCCCGGCCCTCGCTCGTGTGATCGGTCCTGGTGGTGAAGAACGGCTCGAAGCTACCCGCCACCAGCTGCGGCGACACACCCCCGCCGGTGTCCGTGACCGTGACCAGCACGTAGCGTCCCGGCTTCGCCCAGGGGTGCGTCCCGGCAAAGGCGCCGTCGACCACGACCTGCTGCGTCTCGATGGTCAGCCGGCCGCCGCCGGGCATGGTGTCGCGCGCGTTCAGGAACAGGTTCATGAACAGCTGGTTCAACTGCGTGCCATCGCCTTCGCAGACGGGCAGGTTCGCGCCGCCGATCAGATCGACGGCGATGTTCTTCGGCAGCGTGTGCTCCAGGACCGTGACCAGCCCGCGCAGCCGCTGATTCAGGTCCAGGGGCGCCAGCGTCGGGGCTCGCTGGCCGCTCATGGTCAGCAGCCGCCGGGTCAGCTCGCGGGCCCGGCCCGCCGCGATGGTGATGGCCTGGACGTCCCGCTCCAGCTTCGCGGGCGGCGCGCCGGCGGCCAGCCCTTCTTCCATGAACGTCGCGCTGGACAGCACCAGCGTCAGCAGATCGTCGAAGTCGTGCGCCATCAGGCCAGCCATCGTGCCCACGCTCTCCTGCCTCTGCAGCTGGGTCAGGCGGCGCTCCAGGATCAGCATGGCGTTTCTCAGCTGCTCGGCCTGGTCGCGCTGCTCGGCGACGCGGAGCCGTCCGGCCGCGGCGACCACCTGGGCCGCCACTCCCACCAGATAGGTCAGCTCGTCGGCGGTAGGGACGCGGCATCCCTCGTCACCGAACGTCCCCACGCCCAGCAGCCCGAACCGCGTGTCGAGCAGGCGCAGGGGAATGTTGACGATCGTTCGGCAACCCAGTCGCTGAACCAGCCGCTTGTCGGTGCGGGGATCCAGCCGCGCGTCCTCCACCACCACGGGCGCGTCGCTGGCCCGCAGCGCCTCCAGCAGGGGGTGGTCGCTCACCTTCAGCACCGACCCCACGCTCCAGGCGGTGCTGGCCCGCTCGCCTGAGAACTGGAGCAGGCGCAGCTCTTCGATGGCGTCGTCGTCGGCCGCCATCAGCCAGGCGTGCTGATAGCCGAGAGACGCCTGGACCTCGTCCCGGGTGACGCTGAGCAGCTGGTCCAGGTCGCTGGCGCGCAGCAGGTTCCGCGCGAACGACAGCAGCCGGTGGGGGGCCTGTTCAGGCATGTTTCAAGCCCCACCCAGCAGGCTGGCCCGGCCGCTCGCGGTGGGCACCGCCGGCCCCCGAGCCCCGCTGACGGACAAACCTCATCAGCGTCGCTTCTGTCGTAGGACGACGGAAATGGCAAACGCAGCCAGCGGCGCGCGCAGCTCGCTTCGCGCCGACTGCTGGGCCGCGGGACGCTCCGCTGGCCCCCCTGGTCGTCCCGAGATCCGCAGACATCAGATACTGGTCAACCTCGCTGCGGATGGCCTGGGCTCCTGGCTCGACCCGGCTCGGTCTGGACTTCCCCGACGGGGGGCTACCCGCCAGGACCTGGACGCGCTGTGGACTCCAGCCGCGCCAGCGCGGCGCGCGCCTCCGGGTCATAGGGATCGGCGGCCAGGGCGCGCTGCAGCCAGGCGCGCGCGTCGGCCCGCTGCCCGTGAGCGAGCGCGATCTCCGCCAGCAACGTCAGGCTGTCCCGGTCCGTCGCGTCGGTCGTCAGGGCCACGCGGGCCAGCGCCTCTGCCGAGCCATCCTCACCGGCCACGAAGTAGGCGCGGGCGCGCAAGGCCGCGGCGCTGCGGCCATCCAGCGCCGCCAGCACGTGCAAGGCCTCGGTCGGTTGCCCGGCCGCCGCCAGCAGCCGCGCCAGGTTCGACCGGGCGGCGCGGCCCAGCTCCGACGACGGCGGAAACCGCGCCTCCAGGTCGGCCACCACCGCGTCGACGGTGCCACGGTCGCCGAGGTTCAGGCCCGCGCCTTCGCGAGAGAAGAGCAGCTCGGCCCCGTCGGTGTACAGCAAGCGCCATCCCGGGTCCGCGGCCAGGTGACCGGCCAGCCCCAGATAGCGATCGGGGTAGCTGGTGGTCAGCACGACGTAGCGGAACCGCTCGACGGCGTCGAGCGCGTCGAACCGGGCCGGATCGTCGAGCACCGCCAGAAAGGCGGCGTACTCCTCGGCCGTGTGCAGCACCAGGCGCGTGTCGATGTAGGGCCGCAAGCCGGGGGCCTGGAACGTCAGGAAGCCGCCGGCGTGGTCGGGCGCGAACACCGCACCGGTGGCGCCGCTCAGCCGGCGCGCCGATTCGGTGGGAAAATGGAACGGCGTGGGCGCGCCGAAGGCCGGCTCCCGCGCCAGCGTCAGCACCGCCAGGCCCAGCACCACGCCCAGCGCGGGCGCCGAGGCGCGCGTCAGCCAGCGACCCGTGCGCGCGGCGAGCGGCGAGGCCCCGATGCTGCCGGCGACCAGGGCCGGCGCCAGCAAGTACAGCAACAGCACGTTGCGGTTCGCCATCAGCGCCAGCGTCGAGAACAGCGCGAGCAGCAGGCCCCGGGCCACGCCCAGCCGCGGACGGAACAGCGCCAGGGCGGCGGCCAGCGCCACCAGCACCCACTTGAAGTGACCGATCTGCGCGGGCGCCGTGCGCTCCAGCACGAAGGGAGGGATGTTCTCGGCGATGGCATTGCTGAAGACGTTCTGCTGGCCGGGGGCGATGCGCATCAGCAGCTGCGCGGGCAGCGCGACCGCGCGCAGCCCGAACGGGGTGATGAACGACGCCAGCGCGCACGCCAGCAGCGCCACGCCCAGCGGCCCCAGCGGCAACCGGGGCTGCCCGCCGGAGAAAGAACTGCCCGGCCGGCGCTCCAGCGCCGCCTCCACCACGTACGCCGCGAGCATCGCCAGTCCCAGCGGCGCCAGGCCCTGGCTGTTCACCCACAGCACCTGCAGTCCCGGCAGCAACCACAGGCGCCGCGTCGCCCCGGCGCGCGCGCACTCGAGCACCCACAGGAACAGCGCCAGGCACAGGGCGGTCACGATCACCGGCCGCAACGGCAGCAGGTGCCGCGCCAGGTACAGGGTGGCCAGCAACGACGCCGCGCCCAGGGAACGCGCCGTCGAGCCCCCCATCCGCTCCGCGGCGCCCACCAGGATCACGGCGGTGGTCGCCACCAGCAGCGCCTTCCCCACGGTCAGGCCGCGCAGACCGACCAGGCGATACCCGGCCCAGGCGCAAAGCTGGAACAGCCAGTGGACGTCGGTCCAGGGGCGATTGGCAGCGCTGAGCGTGAACGGGTCGGCGCGCAGCAGCGCGTGCCGCGCCGCCATCTCACGCCCGGCGGCCAGATGCCAGTAGATGTCTCCGTCGGAGATCGGCCCCAGGGCGATGAGGAAGGCGCCCAGCGCCAGCGCGCCGTAGGTCAGCGCGCGCTTCCATGTCACCTGAGCGGACGGACCTACTTCCAAGGAAACCAGTTGTTGCTCTGCATGAGCATGACCAGCCGGTCCGCCCAGTCCTTGTGGCCCTGCATGTCGAAGTGATGATCGTCCTGCATCTCGAGCCCGTCGGTGGGGACCAGCACCAGCTTGTCGATCATGCCGGGCAGCATCCGGACCAAGGGCTGCATCACCACGCCCACCGAGCCGGTGGGCGCCAGCGTGCCGGTGGCCATCTGCTCGTAGTCACAGAACATGACGGGCAGGTTGGGCTCGCCCAGGTCGGCGCGGATGTCCGAGACAATCTGCTTGATCCGGCCCGGGAAGCCCGGGACCTGATCGCTCGGCAGGTGCTCGCCGTCGGTGATGCCCAGCATGATGACGATCGCTCCGAAGGTGACGTTCCCCTTCAGCTGGCCCGCCCACTTCATGAAGATCGGGTAGTACGTGTTCGTCGACTTCAGGTAGTCGACGCTGGTCTTCGACCCGATCCCGTAGCCGACGGAGATGAACTGCACGTCCGTGCCGGACCCGCCGGCGGCTGCCTGGGCCGAGTGCAGGATGGCCATGCCGGGACCGGCAAACGTCATGGTGCCTTCGGGCGCCGTCGGCTCCTTGGCCAGGGTGAAGCTGCCCTTGTAGCTCCAGAGCCCCGGAACCGTGTTGTAGAAGTAGGACATCAGGCTGCTGGGCTTGGTGGCCTGACCGCGCATGTTGGAGTGGCCGAAGTGGATGAACACGACGGCCTTCTCCTTGGGGACGAACTGGCCGTTGATCATCACGCCGGCGCCACTGGTGGCGCCTCCGCTGCCGGTGCTGCCGCCACTACCCTTGCTGCCGCCGGAGCTGGTGGCGCCGCCGCTGGCGCTGCCGGTGGTGCCTCCGCTGGCGCTGCCGGTGGTACCGCCGCTGGCGCTGCCGGTGGTACCGCCGCTGGCGCCGCCGCTGGCGCTGCCGGTGGTACCGCCGCTGCTGGATTGACCCCCGCTGCCCGTGGATCCGCCCGTGGCGGCCACACCGCCGGAACCGTCACCGCTGCCTCCGCTGGCGGTCGTTCCCCCCGACGAGGTGCCGCCCGAGCTGGTGGTCACGGCCGTGCCCCCGCTGCCGTCGTCCACGGCGACCGGGTGAGCATGCAGACCACACCCTTGGCCCAGGACCCCAAGCAGCAGCGCCGCCGTCCCGAGCGCGACCTTCCGTGACCCGGGCCACGCCCGGAAGCTTTGCAAGGGTCGCGTGGTCGAGGAGAGCGGTGACGGCAATGCACCAACGTCCGGCATTTTGAGTCCTCTCGTCAGGTTCCCCGAGCCCCCGCAAGGCAGGCAGCCGCTGGGAAATGAACTGGTCAGTCGGTTAGTGGAGGCCGTCGGCCCCGGTCGTCAAAACGGCGCCGCCGCCAAGCCCAGAGCGATGGTCCAAGGAATGAATCCCCACGGCGAGCGCGGGTTCTGGCTGTCATCGCGGTACAGGCCGTCGTACTTGTAGGGCAAGGACCCAGCCAGAAGGACGGCGAAGTAGGTGTTCGTCCACTCGATCGAGGCGTTCGCGGCCAGCGCCGCCAGCGGGGTGTACTGGACCGAGTTCTGATCCCGATCATGACCGGAAAAGCCGGTCAACGACAGACCGAACGAGGGGACGAAGGGGCCCAAGAAGTACCCGACGTACCCGTACGCGGTGGCGCTGGGCGCCCGATAGTTGTCGATGCTGTTCTTGCCCCCGCGGTACGAGGCGGTTCCGCCCACCACCATCAGGCCCCACACCCGGTCCAGTGTGTGGTCCAGCACGATCGACGCGTTCGGGCGACCGAAGCCGATCTGCTGCGTCTGATTGATCGGCGCGCTGCCCGGCGTGAAGCGCGCGTCGTAAACGCCGGTGGGCAGGCCGACCACGCCGGTCAGGGTCAGATCGTTGATGCGACCCAGGCGGCGGGTCACCTGCAGGCTGACGTCTCCCAGCCCCGCGTTGGAAAAGTCGAGCGGAGGGACGCCGGGGCCGCCCATGTGCTCCGGGTCGTTCAGGTACTTGTAGACGTAGGGAACGTTGACGCCCACGTTCCACTTCTCGCTGATGTCCGACGTGATCAGCGTGTTGACGAAGAAGTTGCGCTCGGGGTAACCCTTCTCCCCCAGCGACGTGTACAGCACCTGCTCCTGGATGTTGAAGAGACCGCCGGTGACATTGCGGCCGATCCACTTCACGCCCGCGCCGTTGCCCGAACCGGCGCCCGCCCCGCAGCCTCCGATGGTCTGCCAGCTGGCCAGCAGCGGCCCGCTCTCGGGCAGCCGGAGCAGATAAGCCGGATCAGCGTCGGCGGTGGCGGTGGCCGGCCCGCGGTCGGTGGTCGCCAGCGCCGCCAGGCGGGCAGACAGGCCCCGCTGCTCGCGCCAGCGCCGCACGGTCGGATAGCCTGCCGCCAGCGCGAGGGCCGCGATCAATCCGAAACGAACAGGCCCCTTCATCGCCTTGTGGGCGAGGGGGCCGAGCGGAAAACTCGTCGACCTCAAGCGCCCTGAGAATGCCCCTTCCCGCGCCCGTTGGAAAGGAAAACCGTTTAACAAGAAGTAGAAAATTGTTTGATGAAATTTCGCATGCGGCCGACGCCACGCGCGCGCCAGAAAACAGGCCGAGGGCGATCTGAAAATGACAATTCGACTCACGATTTGCTAATCAGGGGGAAATCGCCGGCGCCATCCCCCCCGCCGCCTCCCGCGCTGCAGACGCATGGTTTTCACCAGTCACGTCTTTCTCTTCTACTTCCTGCCCCTCGTGCTGGGCGCGTACTACTTGCTGCCGTTCCGCGCGCGCACGGCGCTGATCGCCGTCTCCAGCTATGTCTTCTATGGATGGGCCAACCCCATCTGGGCCGTGCTGATGTTCTTCGGGTCCAGCGTCGACTACGTGTGCGGGGTGGGCCTGCTGAAGTTGTCGGGGCTGCCCGATCAACCGGACGGTTTGCCGCCGGTCATCGATCGCCGGCTGCCGCGCACGCGCAAGATGCGGGCGCTGCTGATCGTCTCGATCGTGACGAACCTGGGGCTGCTGGCCATCTTCAAATACACCGGCTTCGTCGCCGAGAACCTGAACGCGCTGGCGGCGTCGCTGGGCGCGGGGCCCCACGCCGTGCCGGTGCTGCACGTGGTGTTGCCGGTGGGCATCTCGTTCTACACCTTCAAGGCGATGAGCTACGCCATCGACGTGTACCGCGGCGAGGCGCGTCCCATGCGTCGCTTCACCGACTACCTGTGCTTCGAGGCGTTCTTCCCCGATCTGGTGGCCGGCCCCATCATTCGCTACGCCGCCCTGGAAGAGCAGATGCGTGTGCGGCGCCACACCCTGGACAAGTTCGCGCGCGGGGTGGCCTTCTTCGCCTTCGGCATGGCGAAGAAGATCCTGATCGCCAACCCCATGGGCCACGTCGCCGACACCGCCTTCGCCGCCGGAACGCTGCACGCCCCGGACGCCTGGTTCGGTCTGATCGGTTACGCCTTCCAGATCTACTTCGACTTCTCCGGCTACTCGGACATGGCGTGCGGGCTGGCACTGATGATGGGCTTCGTGCTGATCCAGAACTTCGATTCGCCCTATCAGTCGGACAGCATCACCGACTTCTGGCGGCGCTGGCACATCAGCCTGTCGACCTGGCTGCGCGACTACCTGTACATCCCGCTGGGCGGCAACCGCCGCGGCGAACGCCGCACTTACGTGAACCTGATGACGGTCATGCTGCTGGGGGGCCTGTGGCACGGGGCCAGCTGGAACTTCGTGCTGTGGGGGGCCATCCACGGCGGCATGCTGGCGTTCGAGCGCGCGCAGGGCAAGGCCAGCGTGTACCAGCGCCTGCCGCGGGCGGTGCGCGTCGCGCTGACCTTCCTGGTGGTTTGCCTGTCGTGGGTCTTCTTCCGCGCCAAGACGCTGGGGCAGGCGGTGGCCTATCTGCGCGCGCTGTTCGGCGCCGGGGCGGCCGGCGTCGCCGCCGATCTTCCCGCCGGCGCGATGTACACGCGGCTGCACGTGTCGGTGTTCATCCTGGCCGCGCTGGTGGTCTGGGGCATGCCCAACACCTGGGCCCTCACCTCGCGCCTGTCACTGCCGCGCGCGGCGGGGGCGCTGGCGCTGCTGGCGGCTTCCATCCTGGTGATGTGGACCCAGAGCGTGAATCCGTTCCTCTACTTCCAGTTCTGAGCCATGGCCTCCTCACTCCCCTCGTCACCCGAGCTCGCGGCCGCGCCCAAGGCCCCCATCGCGCCGGCGCGCCGGGGGGGGCCGACCGATCCGTCGCACGACGAGGACCTGCGGCGGGGCATCCTGCGCACCGACGTCACCCGGCCGGTGGCGGCGCTGCTGGTGGGCGCCTTCGTGCTGGTGATCGCGGCGATTCCCGTGGGGCAGGCCATCCGCGACAAGGTGGCTGGCGACGAATCCGTCCTGCTGGATCTGTTCCGCCACGCGCCCAGCAAGGAAAACATCAAGCAGTTCGAGGACGATCTGAACAAGGCCTCGACGCCGCGCGAGTGGGTGCGACCCCAGGTGCAGGCGTTGATCACGCGCTGGGGCGGCTACGGCAACGTCAAGGCCGTGCTGGGCGCGCCGGGCTGGCTCTACTACGCCCCGGGGGTGACGGCCGTCAGCGGTCCCGGCTTCCTGACCCCCGCCATCCTGGCCAGCCGGTCGAAGGCGGCGCTGGACGAAGGGGCGCCGCTGTCGCCCGATCCGCGGCCGGCCATCCTGGCCTTCGCGGCGTTCCTGCGCGCGCGCGGCATCGCGCTCGTCATCTTCCCGGTGCCCGACAAGGCCAGCCTGCAACCGGTCCAGTTGACCGGCCGGGATCGCGACGCCGCCGGAGTGCCGGCCCAGAACCCCGATCAGCCCCGGCTGGCCTCGGCGCTGCGTGAGGCGGGCGTGCTGGTCTTCGATCCCACGCCGGCCGCGCTGACGCCGGGGGAGCCGCCCCGCTTCCTGAGGCAGGACACGCACTGGCGGCCCGAGTGGATGGAGCAGGTGGCGGGCGAACTGGCAGGCTTTCTGTCGGCGCACGGTCTGGCTGCCGGGCCGTCGCGGGCCTGGCGCGGCGTCGAAAAGACGGTCACGCGCGTGGGCGACGTCACGGACATGCTGGGTCTGCCCGAGGGGCAGACGTTGTACGCGCCGGAATCGGCCATCATTCACCAGGTGCACGAGACGCGGGACGGTCAGGACAAGCTGTTCGAGCCCAGCGACACGGCGCCGGTGTTGCTGATGGGTGACAGCTTCACGAACGTGTTCAGCCTGGAGCCGATGGGGTGGGGGGAGAGCGCCGGGCTGGGCGCGCAGCTGGCGCGCGCGCTGGGCCGCGACGTCGACGTGCTGTCGCAGAACGATTCGGGCGCCTTCGCCACGCGCCAGTTGCTGTGGAACGCCCTGGCCGGCGGCGAGGATCGGTTGGCCGGCAAGCGGGTGGTGATCTGGGAGTTCGCCTCGCGCGAGCTGGCGGTCGGTGACTGGAAGCCGCTCGACTGGACCCGTGCGCACGCGACCGCGCCGGCGACGGGCCCGGGCGGGAGCGCGCCGTGAAGCGCCGGGTCCTGTTGACGGGCGCGGCCGGCGAGGTGGGCCGGCGCCTGGCGCGACGGCTCGTCGCGGACGGCTGGACGGTGCGGGCCCTGGTGCTGCCCGGAGATCCGCTGCGCTCCCGGCTGGAGGGCGTGGTGGACGACGTCTGCGAGGGGGACGTGCGCGAGGCCGCTTCGCTGGGCCCCGCCTGCGCCGGCGTGGACACCGTCCTGCATCTGGCGGCGGTGATCCTGACCCAGGACCAGGCCCAGTACGATCGGATCAACCGGCGGGGCACGGCGAACATGGTGGCGGCGGCGGCGGCGGCCGGCGTCCGCCACTTCGTCTACGTCTCGTCGGCATCGGTGGTGTACCCGCGCCTGACGCCCTACGGGCAGTCGAAGCTGGACGCCGAGCGCACCGTCGCCGCCGAGACGCGCTTCGCGCACACCATCGTCCGCCCCACGCTGGTCTACGACGCGACCGGCGCGCAGGAGTTCATGCTGTTCCGCCGCTTCCTGCTGCGCTTCCCGGTGGTGCCGTTCGTGGGGTCGGGGGGGGCGCGCAAGCGTCCCGTGTTCTCGGACGACGTGGTGGACGGGTTGGCCCGCATCGCCGGCAACGACCGCGCGTTCGGGCGCACCTACAACCTCAGCGGGGGCGAGACGATCACGCTGGGTGAGCTGGCGCGGCTGGTGTTGCGGCTGGAGGGGAGCCCGCGGCCCCTGTTGCCACTGCCGGTGTCGATTTGCCGCTTGGTTGCCGCGGTGCTAGGTCGGCTGATGCGCGATCCGCCGCTCACGCCCTACGCCATCGCCGGCTTCATCAATCACGCAGACCTGGATCCGGCGCTGGCCATGGCCGAGCTGGGATACCGTCCCCGCGGGGTGCGCGAGGGGCTGACCGCTTGCTTCACGCCCCTGGCGGTCATCGACCGGGCGGGGGCACAGACAACGAACGGGGCCCTGCGGCCCGCCGATGGGAGCACGACATGATCCGAGCGAAGAGTTTCACCGGGCTGGCGATGGTGGCCCTGGCGGCAGCGCTGGCCGGCTGCGCCACCTCGGGGGGCGCGGGCGGCGCCGGCAACGACGAGCAGCCCGACGACAAGGAGCAGGCCGCCATGAAGGCGGTGGGCGGCAAGGCCGACGGCAAGATCGTCTGGTCCAGCTCGCGTCTGGGGAACCACGACCTGTTCATCATGAACACCGACGGCTCGAAGGTTCACAACATCACCAAGGGCGACGCGGTCGACTGGTTCCCGCGCTTCTCGCCCGACGGCAGCCGCATTCTGTTCACGCGCAGCAAGAAGGGATGGGTGTTCGAGCGCGACGCCAACACCGACGGCAAGTGGGACATCTGGACGGTCACCCCCGAGGGCAAGGACGAGACGAAGGTCGTCGAGAACGCCAGCTGGGGGACCTGGGTGTCCGACGACGAGATCGTCTTCGCGCGCGTGACCGCCATCATCAAGCGCAAGCTGTCCGGCGGTGAGGAGACCGTGCTGGTCGACAGCGCGAAGGTCCCCGAGCTGGACGGGGCGTTGATGCAGCAGCCGGAGATGTCGAAGGACGGCAACTACGTCGCCATCACCCTGCGCGGCTCGAAGCGCGAGACGGGCATCTGGGACGTGCGCAAGAAGAAGTGGACCCGCACGGGGGAGGGCTGCCAGATCAACTGGGCCCCCTCGGGCGACGAGGTGTACTGGGTGCACCCCACCGGCAACGGCGGCAGCCGCGTGCTGCACCTGCCGGTGTCGGAGGGCAAGGCGACGAAGAGCGATTCGGATCTGGACGCCATCACGCTGGTCGACATCCCAGGCCGGCGTTCCCACGAGTACTTCCCGCAGCTGTCCAGAGACGGGAAATGGTTGGTGTGGGCGGCCACGCAGCGCGGGCACGATCACGACACCGCCGACTACGACATCTATCTGTGGGAGGTGGGCACGCCGGCCAGCGAGGCGGTGCGCCTGACCTACAACTCGGCGAACGATCGCTGGCCCGACATCTACCGCGGCGGCGCGGCGGAGCAGTCCGCGGCGGCGCCCGAGCCCGCGATCACGAAGCCGGCCGTGGCACCCAGCAAGAGCGACGACGACGACAGTGACGACGCGAGCGCCCCGGCGCCGGCCGGCGGGGCCAAGAAGAAGCACAAGAAGAAGAAACGATGACGGCACGCCGCCCCGCCCGTTCTTCCATCACCGGCATCGAGGCGCGCCGTCCCCGTCGCGTGGCGGTGCTGGGGGCGGGCGGCTTCATCGGTTCGCACCTGGTGCCGCTGCTGGCGGCCCGGCCTGGCCTGTCGATCATCGCCGTCGATCGCACGTTCGAGAAGCTGCCGGCACAGGCCACGGCTGGCGCGGCCTCGCCCGTCGAGCGGGTGTCCGCCGCCATCGAGAGCCCCGGTCTGCTGGACGACGTCACCGGCCGCGCCGACGTGGTCATTTCGCTGACGGCGCTGTGCAATCCGGCGCTGTACAACACGCAGCCGCTGGCCGTCATCGACGCGAACTACACCGATCTGGTGCCGCTGGTGCGCCTGTGCGCGGCCCGGCGGCGCTGGCTGATCCATTTCTCCACCTGCGAGGTGTATGGCCGCGCCGCCCTGGACGGAGACGGACGGCGCATGGCCCGGATGGACGAGGACACCACGGCCATGTTCCTGGGCCCCATTCACCGCGAGCGCTGGACCTACGCCGCCGCGAAGCAGCTGCTGGAGCGGCTGATCTGGGCGTATGGCCAGCACGAGGGGTTGACCTTCACCATCGTGCGCCCCTTCAACGTCATCGGCCCGCGCATGGACTTCATCCCCGGCGTCGACGGCGAGGGGATCCCGCGCGTGCTCGCGTCGTTCATGCACGCGCTGCTGTCACGCGCCGATCTGTTGCTGGTGGACGGCGGCCGCCAGCGCCGCGCCTTCGTCGACGTGGCAGAGTTCGTCGAGGCGGTGGTGCGCATCGTGGAGCGGCCGGCCGCCTGCGCCGGACAGATCGTGAACCTGGGCAGCGCCACCAACGAGGTCACGATCCGCCAGCTGGCGCGCGCGGTCAGCGCGGCCTTCGCAGCGCTGCGCCCGGAGGCGCCGGCGCCCCGCCTGGTCAACGTCCCCGCCGAGACCTTCTACGGGGTCGGCTACGACGACGCCGTCCGGCGCCTGCCGAACGTGGACAAGGCGGCGCGTCTGCTGGGCTGGCGCGCCACCCGCACGCTGGGCGAGATGCTGCCGGCCATCGTGGCCGACTATCTGGCCCGCTACGAGGGCACGCTGTCCGGCATGCCGGCGCGGCGCGCCGGTGGGGCCAGGTGAGCGCCATGAAGCTGTGCATCGTCGTCCCGGCCTACAACGCGGCCCGCACGCTGCCACAGGTGCTGCAGCGGATCGAAGGGGCGCGGCCCAGCGGCCTGGAGCGGGTCATCGTGGTCGACGACGGCAGCGCCGACGACACCGCCGGGGTGGCCCGGGCGGTGGCGTCGTCCTTGCCGCTGGTGACGGTGCTGGTCCGCCCCCGCAACGGCGGCTACGGCGCCGCGATGAAGGACGGGCTGGCCGAGGCCCGTCGCCTCGGCGCCGATCACGCGGCGTCGGTGCACGCCGATGGACAATACAGTCCCGAGGTGCTGTCCGACTTGCTGCGGGCGTTGCAGGCGCGGGGCCTGGATCTCGTGCAAGGCTCGCGCATCGCCGGCGGTCGCGCGCTGTCGGGCGGCATGCCGCTTTACAAGTACGTCGGCAACTGGGCGCTGAACAAGCTCGAGCGGCGCGTGTTCGCCGTGCCGCTGTCCGATTTTCACAGCGGATATCTGGTCTACGGCCCGCGCGCCCTGGAGCGCATCCCCTTTTCTCGCCTGAGCGACAGCTTCGACTTCGACATGGAGGCGATCGCTGCGGCGCGGGCGCGAGGTCTGACGGTGGGCGAGGGGCCCATCCCCACACACTACGGTGACGAGGTCTCCTACTTGAATCCTTTGACGTACGGGCTACGGGTGTTGCGCGTGATGTGGCGGTTCAAGCGCGGGGTGTACCAGTGAAAACCACCGAGGCGAGGCAGACAAAGGTGCGCCGGCTGTCGCTGGTGGCCGGCGTCGCCCTGGCGTTGGCCGGCGCCTGCGCGACGTCGGGAGCGAAGTTCCCCTGGCCCGCGCGCGGCCCGGCGGTGGCGACGGAACGGGACGACGTCACCACGGTCAACCCCCACTACGATCGGTCCACGTCCGAGGTGCTGGTGCGGCGGGTGAAGCGACCGTCGCGCGCCAGCCTGGACTACGCCGCCTACCACGCGAACTTCATGAACGCCGATCCGCCGCCCGAGGGGGACGCGGCCAGCGCCGGCACGCCTCAGGCGGCCACGCCGTTCGCGGGGGCGCTGGCCGCGGACACGCTGACGGGCTCGCTGGCCTCCACGCCGCTGACGGCGGCGGAGCGTGCGCACCCGGTGGCGCTGGCGCCGCTGACCGAGTTGCTGGCCTCGAAGCACGTCGACGGCGCGGATCGACTGGAAGACGTCGTCGCCCAGGTACGGGCCGAGAAATGGGGCCTGGGCGGCGGACCGCAGCTGGTCCGGCAGACGGCGGCGCTCGGCTATCTGCACGACGCGGGGGCCGGAAAGCCGCCCGAGCTGTGGATCCAGGTCGAGTTCGCGCCCTGGTTCAAGGGCTTCGCCGACATGCCCGACGAGGACGGTGACGGCTTCCCCGACGTCTACGGCCGCGCCTCGGTTAAGGCACTGGGCGACTTCACCGCCATCGCCGCCTTCATCCGCGACGAGTACGAGGGCAAGGTGCTGTCGCCAGCGGAGGTGAAGAGCTGGGCGCATCAGCTGGCCTCTTACTGGTACCCCTCGTACAACACGGATCTGGTGCCCGTGACGGGGGGCTGGCCCGCCTCGGACACCGAGCCCTCGGTGAAGAAGGAGCTGGGCTCGCTGCACTGGGATGCCCCCACCGTCGTCATGCGGGGCAAGCCCCAGGGCAAGCCCGTGTACAACGTGTTCCTGGTGGATCAGGCCGCTGCCGCGCCGGGAGCGCCGGCCGCGGCGACGCCGCCCAGCGCGGCGTTGAAGTTGCCGCACACGAAGCCCAGCCCCGCGCCGCAGGCGGTGGTGACCGCGGTCAAGGCCGAGCTGGCCGAGCACGGTGGCTCGTGGCCGGCGTGGACCGCCGAGGTGGCGCCCTTGCACGCGGCGCTGAAGGCGCGGCTGGCCGCCATGCCCGAGGGCAGCAAAGCGCTGGCGGGCGCGGACGGATTCCTGTTCTTCAACCGCTCCGTCGCGTACGTGCTGGGCGGCGATCTCGCGAAGCAGAAGAAGGATCGCAACCCCGTGCCGGTGATCGCGGCGTTCCGCAAGCTGCTGGCCCAGCACGGCGTCGACCTGCTGTTCGTCCCGGTGCCGACGAAGGTCGAGATCTATCCTGACAAAGCCGCTTCGCCGCCTGACAAAGCCGCTGCGCCGCCCGACAAAGCCGCTTCGCGCGCTGGCAAGGACGCCGGGATGGGCGCGTTCGCGGGCAAGGTGGTGAATCCGTTCGAGCGGAAATTCCTGGTCGAGCTGGCGGCCGAGGGAGTGGAGACGGTCGATCTGCTGCCGGCTTTTCTCGCCACGCGCTCGGACGACAAGGCCCCTGCGTATCAGGCCCAGGACACCCACTGGACCAGCCGCGGCCTCGAGCTGGCGGCGAAGCTGGTGGCCGAGCGCATCCGCCGCTACCCCTGGTACAAGGAGCTTGCGGCGCACCGGCGCGTCTATCACGAGCGCGACGCCACGTTCTCCCGGCACGGCGACCTGCAGTCGCGCCTGCCCGAGAACGAACGGGGCCGCTATGCGCCCGAAACGCTGACCGGTCACCAGGTGGTGGACGCCGCCGGCAACCTGTACGACGACGATGCCGACAGTCCGGTGGTGCTGCTGGGGGACAGCTTCACGGGCGTGTACCAGCTGATGGACTGCGAGCACGCCGGCGTGTCGGCGCACCTGGCCAAGGAGATCGGCTACCCGCTGGACCTGGTGATGAGCTATGGCGGCGGGCCCAACGTGCGGCAAAAGCTGATGCGGCGCGGGGAGGCAGCCCTGGGGACCAAGAAGCTGGTCATCTGGATGATGACGGCGCGCGATCTGTACCAGTTCGAGGAAGGATGGGAGTCGCTGGGAAAGAGCAAATGAGCGATGGCCGAGGCCGGCGGTCCGGCCTGGCCTCGCGCCGCGCCCTGACGGCCGCTAGCCTGACCGCGGCGGTCTTGGCGCTGGGCGGCCTCGCTTGCGGGCAGCCGCCGCGCCCGCCCGGTCCCACGGCGAGCGCGCTGGTGGCCGTGGCCGCCGAGCTGGGCGGCGGGCCGGGCCAGATCCCCCCGGCGTGGTCCGAGCTGGAGCGGCTGGCCGCCCGGGTGAAGGCGCGCCATCGGGGGGGCGGGGCGCCGGGTGTGGACGACCTGCGCGCCGTGGTGTTCGAGGAGGAGAAGTTCCAGCGCGAGATCGACAGCGACGATCCCCGCTTCTTCGTGCTCCCCTCGGTGCTGGCGGACCGTCGCGGCAGTTGCCTGGGCCTGGGCGCCCTGATGCTGGCGCTGGGCGAACGGGTGGGCGTCCCCTTGGACGGCATCATGGTCCCGGGCCACTTCTTCGTGCGCACCCGCGAGAGGCCGTCCCGCAACATCGAGCTGCTGCGCGGCGGCGAGGCCATGCCGGACGACTGGTATCGCGGCAAGTACGGCCCCTGGCCCGCCGACGGCGCGGAATACTTCCGGCCCCTCGACGCCATGGAGCTGGCGGGCGTGCACTGGTTCAACGCGGGCAACTTCCTTCGCCGCCAGGGTGACCTTTCCGCCGCGGCGCGCGCCTTCACGCGGGCCGCCCAGGATTTCCCGGCCTTCGCCGAGGCCTACGCCAGCCTGGGGGCCGTCAGGCAGCTGCAGGGCGACCTGACGGGCGCCGTCGCCGCCTATGACCGGGCCGCGCGCGTTCGTCCCGACCTGCCCGGCCTGCAACGAAACAGGATCCTGCTCACCCAACAACTGTCGCTGCTGTCCCCTGACGCCCTGTCCCCTGACACGAGGAGATGAGACCCATGAAATCGCCTTCCTTCGCCGCAACCCTGGTCATCACCCTGGCTCTCTCCGCAGCTGCCCTGGTGACGTCCCCAGCGACCGCGCGCGCCGACGCGCCCGCCCCGGCAGCGAGCCTGACCGTGACGGCCAAGCTGGTGGAGATCCCCAGCAAGTTCCCCTCGGACGATCTGTACGACTACGCGTACGTCATGCGGTACGAGGTCATCGGGGGCGACATGGACAAGAAGTCGATCCTGGTGGCCCACTACAAGCCGCGCCAGGCGCGGGCCGCCATCAAGGATCAGATGAAGAAGTACGTCTCGGGCAAGGTGCGCAGCTTCCACGTGGGCGACGTGCAGAAGCTGCAGCTGACCCCCGACCTGAAGGCGGTGTGGAAGGGGGCGCTGGTGGATGAGTTCGCCGCCACCGATCACAAGAGCGTCCGGTACTTCGCGCTGGTCGCCGATCCCGCGTAAGCCCCGCCGGTCAGCGGCGCAGCGCGCGTAACCGCTGCGCCGCCAGCGCCAGCGTGTCGTCCGACTTCGCGAAGCAGAAGCGCGCCAGTTGCGGCGCGCGCGCGGGCTCGCGATAGAACACCGAGGTGGGGATGGCGGCCACTCCCACCTCCGTGATGAGGCGCTTGCAGAACTCGACGTCGCTGGCGGCCTGGCCGGCCACGTCGGCCAGCAGGAAGTAGGCCCCCGAGACGGGCAAGGGCGCCAGCCCGACCTCCCGCAGGATGGTCGCCAGCGCGTCGCGGCGCCGCCGGTAAGCGGCGCGGAGCTCGTCGTAGAAGCCGTCCCGGGCGGCCTGCGGCAGCACGTCGGCCAGCGCCTCCTGGAACGGCGCCGCGTTGGTGAACGTCACGAACTGGTGCACGGCTCGCAGCGCCGCGGAGAGGGGGGCGGGCGCGATGGCCCACCCCACCTTCCAGCCCGTCACGCTGAAGGTCTTGCCCATGCTCTCGATGGTGATGGTCCGCTGCCGCATGCCGGGCAGGGTGGCGATCGAGACGGGCGGGGCGTCGAAGTAGATCTCGGCGTAGACCTCGTCGCTGATCACCAGCACGTCGTGGGCCCGACACAGCTGCGCGATGATCTCCAGCTCGTCGCGGGAGAAGAGCTTGCCGGTCGGGTTGTGGGGGCTGTTCAGGATGAGGGCGCGGGTGCGGGGCCCGAACAGGGCCGCCAGCCGGCCCGGATCGAACGTGAAGCCCGGGGCCTCCAGGCGAAGCGCGCGGGGGACGCCGCCCGCCATCGCCACGTCGGGGCCGTAGGCGTCGTAGGCGGGCTCGAACAGCACCACCTCGTCGCCGGGGTTCACCACCGCCAGCAGCGCGTCGTGCAGCAACTCGGTGGCGCCGGCGGCCACGGTGATCTCGGCGTCCGGATCGCCCACCGGCGCGTCGGGGTGACGGCGGCGCCAGTCGTCCGCCAGGGCGCGCCGCAGCCGCGGCACGCCGGCGCTGGCCGCGTACTGATTGCGGTCCTCGCCGATGTGGCGTGCCGCCGCCTCCTTGACGAAGGCGGGCGCGGGGAAGTCCGGGAAACCCTGCCCCAGGTTGACGGCGCCGTGCTGGACCGCCAGCGCGGTGATCTCCGAGAAGATCGAGGTGCCGATCCCGGTCAGTCGATCCGCGAACTGGGTGCGCGCCATGTCCCTAGACGACTGGTTTGATCTTGAACGACCGCTTGAGCATCCCGAACCAGAAGCCGATCCCCAGGACCAGCACCGCCACCAGGGCGGGCGCGCTCATGGCCCCCAGGTGCTGCGCGCCCAGCATGGCGAACAGCAAGGGCCCCGACGCGAACGTGTTGAACCGCGACGCCTTGGTCATGGTGGCGGCCAGCTGGGCGGCGTCGGCACGCGGCTGCCCCGCCAGCATGCCGCCCAGGATCAGCTTCTGGCGCGGCCAGATGACGAACCAGACGTTGAACCACATGATCAGGCCCAGCAGCATGCCGAACATGATCCACATCCCGCGCCCGGTCATCCCCCCGCCGTCGGGGGCGTGCAGCGCGTGGCCCGGGTGGATGTAGTCCAGCACGAACAGCAGCAGGCCGAAGATGACGGTGTACATCGAGCCCCAGCGGAACCACCAAAGCGCCCGCAGCAGCAGACCGGGGTTGATCCTGGCCTTCAAGGGCGGATCCAGCTCGGCCTGGAAGGGGACGTTCACCAGGTTGAAGAAGAACAGGTGTCCGAGCCAGATGATGCCGAACATGACGTGGCTCCACCTGAACAAGAGGTCGAGGAACGGCAGGCTGAACAGGGTCTCCATGGGCATCCTTTCGCGTCGTCGGCGACGATCGCCGTCGTCGCCGACAATCTTGCCCGCTACGTATCGCGCGCGGCGCGGGGGTTGGCAAGGGTGGGCGGTCGGCGGCCTGGGGGCCATTCTCGACGCCGAAGGCTGGCGGCGAGGGGCGGGGAGGGCGATTGTGAATCGAGGGATGGCCGTTTGCGCTAGGATGAACGCGTTCGATGTTGGTCCCGTCCCAGAACGAGTCGGAAGCCTACGATCCGGCGTCGCAGTATCTTCCGCGTCCCGGTACCTTCGATGAGTTCGTCGAGCCCGGACGCGAACCAGGGCAATGGAACGTGCGCCCCCAGTGGCGCACTTTCTTCGGCCGCCTGGCCACGCTGGGCCCTACCGAGCTGCGCCGGCGCTGGCGCGAAGCGCTGCACCTGATCCACGAGAACGGCGTCAGCTACAACGTCTACGGCGACGAGCGGGGCATGGAGCGGCCCTGGAGCCTCTCGCCGGTGCCGGTGCTGGTGGCGGCGGACGACTGGGCGGTGCTGGCCGCGGGCGTGGCGCAGCGGGCGCGGCTGCTCGACCGCCTGCTCGCCGATCTGTACGGGCCGCAGCGCTCGCTGGTCGAGGGCTGGCTTCCCCCCGAGCTGGTGTTCCGGAACCCGTCCTTCCTGCGGCCGCTGCACGGGGTGGCGCTGCCGCGCGCGCGCTGGCTGCCGCTGTACGGCGTCGACGTGGTGCGGGCGCCGGATGGAAAGTTCCGGGTGCTGGCCGACCGCACGCAGGCCCCCTCGGGCGCCGGCTACGCGCTGGAGAACCGCATCGTGGTGACCCGCGCGCTGCCCGATCTATTCCGTGAGTGCAACGTCGAGCGGCTGGCCCTGTTCTTTCGCACGCTGCAGGACACGCTGGCCAGGCTGGCACCGCACAACCGGGACAACCCGCGCGTGGTGCTGCTGACGGCGGGCCCCCACAACGCCTCCTACTTCGAGCAGGCGTACCTGGCCCAGTATCTCGGTTACACCCTGGCCGGCGGCGGCGATCTGACCGTGCGGGACGACCGGGTCTACCTGAAGACGCTGTCGGGGCTGCAGCTGGTCGACGTGATCCTGCGTCGGGTGAACGATGACTTCTGCGATCCGCTCGAGCTGCGGCCCGAGACCCTGCTGGGCGTCCCCGGGCTGGTGCAGGCGGTTCGCCAGGGCACGGTGGCGCTGGCGAACCCGCTGGGCTCGGGGTTGCTGCAGACGGCCGCCCTGCTGCCCTACCTGCCCGGCATCGCGCGCCACCTGCTGGGCGAGGAGCTGCAGCTCCCCTCGGCCGAGACCTGGTGGTGCGGCGACGCCGAGCACCTGCCGCGCGTGCTGCAGCGCTTCGAGCACCTGGTCCTCAAGCCGGCGTTTCCCGACGCCGTGACGCACCCGGTGTTCCTGTCGCTGCTCTCCTCGGCCGAGCGCGAGACCTGGCGGGCGCGCGTCGTCGCCAACCCGCGGGACTGGGTGGCCCAGGAGCAGATCGTGGCCTCGACGACGCCCATGCTGCTGGGCGACCAGCTGAGCCCGCACACGCTGGTGTTGCGCAGCTACGCGGTGGCCCTGGGCATGAAGGACGGCTACGCGGTGATGCCGGGGGCGCTGTCGCGGGTGGCGACCACCAGCGACAACCCCGAGGTGTCGATGCAGACCGGCGCCGGCAGCAAGGACACCTGGGTCCCCTCGGCGGGGCCGGTCAGCAGCTTCAGCCTGCTGCCGCCGGCGCACGCCGTCGAGCTGACCCGCGGCGGCAGTGACCTGCCCAGCCGCGCCGCGGACGATCTGTACTGGCTGGGACGCTACGCCGAGCGCGCCGAGGGGATCGCCCGGCTGGCCCGCGTGTTCGCGGGGCGCCTGCGCGAGGCGCCCGAGGGAGCGACCCTGACCCCGGACTCGGAGCTGGGGGCCCTGTACCGCGCGCTGGTGGCGGAGACCGAGCTGCAGGTGCCGACCATGGGCGCCATCGAGGTGGGCCGGCCCCTGCCCGTGGTGGAGGAGCAGTTGCTGGCGGCGCTGCTCGACGCCGGGCGCGCTGGTAGCTTCGCCGCCATCGCGCAGCGGGTCCTGCGCACGGCGCGCATGGTGCGCGATCGGCTGTCCGCCGACACCTGGCGCGTGCTGACGGCGCTGGACGAGCTGCGGCCGCCGCCGGGCTCGGAGCGGGCCGTGCCGGTGGCGACGGCGGCGGCGCTGCTGGACCGCATGGTGCTGGCGCTGGCGGCCTTCGCGGGCCTGGCCACGGAGAGCATGACGCGCGGTCAGGCCTGGCGGTTCGTCGACATGGGCCGCCGCATCGAGCGCGCCGGCGCCGGCGTGCTGCTGCTGGAGTCGACGCTGGTGACGCCGCTGCCCGAGCGGGAAGCGCCGCTGCTGGAGGCGCTGCTGGACATCGCCGACAGCGGCATGACCTACCGCCGTCGTTATCGCGCCACCCTGCTGCCCGCCCCGGTGCTCGATCTGCTGCTGACCGACGAGACCAACCCGCGCGCCGTGATCTTCCAGCTGCGCGAGCTGACCCGTCACCTGGAGGCGCTGCCCGCGTCGTCGACGACGGGGGTGCGCAGCCCGCAGCTGCGCATCGCGCAGAGCGCGCTGGCCGAGCTGGACCTGGCCGACGTGGAGGCCCTGTCCGTCGTCGAGGGGGGCCGTCGCAAGGCGCTGGCGGAGCTGCTGGCCAGCCTGGGCCGCAAGATCCCGGCGCTGTCGGATTCCCTGTCGTCCAGCTACCTGAGCCACGCCGTCGTCTCGCGCAACCTGGGCAGCGAGGAGACGTTGCGCGGGGGCGTGCCGGCCGAGATGGGTGAGCCGTGAAGCTGCGGGTGACCCACAAGACGGCGTACGTCTACGCCGACGCCGTCTCCAGTTCGCATCACCTGGCCCACCTGGCGCCGCGCGGGGGCGAGGGGCGGCAGATGCTGGCGCACGACGTGCTGATCACGCCGCAGCCGTCGGTTTCGCGCGAGCGCCTGGACTACTTTGGCAACCGCACCCTCTACTTCAGCGTGCGTGAGCCGCACCGTTCCCTGGACGTGGTGGCGACCAGCCTGGTGGACATCGCGCCCTTGCGCCCACCGCGCCTCGAGCAGTCCCCGCCCTGGGAGGAGATCCGCGACCGGCTGCGCCGGGAGCGGCGGCGCGATCTGCTGGACGCCTTCTCCTTCACCTTCGACTCGCCCTACATCGATCTGAGCGAGAACGTGCGCGCGTACGCCGCCCCCTCGTTCACGCCCGGGCGGCCCGTGCTGGCGGCGGTGCGGGAGCTGACCCACCGGATCTACGACGACTTCGACTACGACCCCGGCGCCACCGATCTGACCACGTCGCTGGAGACGGTGCTGGCCCAGCGTCGCGGCGTCTGCCAGGACTTCGCGCACCTGCAGATCGCCTGCCTGCGTGCCTTCGGGCTGCCCGCCCGTTACGTCAGCGGCTATCTGGTCACGCACCCGCCGCCCGGCCGCCCGCGGCTGGTGGGGGCGGACGCCTCGCACGCCTGGGTCAGCGTGTTCGCCCCCGATCTGGGCTGGACCGACTTCGATCCCACGAACGACCTGCTGCCCTCCGACGAACACGTCACGGTGGCGCACGGTCGCGACTTCTCGGACGTGACCCCGCTCAAGGGCGTCATCCTGGGCGGTGGCCGTCACGAGGTGCGCGTCTCCGTCGACGTCGAGCCCCTGGGCTGAGCGGGCCGACGGCCTGCCGCCTGGGGGGCGGTGACGCGCGCGCGCCCGCCACGCGCGTGACCGCCAGCGGCGCCTGTTTCGATTCGACCCCGGCAAATGGTCTTTGCCGGGACGGCCCGGAAGGGGATACCATTCCCACGAGATGGTCCGCTGCCCGACCTGCGGAGTTCGTCTGCGCGACAGCGCCCCCGTGTGCGTGGCCCACGGTGCAACGCCCGCGACACCGTCGGTGGGCAGCGGGGGCGCCTCCGGCCAGCCGGTCGTGCCGCCGCCGCAGCTGATGGACTATCGCGCTGACAAGCTGCTGGGTCAGGGCGGCTTCGGCGCGGTCTATCGCGCGCGCCGCACCACGGACGGCGCCGAGGTGGCCATCAAGGTCGCGCGCTCGGATCAGTTCTCCGCCAGCGAGCGGCTGCTGCTGGAGGCGGCGGCCTTGCGTGCCATCGGCGCGCCTCACGTCCCCGCCGTGTTCGAGGTGGGACACCTGCCGGACGGGGCCGCCTACGTGGTGATGGAGTTCGTCAAGGCGCCCACCCTGGCCGAGGTCTTGACCGAGGCCGCCGGGCCGGTGTCGCGTGACGTCTTCTACCGGATCGGACCGGAGCTGGTGGCGCTGGTGGCCCGCGCGCACGACAAGGGGTTCCTGCACGGCGACCTCAAGCCCGAGAACGTCTTCGTGATGCCGGCGCAGAGCGGGGGGGCCGCTCACCCGGCGGTGCGGCTGTTCGACTTCGGGCTGGTCCGCCGGCTCGACACCGCGCGCACCAGCACCGGCGAGGAGCTGCCCGAGGGGACGCCCGACTACATGTCCCCCGAGCAGTGCGAAGGGGGCGGCGTCATCGATGCGCGGTCGGACATCTATTCGCTGGGCGTGATGCTGTACGAGCTGGCGGCGGGCGCGCCCCCGTTCTGGGGCAAGCCCGCGGACGTGCAGATGGGGCACCGCAGCCGCCGCCCGCCCGCGCCGTCGCGGCGGGCGCCCGTCGAGCCGGCGCTGGAGCGCGTGATCTTGCGCTGCCTGGCCAAGGATCCGGCCCGCCGCTACTCGACCGCGCACCACCTGGTGGAGGCCTTGCGAGACGCCGCCACCAGCCGTGAGGCGCCCGAGGCGACCCCCGCCTTTCCCTCGGGGCCCATCACCGTGGACGCGCCGGCCCTGGGTGCGCCGGCGCCGGCCGCCGTACCCGCGTCCGCCGCGCCGGCGAAGAAGCCGGTCGAACGTGCCGACGCGGGCGCGCGCGAACGGCGCGTGCTGGCGCTCGTCTTCCTCGAGACCAAGAGCCCCCTGGCCACCGTCCGCGACGCCATCGCCGTCGCCGGCGGCGAGCTGGCTCACATGGCCGGGGCGCAGGTGGTCGTGGCGTTCGGGCACGAGGTGGGCGACAACCCGGCCCGCGCCGCCCTGCGCGCCGCTCAGCTGTTCATGGATCGAGGGCTGGGCCTGCGGGCTTATGTGGATCTCGGCTCGGTGGCGATCACGCGCAAGCCGGACGGCACGCGCCGCTACCAGAGCCCGCTGTTCGCGAAGAGGGAACAGTACCCCACCGACGCCGACCCCGAGGGCGTGCTGCTGGCCCGCGCCGCCGCTGATCTGCTGCCCGACGTGGTGACCACGCCCGTGCCCCGGCGGCCCGACGTCTCCTTGGTGAAGCGGGGAGAGGACGCGGCCGAGGCGACCGCCGTCCGCACCGAGCTGCCCTCGCTGGTCGGGCGCGACGAGACGCTGCGAACGCTGCTGGCGGCAGCGCGACAGGCCACGGCGGCGAAGGCGGCCCGCACCGGCACGCCCACCATCAGCACCGTGATCGGCGAGCCCGGCGCGGGCAAGAGCCATCTGGCGTCGGTGCTGGCGCAGCACCTGGAGTCGATCATCCCTCCTTTGCAGGTGGCCCTGGTGCGGGCCAAGGAGGCGCTGGGCGGCGCCGGCGATCAGACGACCCGTGACCTGTTCCGGCGCTTCCTGGACCTGCCCGCGAACAGCCCGCCCGAGTTCGGGCGCGCGCTGCTGGCCGAGCGGCTGGGGCCCGACCTGGCCCGCGAGACCTGGGCCGGTGTGGCGGTGACCATGGGCTGGGCCTCGCCCGAGCACCCCGAATTGCGCGCGCTGGCCGCCGCGCCCGGCGCCCTGCGTGGCGCCGCCGCCCGCGCGGCCGGCGAAGCCCTGCGCGCCGCCGCGCGCCGGCAGCCGGTGGCGCTGATCCTCGAGGACGCGCAGTTCGCCGACGAGACGGCGCTGGACGCCCTGGAGTTCGCGACGCTGAGAGAGGCCGCCTGCCCGTTGTGGGTGGTGGTGCTGGGGCGCCCCGGCTTCGGCTCGGGCCGCACCGCCTGGTCGAAGCGCGCAGCGGTCAGCCAGCAGCTGGACCTGGGACCGCTGGATCCGGCGGCGGCCAGCGAGCTGGCGCGCCGCCTGCTGGCCCCGGCCGAGAACGTGCCCGCGTCGGCGGTGGCGAAGCTGGTCGAGCGCACCCAGGGCGTGCCGCTGTTGCTGGTCGAGCTGGTGCGCGGGCTGAAGCGCGACGGCATCATCCGCCGCTCGGCCAAGACGGGTGGCTGGTTCCTGGCCACCGACGAGCTGGAGCGACTGCCCGACCTGCCGCTGGTGCAGTGGCTGGCCGGACGCGAGACCGAGTCGCTGCCACCCGAGCTGGCGGGCCACGCCCGGCTGGCCTCGATCCTGGGGGCGGAGTTCGACGTCGACGAGATGGAGGGGGTCCTGCAGACGCTGGAGCGGGACGGCGCGGCCATCTCCACGCAGCTGGACGCCGGGGTGGGGATCGAGCGGCTGGTGAGCTCGGGGCTGCTGGTCCGCCACCGGCAGGGACGGGTGGGGTTCCGTCTGGCCCTGCTGCGCGACACCTTGTACCGGACCATCCCGCCCGCCGAGCGCGAGGCGACCCACCGCGCCGCCTATCGATTTTTCGCCGAGCACAGCGGACTGCCCGACGAGACGAGGCTGCCCAAGATGGCGGCCCACGCCGCCCTGTCGGGCCTGCGCTCGGAGGCGGCCGGCATCTACCTGGAGCTCGCCAGCCGCTCCGAGCGGCGGCACGCCTACCTGGACGCCGAGATCTTGTACCGCAAGGCCAGCGACAACCTGGCCGACACGCCCGACGACCCGCGGGTGATGACCGCCCTGCAAGGGCTGGGGACCATGCGGTTCCGGCTGGGGCGCCACGAGGACGCCTTGAAGGATCTGACCGCCGCGCGCGCCGCCGCGCAGAAGGCGGGCGCGCGCGAGCGAGAGATCGGCATCGTGCTCGACGAGTCGCTGGTCCTCGACTGGGTGGGGGACTGGACGCGCTCGGGGGCGCTGGCCGCCGAGGCCGAGGCGCTGGCGGCCACGGGCAGCACGCCGCTGCTGGACGCGCGGCTGGTCTACGCCCGGGGCCGCATGTTCCACCGCGCCGACAAGCCCGCCGAGGCGAGCGCGCTGTTCGAGAAGAGCGCCGCCATGGCCGAGGCGCTGGGCGCGGAAGGATACGAGACCCAGGTGCTGTCGCTGTCGCTGGCGGGCTGGGACTTCTCGCTGTTGCGCCGCTTCGCCGAGGCGGAGGACGTGTTCTCGCGCCTCATCGCCACCTGCGAGGAGCGCAACGACATGCTGAACATGACGGTGGCGCTGAACAACCGCGCCATCCTGTCGCTGCTGTCGCAGAAGACCGAGCGGCTGCTGCAGGACTTCCGCCGCCTGATCGTCATCGCGCGCGAGTCCGGCCTGCCGCTGGTCGAGTGCTCGATCATGAAGGATCTGGGCGAGGTGCAGTACCTGCTGGGCGAGAGCGGCGCGGAGGAGCAGGTCCGGAAGTCGATCGAGGTGTCGCGCCAGGTGCTGGGGCCGCTGACGCGCGGCACGCTGACGGCGGAGCTGCTGCTGGCCCGGGTGCTCGCTTACCGCGGCGACGCCCAGGGCGCGGTGGCGGTGGTGAAGGCGATCCGGCAGGCGCAGGCCGAGGCGCGCGGCGCCGGCCAGACCGACGCGGAGTTCGTGGCGGGGGAGGAGCTGTTCGTGGAGGCGGTGGGCCTGGCGGGCGGCAGTGACGACGAGGCGCGGTGGAGCGACATCCTGACGCGGGCCCACCAGCTGACCCTGCAGCCACAGGACGTGATCGAGATGATGGAGTTCGAGGCGCTCTCCCTGTGGCGGGCCGGCAAGGTCTCCCAGGGGCGCGCCGTGCTGGAGGCGACCATCGACGAGGCGGGCAAGAGCGCCGAGATCATGCTGGCCCGCCTGCGCCGGTCGCGCGAGCAGCTGGCCCGCGAGCCCGGCGCCGCCAGCGCCGCGGCCGCCGGGCAGGTCGCCTGACCGGCGCGCGCGCCGCGCACCGCCGCGCAGCCGGATCGCGCGTGCCGGGCGCTCCGCCCTTTGATATAGGGCAAACTCAACCCCGGAGAACGCCGTCATGAACATGGCTTTGCAGATGGGACGGGTGCTGCTGCTGCTGGCTCAGGTGGCGACGCCGCCGGACCAGCCCGCGGGCGCCGAGACCACGCCGGCCGAACCCGGCGAACCGGCCGAGCTGTACCCGCCGCCTCCCGAGTACGTGCCGCCCGCGCGGCCCGCTTATCGTCCGCTGCCGCTCTACGGCGACAAGGGGATGCCCGAGCTCGCCATTGGCGCCGGTTACTCCTCGGACACCGGCTTCCTGGCGGCGGCGGGCTTTCGCTACTTCGTGCTGAACGGGGTGGCGCCGGGGATCGAGGGCACGTACGTCAGCGGGGCCACCGGACAGCCCGCCTATGGCATGGCGCTGGCTTCGTTGCGGCTGGTGCCGCTCAGCACGCCGCGGGTGGCGCTGGCGGTGACGGGGCGCGCCGGACGGGTGTTCCTGGTGCACGGCGATGACGGCTGGGCGGCGGGCGGCGAGGTCGGCATCATCCTGATGCTCAGTCCGGGGGCGGGCCTGGAGATCGGGTACGAAGCGCTGCGCCTGTTGCCGAGGAGCTTCTGCTCCAGCGACTGCTGGCTGCAGGGGCCGGTGCTAGGGCTGCGCATCATCTTGTGAGCCCGATCGGGAACGGGCCGTTCCCTCGCCGACCCGTGGTCGAGATTTCTGCGGGGCCGGGGCCGGCCCCCTCTGGTTCTTGCGGAAAAGTGCGCAGGCTGCGCTAGCATCGAGGCCGCAGCACGTGCCAAACCATCGCGACACCGATCCCGAGCGACGGGGCGAGCTGGGGACCATCGAGAAGCCCAAGGTCACCCGGCCGCCCCTGTACGAGGTCTTGCTGCACAACGACGACTACACGACGCAAGAGTTCGTGGTGTACGTCCTGCAGCGGTTCTTCCATCACGACGCCGAGAGCGCGCACCGGATCATGCTGCACGTCCACACCAAGGGCATCGGCGTGGCCGGCGTCTTCCCGCGCGATCTGGCCGAGACCAAGGTTCACCTGGTGACCGAGTTCGCGCGCGAGCACGAGATGCCGCTGCGGTGCTCGCTGCGCAAGCAGTGACCGCGGCCCGGGACGGCCTCCAGCGAGCGCGGCATCGGGAGCGTCCCGGTGCGCGCCGCACGTCCGCCCCGCGCGCGCCTCGCCTGGCCTCCTTCCCTTCGCCCTGCTAGGGAGAGGCTGACCGAGAGCTTGTAACCGAGCCCTGGCGCCGGCATCTACCGACGGCACGAATCCGTCACAAGCTTTGACAATTATGGACTGGTCTATTGATGGGACCCGCGATAGAGGGACGCATGCAAGGGTTACGAGGGCTGATGGCTCCGCTTCTGAAGGTGGTGGCGCTGGGGGGACTGGCAACGCTGGCCGGGATGGGATGCGCCGAGAGCAAGGCGAAGCCGGCGGGGCCGCCGCCTCCGCCCGCCGTGCAGGTCGCGCCGGTGGTCCGGCAGGACGTCGCCCTGTACAACGAGGCCGTCGGTAGCCTGGACGGCTACGTGAACGCCGAGATCCGGGCGCGCGTTCGCGGCATCCTGCAGGCGCAGCGCTACAAGGACGGCGCCATGGTGAAGGCGGGGCAGGTGCTGTTCACCATCGACCCCTCCGAGTTCCGCATCGCCGTCGAGTCCGCCCAGGCCGCGCTGGCGCGCGCCGAGACCGCCCGGGCGCACAACAAGGCGTTGCTGGCGCGCCGCACCGAGCTGGGCGCCTCGAACGTCGTCAGCAAGCAGGAGGTCGAGGACGCCGACGCCGCCGCCCGCGACGCCGAGGATCAGGTCCGCACGGCCCAGGCGCAGCTGCAGTCGGCGAAGCTGAACCTCTCGTACACCGAGATTCGCTCGCCCGTTCCCGGCGTGGCCGGCCTGGCCCAGGTGCGGGTGGGCAACCTGGTCGGCCAGGACGGGCCCACGCTGCTGACCACGGTCTCCCAGGTCGACCCCATCCGCGTGAACTTCCCCATGAGCGAGGTGGATTATGTGAAGTCCGCCGATCGCCTGAAGCAGCTGGACGGGCGCGATCTGGCCTGGGCCACCAAGCAGTTCGCCAAGATGGCCGGCGGCGCGGCGGTCGCAGGGAAAGGTACAGAAGCGGCCGCAGGGAAAGGCGGAGAAGCGGCCGACGACGACACCCTCGAGCTGGTGCTCTCCGACGGCTCGATCTATCCCCACAAGGGCGTCATCGTGGCGGCGAACCGTCAGGTCGACGCCACCACGGGCACCATCCAGTTGCAGGCGCTGTTCCCCAACCCGGGGAACGTGCTGCGCCCCGGCCAGTATGGGCGGGTCCGCCTGCGCCGCCGCGACGTGGGCGCGAACGCGCTGCTGGTGCCGGAGAAGGCGCTGATCCAGGTACAGGGCACCTATTCGCTGGCGGTGCTGGGCGAAGGGAACAAGGTGTCGATCAAGAAGGTCGAGGTGGGTCCCACGGCCGGGACGTCGCGGGTCGTCACCTCGGGCGTGAAGGCCGGTGACCGGGTGGTGGCCGAGGGGGTGCAGAAGGTCAGTGACGGCATCACCGTGGTGCCGCAGCCGCTGGCGGCGGCGCCGGCGCCCACGCCCGCGGTGGGCCGCCCGTGACCGGCTGGCCTAGGCAAGCGAGGTGACCACGTGATCTCCGCATTCTTCGTCCGCCGGCCCATCGTGGCGATGGTCATCGCCATCATCACGGTGCTGATCGGCGCGGTGTCCCTGCTGGGTCTGCCCATCGCGCAGTTCCCATCCATCATCCCGCCCCAGATCAACCTCAGCACCACGTTCACGGGCGCGGACGCCGTCACCATCGAGCAGTCGGTGGCCACCCCCATCGAGCAGCAAGTGAACGGCGTCGACAACATGCTGTACATCCAGTCGACGAACGCCAACGACGGCACCATGAGCCAGCGCGTGACGTTCGACGTCGGCACGAACATCGACATCGACAACGTGCTGGTGCAGAACCGCTTCTCGCAGGCGCAGACGTTCCTGCCCCAGGACGTCAAGAACTACGGCGTCACCATCAAGAAGTCCCTGGCCTTCCCGCTGATCGTCGTCTCCCTGTACTCGCCGGACGGCCGCTACGACGCCTCGTTCCTGACCAACTACGCCACCATCAACATCAACGACGCCCTGCTGCGCATCAAGGGCGTGGGCGACATCAGGAACCTGGGCGCCTCCGATTACGCCATGCGTGTCTGGTTGAAGCCGGACGTGCTGGCCCGCCTGGCGCTGACGGTCACCGACGTGCAGAACGCCATCCGCTCGCAGAACGTGGTGAACCCCTCGGGCCAGGTGGGCGCCGAGCCGGCGCCGCCCGGCCAGCAGTTCACGTACACGGTGCGGGCCCAGGGCCGCCTGGTCACGCCCGAGGAGTTCGGCGACGTCATCGTGCGCGCGAACCCCGACGGCTCGGTGGTGCGGGTGCGCGACGTGGCGGCCATCGAGATGGGCTCGCTAAACTACAACCAGGCGGGGGCCTTCAACGGCAAGCCGGCCGGGGTGATCGCGGCGTTCCAGCTGCCCGGCTCGAACGCCCTGGACGTGGCGGCCGCGGTGCGGGCGTCCATGGAAGAGCTGAAGAGCCACTTCCCGCCGGGGATGGACTACGCGATCTCGCTCGACACGACGGCGCCGGTGAAGGCCGGCATCGAGGAGATCCTGATCACCCTCCTCGAGGCCATCGGCCTGGTGGTGCTGGTGGTGTTCATCTTCCTGCAAAGCTGGCGGGCCACGCTGATCCCGCTGCTGACCGTGCCGGTCTCGCTGGTGGGCGTGTTCGCGGCGTTCCCCTTCCTGGGCTTCTCGATCAACACGCTGTCGCTGTTCGCGCTGGTGCTGGCCATCGGCCTGGTGGTCGACGACGCCATCGTGGTGGTCGAGGCGGTCGAGCACCACATCGAGGAGGGGCTGTCGCCCCGCGAGGCCACGCTGAAGGCCATGTCCGAGGTGACCGCGCCCGTCATCGGCATCGCCCTGATCCTGGCGGCGGTGTTCATCCCGGTGGCCTTCATGGCCGGCATCACCGGCCGGCTGTACCAGCAGTTCGCGCTGACCATCGCGGTGTCGGTCCTGATCTCCGCGTTCAACGCCCTGACCCTCAGCCCGGCGCTGGCGGCCATGCTGCTGAAGCCGCGCGCGGAGGGCACCGGTCTGTTCTCGCGGATCGGGCGCGGCTTCAACCGGGCCTTCGCCCGGGTGACGAACGGGTACGTCCACACCAACGCCCGCCTGGTGCGCAAGCTGGCCATCCCGCTGGTGCTGCTGGCGGCCGTCGCGGTCACCTCGGGCCTGATCGGCCGCAAGCTCCCCTCGGGGTTCGTGCCGGACGAGGACAACGGCTACGCCATCATCGGCGTGCAGCTGCCCGACGCGGCGTCGCTGCAGCGGACGAAGGAGGTGTTCAGCAAGGTGCAGGACATCCTGGGCCACACCGAGGGCATCCGCTTCTACAACACGGTCGCCGGCTACAGCTTCTTCACCGGCTCGGCCGCCAGCTACGTGGGCACCGGGTTCATGGGCTTCGCCCCCTGGGACAAGCGGGACCGGCCCGATCTGACCGCCAAGGCCATCGTGGCCAAGGTCAACAAGCAGTTCGCCGGCATCCCCGGGGCGCGCGTGTTCGCGCTGCTGCCCCCGGCCATCCCCGGCATCAGCGCCGCCGGCGGCTTCAGCATGTTCCTGCAGGACCGCACCGGTGGCAGCGTCGATTTTCTGGCCCAGAACGTCAAGAAGTTCGTCGAGGCGGCCCGCAAGCGGCCCGAGCTGCAGAACGTGATGCCGAACTTCTCGCCCAGCGTGCCGCAGATCTTCGCCGAGGTGGACAAGGACAAGGCGATGAAGCAGGGCGTGCCCATCGCCGACGTCTACGCCACCCTGCAGGCCTTCCTCGGTGGCGCCTACGTGAACGACTTCACCCGCTTCTCGCGCCAGTGGAAGGTGTTCGTGCAGGCCGCCCCCGAGGCGCGGCGCAACCCGGACAGTATGAAGGACTTCTACGTGCGCAACGTGCGCGGCGAGATGGTCCCCCTGTCCACCCTGGTGAATGTCCGCAACACCACCGGCCCCGAGTACACGGTCCGTTTCAACCTGTACCGGTCGGCCGAGATCATCGGGGCCGCCGCGCCGAACTACAGCTCGGGCGACGCCATCGCCGCGCTGGAGCAGGTGGCGGCCGAGACGCTGCCCGCCGGGATGAGCTACGCCTGGAACGCGCTCTCGTACCAGGAGAAGATCTCGCAGGGCGGCACCGCCAAGGTGCTGGGCCTGTCGCTGATCTTCGTGTTCCTGATCCTGGCCGCGCTCTACGAGAGCTGGACGCTGCCGTTCAGCGTCCTCCTCAGCACGCCGGTGGCGGTGCTGGGCGCTTACCTGGGCCTGCTGTCGCGCAAGTTCGACAGCAACGTCTACGCCCAGATCGGTCTGGTCATGCTGGTGGGGCTGACGGCGAAGAACGCCATCTTGATCGTCGAGTTCGCCAAGGAGCGGCTGAATCAGGGACGTCCCTTGATCGACGCCGCCCTCGAGGGGGCGCGCCTGCGCCTGCGCCCCATCCTGATGACCTCGTTCGCGTTCATCTTCGGCTGCTTGCCCCTGTGGGTGGCCAGCGGCGCCGGGGCGGCCGCCCGGCGCATGCTGGGCACCACCGTGGTGGCCGGCATGTCGGCGGCCACGGTGCTGGGCATCTTCTTCGTGCCGGCGCTGTTCGTCTTCATCGAGCGCATCGGCGGCCACAAGGACGCCCGGCACGCCGTCGACGACGGCGCGGTGAAGGCCGGAACGACCGGGCACGGCCAGGCCGCCGTGGTCGCCGCGCCCCAGGCCCATCTTTCCGGGGCCGAATAGTTCGTCTCTCGTGTCCGAGGAGCGTCTGCGTGCGTGAACGAAAGTCCGTCGACTGGATGAATGATGAACCCCAGAGGACAGGGCGGGGCGCCGGGAAGCTGACCGCCCTGACGTTGCTGGCGCTGGCCGGCCTGTCGCCGATGCTGGCGCGGTCCGTGGCGCTGGCCCAGACGCCCGGGGCGCCCGCTGCCGCGGACGTGCCCGCGCCTGGCTCCGCCCCGGTGCCGCCGCCGCCCGGGCCGCCGCCCCCCGTCCGGATCAGCTGGCAGAAGGCGCTGGAGCTGGCGGCCGCCCACAACACCTCCACGCTGGTGGCCGATCAGGAGATCAGGCGCGCCGAGGCGCTGGTGCGCGAGGCGCGCGCCGGCTGGCTTCCCACGCTGACGGGCAACGGCTCCTACACCCGCCTCGATAGCGCCCGCTACTTCGGCACGATGGTGACGACGCCGGCGGGCAACTGGAACGGGAACATCGCGCTGACCGTGCCCCTGCTGGCGCCCACCGCCTGGGCCAACGACTGGCACGCGCAGGACGCGCGGGAGCTGGCCCGGGTCAACGCCGCCGACGCCCGCCGCCAGCTGGCCACGGCCGTGGGCCGCACCTACCTGACGGTCGTGCTGGAGCACCGCCAGGTCGAGGTGGCGGCGCGCGCCCGGGACACCGCCAAGGCTCACTACGACTACGCCCACACCCGCCTGGCGCTGGGACTGGGCAACGGCGTGGACGAGGCGCGGGCCGCCCAGGAGTTGCACACCGACGAGGCGCAGCTGAACGACGCCCAGACGGCGCTGGTGCGCGCGCAGAGCGCGCTGGCCGTCTTGCTGTCGGCGGAGGAGCTGGTGGACGTCGAGGACGACGTGCAGCTGGCTGCCGCGCCCAGCGCCCAGGCCGCCATCGACGACGCGCGCAAGAACCGCAGCGACGTCCGCGCGCTGCAGGCCCGCAAGCTGTCCACCGAACACCTGCGCCGCGACGACTGGGTCTACTACGCGCCCAGCTTGCTGGCGCAGGCCCAGGCCTTCAGGCAGACGGCCACGCTGCTGCAGCCCGGCTCGGGCTGGCAGGCCGCGGTGGTGCTGTCGATCCCGTTCTTCGATGGTGGCTTGCGGTACGGCGTGGCGCGCGAGCGCAGGGCACTGGACGAGGAGGCGCGCATCCAGCTGGAGGCGGCCCTGCGCCAGGTGAGCGTCGAGGTGCGCACGCAGTTCCGCGTGGTGGAGAGCGCGGATCGCAGCCTGGCGGCCGCGCGCCAGGCCTCGGTCTCGGCGGCGCAGGCGGCCGCGCTGGCCGACAAGTCCTATCGCGCCGGCGCCACCACCAACCTGGAGCTGATCGACGCCGAGCGCCGCGCCCGCGACGCCGCCTCCCAGGTGACGTTCGCCGAGGACAGCGCGCGGCAGGCGCGGCTGGATCTGCTGCTGGCCACCGGCGCGTTTCCCTAGCCGGCCGGCGCCGCTCTCGCTGCCGGGGGCCGGCAAAACGGCCTGATTGCGGCGGCAGGCGCGCGGCCCCCGGGTAACGTTTCCTTGTCGGATGGGATCCGTGCGCTACGATTTCCTACATGCTCAGTCCTGAACTGGAATCAGCGATACGCCGGGCTCTGGACGACGCGACGGCGCGGGGCCACGAATTTTCGGCCCTGGAGCACCTGCTGCTGGCGCTGCTGTCCGACGAGAAGACCGCCGACGTGGTCAAGCATTGCGGGGGCTCGGTCAGCCGCCTGACGCAGAAGCTGGAGGACTACCTGACCACCAGCCTGCAGCCGTTGCCGGAGGACGAACGGGACCGCGCCCAGCCCACGCTGGGCTTCGCGCGGGTGGTGCAGCGGGCCGTCAATCACGTGCTGGGCGCGGGCAAGGGCGAGGCGGGCGGCCCCAACGTGCTGGTGGCCATGTTCGCCGAGCCCGAGTCGCACGCCGTGACCTTCCTGAAGGAAGAGGGCATCAGCCGCCTGGACGTCGTCAGCTACATCTCGCACGGCGTGTCCAAGCTGCTGCCGGCCAAGACGCCCAGCAGCCGCTCTGCCGACAGCAGCAGCAGCGAGACCGCCGACACCGTGGACGACGGCGAGGGGCAGCCGGCCGATCCGCTGGCCGCCTTCACCGTAAACCTGAACGAGCGGGCGCGGGCCGGCGACATCGACCCGCTGATCGGCCGCGGGCCGCAGCTGGAGCGGGCGCTGCACGTGCTGGCGCGCCGGCGCAAGAACAACCCGCTGTTCATCGGCGACGCAGGCGTGGGCAAGACCGCCATCGTCGAGGGGCTGGCCCGCAGCATCGAGCTGGGCGAGGCGCCCCCGGCGCTGAAGGACGCCGTCATCTACGCCCTGGACATGGGCGCGCTGGTGGCGGGCACGCGCTACCGCGGCGACTTCGAGGAGCGGTTCAAAGGCGTGATGCGCGCGCTGGAGGAGAAGCCCCACGCCATCGTGTTCATCGACGAGATCCACACCATCGTGGGCGCGGGCGCGGCCTCGGGCGGGGCCATGGACGCCTCGAACCTGCTGAAGCCGGCCCTGGCCGCCGGGAAGATGCGGGTCATCGGCACCACCACGCACAAGGAGTACCGCAGCTACATCGAGAAGGATCGGGCCCTGGCGCGGCGGTTCCAGCCCATCGACGTGGACGAGCCCACCGTGGACGAGACCATCAAGATCCTGAAGGGCCTGCAGCCGCGCTACGAGGAGTTCCATCAGGTGGTTTACACGAAGCAGGCCATCGCCGCCGCGGTCGAGCTGTCGGCGCGCTACCTGCACGATCGCCGCCTGCCCGACAAGGCCATCGACCTCATCGACGAGGCGGGCGCGGCCCGCAAGCTCAAGGGTGGCTCGGGCCGCCTCAAGGCCAAGGGAAAGGGCAAGGCGAAGCGGGCCCGCGGCAAGCGGGGCGCACCGGCGCTGAGGCGTCTGGTGCGCGTGGCCGACATCGAGACCGTGGTGGCGCGCATCGCCCGCATCCCGCCGAAGCGGGTGGCCAGCGACGACCGCGAGCGCCTGCGCGAGCTGGAGCCGGCCCTGAAGGCGAAGATCTTCGGCCAGGACAAGGCGGTCGAGCGGGTGACCCAGGCCATCAAGATGAACCGGGCCGGCCTGGGCGCGCCCACCCGTCCCATCGGCAGCTTCGTGTTCGCCGGCCCGACCGGCGTGGGCAAGACCGAGCTGGCCAAGCAGCTGGCCGAGGTGCTGGGCATCGCCTTCCTGCGCTTCGACATGTCCGAGTACATGGAGCGGCACACGGTGTCGCGCCTGATCGGGGCGCCCCCCGGCTACGTCGGCTTCGACCAGGGCGGCTTGCTGACGGACGCCATCCACCAGACGCCGCACGCGGTGCTGCTGCTGGACGAGATCGAGAAGGCCCACCCGGATCTCTTCAACCTGCTGCTGCAGGTGATGGATCACGGCGCGCTGACGGACAACAACGGCCGCAAGTCGGACTTCCGCAACGTCATCCTGATCATGACCAGCAACGTGGGGGCCCGCGATCTGTCGCGGCGCATGCCCGGATTCGCCACCTCGGACGAGCAGCGCTTCGGCGACGTGGACGAGGCGTTCAAGCGGGCCTTCTCACCCGAGTTCCGCAACCGTCTGGACGCCAAGGTCGACTTCGCGCCCCTGCACGAGTCGGTGATGTTGCAGATCGTCGACAAGTTCGTGGCCGAGCTGGGGACGCAGCTGGGCGAACGCAAGGTGACGGTCGAGCTGACCGACGCGGCCCGGGCCTACCTGGCCAAGAAGGGGTTCGACCCGCTGAACGGCGCCCGGCCGCTGGGCCGGGTCATCCAGGACGAGGTGAAGAAGCCGCTGACGGACGAGCTGCTGTTCGGCGCGCTGGCCAACGGCGGCGTCGTCACCGTGGACCACGACGGCGAGAAGCTGACGTTCGCGTTCCGCGCCGCCCCGCCCGCGGCGCCGCAGAAGAAGGCGGCGGCGCCGAAGCAGCTTCTTCCCCAGTCGTGAGGTCAGCGTGCGGGCCGTGGGCACCCAGGTGCTCGCGGCCCAGCACGTCCGCCACCAGCTCGATCCCGCCGTGCTTCACGCCGCGCATGCCCAGCATGCGATCGGCGATGGTGCGCAGGCGATCGGACTTGCCGCGGATGACCACCACCTCCATGCACAGCTCGTGGCTCAGGTGAACGTGCAGGGCGGCCCGCACCGCGTCGCCCAGATCGTGCTGCAGCGCCGTCAGCTTGTCGGTCAGATCGCGCACGTGGTGGTCGTAGACCAGCGTCAGCGCCGCCACGGAATCGACGCCCCGGGGGACCTTGGCCCGGGCGATCTCGGCGCGGGCCAGGTCGCGGAACAGCTCGGAGCGGGTACAGCCCCGCTCGCCGGCCAGCGCGTCGATCTCCTTCAGCAACGGGGCGTCGATGGCCACGCCGAAGCGGACGAGGTCGGCTTTCATCCGCTGGACCATAACATCGGCCGCGCTCAGTCCCCGGGGGGGCCGTGGGCCGGGGCGGCGCCGGGGGCGCGAAACGGGGACTGTGCCGCGTAGGCCGCCACCTCCTCGCGCATCGCCTCCGCCTCGCGCTCGATGTAGTCGGCCACCGCCGCGCCCAGCTGGCGATGCCGCAGCCAGTGCGCGCTGAACGTGAACGCCGGGGTCAGGCCGCGCTTCAGCTTGTGCTCGCCCTGGGCCCCCGCCTCGAAGCGGGTGGCGCCCCGCTCGATGGCCCGCTCGATCAGGCGGTGGTAGCACAGCTCGAAGTGCAGCATGGGCAGCTCCTCCAGGCAGCCCCAGTAGCGGCCGTAGATGTGGGCGCCCCTCTCGAAGTTGATGGTGCCGGCCACGGCGGTGTCGCCCCGGAACGCCAGCGTCGACACCAGCCGGTGCGCGTGCGTCCGGTGGATGGTGTCGAAGAACCCGCGCGTCAGGTACTCGCGCGCCCCGTGCTTCTCGGCGTTCGCCTCGTAGAAGTCACGCAGCACCCCCCAGGTGGCGTCGTCCATCTCGCTGCCCACCAGCGTGCGCAACGTCAACCCGTGGCTCTGCGCCACCTGGCGTTCGTGGCGCAGTTGCTTGCGGTGGCGTGACTTCATCTCGCCCAGGAAGTCGTCGTACGTGCGGTAGGGCTCGGGTGTCCGGTTGTGCCAGTGAAACTGCATGCTGAGCCGCTTGCGGAACGGGTGGGGCCCGGGGGCCGGCTGGGCCGCCAGCCAGTCGGCCTCGCCCTCGGTGCAGAACAGCACGTGGATCGACGAGGCCTTCTCGGCCTCGGCCACCTCGTGCATGCCCGCCAGCAGCGCCTCGCTGACGGCGCGGGCGTCGGCGTCGGGGGCCAGCAGCAGGCGGCGCCCCGTGGCCGGGGTGAAGGGGATGGCGGCCACCAGCTTCGGGTAGTAACGAATGCCGGCCTGGTGGGCGCCATTGGCCCAGGCCCAATCGAAGATGAACTCGCCGAAGCTGTTCATCTTCAGATAAAGCGGCAGCGCCCCCACCAGCCGGCCGGCGTCGCGCACCAGGACGAAGCGAGGGACGGTGCCGGCGCGGGGGCCGACGCTGCCCGACGCCTCCAGCGCCGCCAGAAAAGCGTGCTCCAGGAATGGATCATCGTCGCCCAGCAGCCGGTTCCAGTCGTCGGCGGCGACGGCGTCGATGCGCTCTATGATCTCGGTGGCGATGCGAGAAGATTAGCAGGCGACCGACGGGTCATCGGCGGGCCCGGGTGATATCGTGGGCTGGGCGCCGCAGATGCCGCACTCCCTTCACGACTTCCTGCATGTCTTCCGCCGTATGGGCTGGGCCTGGGCGCTGGGCATCGGCGCCATCGCCACGGTGGGCACGCTGGCGCTGGCCGCGGTGATGGTGGTCCGCTGGCCCACCGACCAGTTCAAGGGGGAGCGCCCGCGCCCCTTCATGCAAGGGCGTCACCCGCTGCTGCGCGCGGCCGCCATCTTCGGCCAGAACGTGGCGGGCGTGATCCTCTTCGTGCTGGGGTTCGTGATGGCGCTGCCCGGCGTGCCGGGGCAGGGCATCCTGACCATGCTCATCGGCCTGACGCTGATCAGCTTCCCGGGGAAGCGCCGACTGGAGCAGTGGTTCATTCGCCGCCCCAATGTATTTCGGGGGGTCAACCAGCTGCGGGCCCGCTTCGGCCACCCCCCGCTCGAGCTGGACGATCTGCCGCCGCCCCGCCCCTGACGGTCAGGTCAGGGCCTGGGGGCGCGCTGGGCCGCGCAGTCCGCGCAGGGGCAGTTCGCGCGCAGGTCACGGAAGTTGTAGATGCCGCTGTCGTGCCCGTCGGTCCAGGCGATCTGGATGGCGTACTGACCGATCAGGTCGATGCGTTGGGCCCGGACATTCGCCGGCACGGACGACGCGTCCAGCAGCGGCGCGCCGGACATCTCCTCGACGCAGGCGGCGCAGCGGCAGCGCAGGCGCAGCTCGCGCGCCGGGTAGGTCGTCTTGTGGCCGTCGGGCCATGCGAAGGTGATCGTCGACCGCAGGAGGCCGACGATCTCGTGGGGCATCGGCATGGAGGGGCGCCAGCTTAGCATCGCCGGGCCGCCCCGGGCCGCGCCGGCTACTTCTTGGGGGCTTTCTCGTCCGCGGGCGGCGCGGCGGCCGGGAACTGCGCGGCGGCGCCGAAGTGCAGGATGAGGGGCGACTTCAGGTCGGCGTACTTCGCCTTCAGCTTCGCCTCGACCTCGTCCGAAGACCGCACCATACAGCCAACGCTGACGGCGCGCCTACAGGCGGCGCCGCCGCAGGTAATACAGCAGCGGCGCGATGTGCAGGGCCTGGATGAAGTCCTCACCGCTGTCGATCAGCCTGCCCACCTCGCCCAGGGGTACCAGGTGCACCCGCAGGTCCTCGCTGGAGTCGGGGTGCGGCGGCTGCAACAGGGTCACGCCCTCGGCCAGGAACGTGTGCGTCAGGTTGTTCTGCAGGGCAGGGTTCGCCGACAGCGTGATCAGCGGGGACCAGGTTCCGCCGCCGTAGCCGGTCTCTTCCAGCAACTCGCGTCGCGTGGCGGCCTCCAGGTCGATCTCGCCGGGATCGGTGGTGCCGGCGGGGATCTCGAGGTGAACGGTCCCCAGCCCGTGCCGGTACTGCCGGATCAGCACCACCTGGTCGGCGGCCGTCACGGCCACCACGTTCACCCACGGCCGGTACTCGTTCACCCAGTACTCGGCGATCTCGGCGCCGTTGGGCAGCCGGACGCGCTCGCGGCGCACCGTGAACCAGTTGCTCTTCGCGACGTACGTGCTCTCCACGACCTGCCAGGGCAGGGGATCTCCGGGCCAGCTTCGGGCGGGTTTCTTCATGTCGGTCTCTCGCGTCTGGGCAGGCAGGTCGGCCCGTTCAGGTCAGCCTGGCCCGGGCGGCGGCGAAGATCGCCGCCAGCATGGGGGGCGTCAGTCGGCCGGTGTTGGTGTTCTGCCGGCTGGGGTGATACGTGCCCATCAACAGCGGCTGTCCCGGTACGGCGCGCGCCACCGCGCCGTGCCCGAACAGGGGCCGCGGCAGCCGAGGCGCCCCCGCCGGCTGCTGCGCCCGCAGGAACGCCAGGTAGCCGTCCCAGCCAATCTTCCCCAGCGCCACCACCACCTGCACGTTCGGCAAGGCGGCGATCTCGGCGGCCAGGTGGCGGCTGCAGCGGGCCACCTCGTCGGGCGTCGGCTTGTTGTCGGGCGGCGCGCACCGCACCACCGACATGATGTACGCGTCGTGCAGGGCCAGCCCGTCGCCGGGGTGGCGGGCGGTGGGGATGCTGGCGAAGCCGTTGTCGTGCAGCGCGCGCATCAGGAAGTCGCCCGAGCCGTCGCCAGTGAAGACGCGGCCGGTGCGATTCGCCCCGTGCGCGGCAGGTGCCAGACCCACGATCAGCAGGCGCGCGGCGGGATCGCCGAAGCCCGGCACCGGCCGGCCCCAGTAGACGTCGTCGCGGTGGGCCGCCTTCTTCTCGCGGGCGATGCGCTGGCAGTAGGTGCGCAGGCGCGGGCAGGCCTCACAGCCGACGATGGCCTCGCGGACCGCCTGCAGGGTCACCGGGGCGGCCGGCCCGGCCCTCCTCACGTCAGGCCTTGTCCGGCGGGGAGGACGAGCCCGACGGTGAAGGGAATCCTCTCAGCGTCCCCGTCTCGATCGGATAGCCAGCCTCCCGCCAGGCCCGCATCCCGCCGTCCATCGAGATCACGTTCGTGTAGCCCATCCTCTGCAGGTTGTCTGCGGCCAGCGCCGACCGGAAGCCGCCGCCGCAGTACAGGACGATGGGGGCGGCCGGATCGGGGATCAGCGTCTCGATGTCCCGCTCCAGCACGCCCCGCCCGATGTGGCGCGCGCCGGCCGCCCGATCGACCGCGAACTCGCCGTCTTCGCGCACGTCGATGAGGTGAAACGTCTCGCCGCGGTCCAGGCGCGCCTTCACGTCGGCGATGCTGCACTCGCGGACGTTCTTTCGCACCGCCTCGACCAGCGCGAGAAAGCCGGGGTTGTGTTTCATGGCTGCATTCCGGAGCGCATCGTGCCAGATTAGCAGACCGCGCCGGCGCGATTGACAGCCGGTCCCGATGTCTTTTACGGTGACGCATATCCTGTGACAACCGAACGCGATTATTACGAAATTCTCGGCGTTTCCCGTGACGCCGACGGCGCCGAGCTGAAGCGGGCCTACCGCCGCCTGGCCATGGAGCACCACCCGGACCGCAACCCGGGAAACAAGGACGCCGAAACGCGGTTCAAGGAGGCGTCCGAGGCGTACCAGGTCCTCTCCGACGCCGACAAGCGGGCCCGCTACGACCGGTTCGGTCACGCCGGCCTGAGCGGCGGCGGTGGCGCGGGCTTCAGCGATCTGGGCGACATCTTCGGCGCGTTCTCGGACATCTTCGGCGACATGTTCGGCGGCGGGCGCGGCGCGGGCCGCGCCCAGCCCCGCGGCTCGGACATCGAGACGCGGGTGAGCATGACCTTGCTCGAGGCGGCCCGCGGGGCGTCCAAGGAGGTCACCGTCCACCGCCACGTCGCCTGCTCGACCTGCAAGGGGTCGGGCGCGGCGCCGGGCAGCCAGCCCGAGACCTGCCAGCAGTGCGGCGGCCGCGGTCAGGTCTTGCACGCCCAGGGTTTCCTGCGCATCGCCACGACGTGTCCGGTCTGCCGCGGGCAGGGCAAGGTCATCCGCCGGCCCTGTCCCACGTGCGAGGGCGCCGGCGTGGAACGCCAGACCGAGACGTTGCAGGTGAACATTCCCGCCGGGGTCGAGGACGGCTCGACGCTGCGGATGGTGGGGCGGGGCGAGGCGGCGCCGGGCGGCAGGCCGGGCAACCTGTACGTGGTGATCAGCGTGGAGGCCGATCCCCGCTTCGAGCGCGACGGCGTGGATCTGCACACCGAGGTCTCGGTCAGCTTCCCCCAGGCGGCGCTCGGTGATCGCATCGCGGTCCCCGTGCTGGGCGCCAAGGAAGAGGGGGAGGGCGAGGGAGAGCCTGTGCAGGAGGTCGATCTGGCGCCCGGCACGCAGCCCGGCGACACGGTGATCCTGCGCGGACAGGGCCTGCCGCGCGTCGATGGCCGCGGCACGGGCGATCTGATCGCGCACGTGAAGGTGGTCGTCCCCACGTCGCTCAGCCCCGAGGAAGAGACGCACCTGCGTGCCTACGCGGCGGCGGGCGGCCAGCGCGTGAACCCCGAGAAGTCGGAGAAGGCCGGCTTCTTCAAGCGCAAGAAGAAGAAGTAGCGGCCCGGCGCGCAGACGAGCCGGCGCGGGCGCTACTTCTTCGCCTTCGCCTCCGCCTCGATCTCCTTGATGCGCGACTCGGCGGCCGAGGCGAACGGGCCGCGGGGCGAGCGGCGCAGGTAGGTGCGGAAGAAGTGCACCGCCTCGTCGGACTTGCCCAGCTTTCGCTGGCACTGGCCCATGTTGTACAGCAGCGCCGGGTCTTGCTCGATCAGGTAGGCGCTCTCGAACTCCGCGTTGGCGTCGCCGTACCGGCCCAGGTCGTAGTAGGCGGCCCCTTGCTTGGTGTGCGCCTTGGCGGCGGCGATGCCGTCGGCCCCTGAGGGAGGGAGGGACGACGTTGGCGATGACGGCGGCGGCGGCTGCGTGACGGAAGCCGGGGCTGGACCGATCAGGCTCACGGTCGTCAGCGACGGCCCGGGCTCCGCCGCTGCCGGCGCGTCGGCCGGCGGCGCGACCGCGACCTTGGCTCCCTCCGCCGGTGGCGGCGGTGGGGGGACGTTGCCGCTGGCGGCGCTGGCGTCGGCGGCGGTGGCCACCGCGTCGGCGTGCACCAGCGACTCGACCAGATCGCGCGCCAGGGAGCGACCGAAGCCGCTGGCCGGGTCGATCCGCTCGTCGGTGATGATCTTGGCGATGGCCTGACCGCCGGCGGACACGTCCATGGCGGCGGTCCCCCGCATCAGCACGGCGGCCCCGGCGACGTTCAGCGCCAGGTGCACGTCCAGCTCGTGCGGTTGGGCGGCGTCGGTCACCACCCGCAGGCCGACCTGCTCCATGTAGCGCCGCACCCACTCCTGCAGGTCGTTCGGGATCGCCTCGGGAACGGTCAGCACGGGCGCCGCGATGACGGAGACGGGGCCCAGCACCGCGTAGCGCACCTTCCGCTCGGCCACCAGGGTGGGCGGGGTCTGGGGCTCCTCGGCGTGGCCCTGGATCAGGTTGCCGTTGCAGGCGGGCGCCAGCCCTGACAGCGCCAGCAGGGCCAGCCCTGGCCACAGAGAACGAGACGTTGGCATGCGCCTGACATTGTCGGCGAGGCTGGCGCAAAACAAAAGTCCTGCGCCCGATCGCCAGCGGCCCGTCAGTTCAGGTCGAGCACGAAGCGGTTGCCGCCGTCGTCCAGCGACTGGTCCAGATAAGGCGAGTAGGTCTCCACGGCCACGCGCGCGCCGTCGGCCGAGACGCGCAGCAGCCGCAGGAAGCCGTTGCCGCCGTGCACCGCCTCGCAGGGGGCCGTCACGCAGGTCTGGTAGTTCGCCAGCAGCTGGTGCACGACGGTGCCATCCGGACGCCTGCTGGTGAGCCGCGCTGCCGTGCCCGGGGGAATGCCCTGGCCGTTCACGTCGTGGCCCGAGAAGACCAGCCTCACGTTGCTGTTGGGCGCGATCAGCTTGCTCCACAGCTCGGCGCCGTCGTTGATGGTCGTGCCCGCCTGGTTCGCCATCACGTAGCCGTGCGGGTTGTAGAGCTGCGTGGGCGCGTTCACGTGGTCGTACAGCGTGCCGTCCCGGTACAGGTACGCGTGCGTGATGACGATGGCGGGCGTGGCGGGGTGGCTGGCCAGCACGCCGCTGGCCCAGGCCAGGACCTCGTCGCGCGGTCCGAACTCCAGGGCCAGCACCAGCCACTGGCCGCCGGGGACGTCCATCAGGCTGTAGCTGTTCTCGATGTGGTCGGGCTCGAACGTGCCCTGGAACCAGGGTTGATCCGCGAAGTCGGCGGGCGGGAAGTACAGGTTGCCCATGCCCATGCGGTCGGCCAGCGCGCCGTAGTCGTGGTTGCCAGCGGTGACGACGTAAGGAAGCTGGCCGTCCAGCAGGTGCAGCGCCTGCGACGCCACCGTCCACTGCTCGGGCGTGTCGCTGTCCACGATGTCCCCCGTGTGCAGCACGAAGGCCAGCTGCTGGGGACCACGGTTTCCGACCAGCCAGCTGGTCTGGGCGGTGAAGATCTCCGGCCAGCTCGAGGCGTAGTACTGGGTGTCGGGAAGCACGGCGAACGAGTAGGCGACCTCGCCCAGGCCCCCGTCCGGCTGCGCGGCGCCACCCCCACAGCCCGGGGCCGCCAGGCAGGCCAGGCCGGCAGCCAGACAAACGGCGCGCGCAGCGGGCCACATGCTGGGTAGCCTAACATCGCTTTTCCGCGCCGCCGGCGCGCGGCATCAGGGCCGGGTTCGCGCCGGAAGGGCCGGTACGGGACGCTTGGCGTCGTACAGCCAGGTATAGGCGAAGTACGAGGCCAGCACCCGCTTCGTGTAGTTGCGGGTCTCGTCGTAGGGGATCGTCTCCATGAACTCGTCCAGCGCCAGGGCTCCCCGCTCGCCCAGCCACTTGTCCACGGCGCCTTCCCCCGCGTTGTAGCCGGCGATGGCCAGCGGCGCGACCTTCGCGAAGTGGGACCACAGGAACCCCAGGAACCGCGACCCGTACTCCAGGTTCTTCACCGGATCCATGAGCGCCTCGCGCGTGACGTTCTGGCCGTTCGAGAAGCGGCGGGCCGTCTTGATCAGCATCTGCGTCAGCCCGATGGCGTTCGCGAACGACTCGATGCGCGGCGAGAACGCGCTCTCCTCGCGCATGATGGCCAGCTGCAAGGCCTCGGGCAGCTGGTTGGCGCGCGCGTTCGACGCCACCAGCTCGGGGAAGGCCCGCGGGTAGGACAGGCGCCACTTGGTGGCCCCTAGCCCCTGTGGATAATCGTTCTTGTAATCGGTCAGCGTGTAGCGCGGGATCGAGTGCGAGGCGCTCCACACGCCGCCGCGATCCAGCAGCACGGCCGCGATCCACAGCAGGTCCTCCCCGTCCTGGCGCGCCCCGGGCGCGCCGTGCTTCTCGCCCGCGGTGGGCAGGCCCAGGCGGGCCAGCTCGCGGCGGGCGTCGCCGCCCTGACCCATGCGGCACAGCTCGACGGCGCGGCGGAACCCGGCCTCGCCGAACAGGGGCCGCGGCTCGAAGTGAAACGGGACCGGCTTGGCGACGTCATGCAGGACGTGCAGCAGGCGGGCCCGGGCCCTGGGGGCGGCCTCGTCCAGGCGCGCGAAGGCCAGCAGCGCGTACACCGACAGCGGATACTCCCGGATGGCGCGCTCGTAGTAGGCGCGCGCGCCCTCGTGGTCGTCCTTCTTCTCCAGCAGGCGCGCCTTCCAGTACAGGGCCCGCCCCTCCGCGTACCAGATCTCCTCGTGGGGGATGCGCTGCAGGTTGTCGTCCAGCCAGTGCGCCATGTCGTCGTAGCGACCGGCCCGCCACGCCGAGAAGGCCAGCCGCCACAGCGCCTCGCCCAGCAGATCCCCCTTGGGATAGCGGGTGGGGATCTCCATCAGCAGCCGGGTGGCCGCCTCCTCGTCGCCCGCGTCCTGGGCCAGCTCGGCCATGCGCAGGCGGGCGTCGTCGGCGTAGCTGTGGTCGGCGTGCTCGGCCTCGACCCGCTGGAACCGCTGCTCGGCCGCGGCGCGATCGCCGGCGGCGGCCCACGAGCGCGCCCCCTGGTACAGCGACTTCGCGTGCAGATCGGCGTTGCCGGCCTTCTTGCAGGCGGCCTCGGCGGCGTCGAACAGGGGCGCCGCCCGCGGGCGCTGCCGCTGCTTCCAGGCGGACTGGGCCAGGTGATAGCGCGCCTTGCAGTCGAGATCGGGCGTGAGGCCCGGGGCCGCCAGCGCGTAGCCGAAGGCGGCCTCCGCTTCGGGGTTGCGGTTGCGATCGAAGAGGACCATCCCGCGCGTGACCCACTCGGTCGAGATGTGCGTGCGCACCAGCTTGGCCTCGGCGGGCACCAGGGTGGCGGCGATCGCCTCCAGCCGTTCGGCAGCGCGATCGCCCCAGCCGTCGAGCGGCGCCTCGGCCCACACCCGGCGGTACAGCGCCGTGATGTCCTCCAGGTCGATGTCGTTGTCCAGGGGGCGATCGCCGAGCACCTTCTCCAGCGCCTCGGCCCGCTTGAACGTGGCCTCCATCCGGCGCGGCCCGGCCGGGAAGCTGGTCAGGTAGGCGGCGGTGGCGTCGGCCACGTCGCGCCAGCGCGACAGGTTGCGAAGGGCGTCGATGCGGATCAGCGCCGCCTCCGCCTCCGGCACGGTCCCCGCCTCCACGCGCCCCGCCCAGGTCAGCGCCGCCTCGGTCTGCCCCGCGCGCAGAAGGCAACGGGCGGCGTTGTACGCGTGATAGGGGGCCAGGCGCGGCGCCTCGCGAAACAGCGTCTGGAACAGCGCGGCCGCCTCCGCCCACTTCGACTGGTTCGCCTTCGCCAGCGCCACCAGGTACCGGGCGGCGTTTCGTTCGTCCGATCCCGCCGGCATGCGCGCCGCCGCCCTGGCCAGCTCGCTCTCGGCCGCCGCCCACCGCTCCTGCCGAAAATCGGCGGCGCCCTTGGCCGCCAGCGGCCCCGCGAAGAACGGCTGCAGCCAGCGCGGATCGAAGGCGACCGCCTTGCTCTTGCTCGACCGGACCGCCTTGGGGGGCGCCGCGACCACCGGTTCCTCGTCGTCGCTGTCACCCGCGGCCCGCCCCAGGGCCGGCGCAGCGGACGAAACCACGACGGCAAGGCAAGCAAGGACGCGAAGGGGGCCTGTCCGCACCGTCCGAGACTAGAGAGCGTTCCCCGCCCCCGCAACTTCTCTCCCGTCGGGAAGCAGCGCGGGTGGGCGGTGTCCCGTCGGCCCGATCTACACGGACATGTGCAGCGAGACGCGGTTGCGGCCTCCCTGCTTCGAGCGGTAGAGCGCCCCGTCGGCCGCCACCACGAAGGCGGAGGCGTCCTTGATGTTCGGGTCGGGCAGGGCGGCCACGCCCACGCTGATGGTGACGGGGATGACCTTGTCCTGGAAGGTGAACTTGCGGCCCTCGGCGGCGCGGCGCAGCCGCTCGCCGATCACCTGGGCCTGGGCCAGGTCCGAGCCGCGGCAGATGACCGCGAACTCCTCGCCGCCGTAGCGGGCGAAGATGTCCTCCGTGCGCAGCGAGATCATCATCAGCGCCGACAGATCGGTCAGGATGGCGTCGCCGGCCGGGTGCCCGTAGGTGTCGTTCACCTTCTTGAAGTGGTCGATGTCGAACATCACTAGCGCCAGCGGGGCGGTGTGGCGCATGGCGAAGGTGAACTCGCTCTCCAGCCGGTCGGTGAAGTACTTCTTGTTGAAGGCGCGGGTCAGGCCGTCACGCAGCGACGACTCGTACATCTGACGCTGGAACACCTCGTCCAGGTTGTCGTGGTACGTGAACTTCAGGATGGTGGTGGAACCCACCAGGATCTTGTCGCCGTCGGCCAGCGGCCGGGCATCGACCTTCACGCCGTTGCAGAACGTTCCGTTCGTCGACCCCAGATCGCGCAGCAGCACCTCGCCGCCTTCGATGACGATCTCGGCGTGCTCGCGCGAGATGCCGTCGTCGATCAGTCGAATCTGCGCCTTGCCGCCGCGCCCGATGATCGTGCGCTCCTGTCCGATCTTGTACATCTCGCCGACGGCG